>Ga0134094_1001145_pt1 | contig 26836 bp, 18 predicted proteins | sample 5_1taG_FD_94458 | JGI IMG/M metagenome (GOLD analysis project Ga0134094, IMG submission 94458) | Switchgrass degrading microbial communities from high solid loading bioreactors in New Hampshire, USA - 5_19_20_110_A1 metaG | ecosystem: Engineered > Bioreactor > Semi-continuous > Anaerobic >... | reverse complement strand
GGGGGGATATACAATGATCGACCAGGTGATCACGCCACCAGTCGTCGGCAATCCAGGTTCCTCCTATTTTTTCGTCAAGCGCCTTATCGATACCGTCCTGGCGACTTTACTCCTTATCTTCTTGTCGCCCTTGCTGCTTGTGATCGCCATACTGATCAAACTCGATTCGCCCGGCCAAGTCATCTTTGTGCAGTCAAGGGTCGGGGCCAAACGGCAGCTCGCCGGACGGCATCGTCGATGGGAAATCCAGACCTTTCGAATCTATAAGTTCCGTTCTATGTACTCCGATGCGGATCAGGCGCTCCACCAGGCGCATATCCGAGCCTACACCCTCGGGCAACTGGAGATCACCAACGCCTCGTCCCCCACATTCAAGCTCACGGATGATCCACGGGTTACGCGCGTAGGGCGGATCCTGCGTAAAACCAGCCTCGACGAACTGCCCCAGTTGGTAAACGTTTTGAAGGGCGAGATGAGCCTGGTCGGGCCACGGCCGATCCCGGTGTATGAATTTGAAGACTACCAGGAACGGCACAAGCAGCGCTTCGCCGCTCTACCGGGGATCACGGGGCTCTGGCAAGTGAAAGGGCGCTGCCTGGTGTCGTTCGAGGAACAAATCCAGATGGATATCGAGTACGTGCGTAACCAGTCGCTGTGGCTTGACCTCAAGATTCTGCTGCTCACCATTCCCGCTGTCTTATCGGGCCGCGGGGCTGGATAAGACCCACCAACTGCATCTTTAAGAGAAACGAGGTGCGTGGCATGTCAGACACGATCGGTATTGCTGTCCTCGGCGCTGGTTATTGGGGGATCAATTACGTCCGCCTGTTCAACGAATTACCGGGAGCGCGAGTCGTCTCAGTGTGCGATGCGCGAGTGGAACGTCTGCTGGAAGTGAAAAGACGGTTTCCAGATGTGAGCGTTACCACAGATCTGGCTGAGGCATTACACCACCCAGGGGTTGAGGCGGCGGTGGTGTGCACGAATGCCACAGCGCACTACGAAGTCGCTAAACAGTGCCTCGAAGCGGGTAAACACGTCCTGATCGAGAAGCCAATGGCGACCAACACGGCGCACGCCCAGGAATTGCTCGACCTGGCCCAATCCAGCGGGCTCGTGCTGATGGTCGGGCACATCTTCCTCTACAATGCAGGCGTTCAGACGATGAAATCCTATATCGATCGGGGCGATGTGGGGCAGGTGTATTACGTGTATGCTCGCCGCACGAACCTCGGCCCGATCCGCTCGGATGTGAATGCGCTGTGGGATCTGGCGCCACATGATGTCTCGATCCTGAATCTTCTCCTCAACCAGTTGCCTCAGTGGGTCAGCGCCGTTGGGACGCGCGCCTTGCGGAACGGCCGTGAAGATGTCGGGTTCATGGTTCTCGGCTATCCAGACGGCGTAATCGGCCATGTTCACGTAAGCTGGGCGGAACCTAACAAGGTTCGCGAAGTTGTCGTGGTGGGCAGCGACCGGCGAATTGTCTTTAACGATCTGGATCCCCTGGAGCGGGTGCGTATCTATGAAAAAGGTATCGCCCTCTCGACCGATGAGCCAGAGCCGTCCAACTACGGTGAATATCAATTCTCCATCCGTGATGGCGCGATCATCAGCCCCAAGATCGAGGTCAGCGAACCCCTGAAGAACCAGTGCAGCCACTTCCTCGACTGTGTCGCAAATGGTTGCGTTCCCCTCAGTGGGGGAGAGAACGGTGTGGAAGTAGTCCGGATTATGGAGGCGGCTACCCTCTCGATGTTGGGCAGAGGGCAGCCCGTTGAACTGAACTGGGATAAGCCACAACAGGGGGAAGCTACGCATGAGTATCAAACCGGAATTGCAAGTGCCCTTCGTTGATCTGGGGGCGCAGCGAGCCGCGATTGCGGACGAACTCGACCAAGCAATCCGAAGTGTGCTGGATCGGACTGACTTCATCCTGGGAAGGGATGTCGCTCTGTTCGAGGAAGCGTTCGCTGCCTATTGCGAGGTGAAGTACGCCGTCGGGGTGGACTCGGGCACATCCGCCCTGGAGATGGCATTGCGGGCGTACGGCATCGGTCCGGGCGACGAAGTCATCACGGCTGCCAACACCTTTATCGCGACCGTGCTCGCCATCGCGTACGTTGGCGCCCGGCCCGTTCTGGTCGATGTCGATCCTCGCACGTATACCCTGGATCCTTTGCGGCTGGCGTCTGCGATCACGCCTCAGACCAAAGCCATTATCCCCGTTCATCTTTACGGCCAGCCCGCCGACATGGACCCCATCATGGAGATTGCGCGGCAGCACGGGCTGATCGTTATCGAGGATGCCTGCCAGGCGCACGGCGCGCGCTACAAAGGGGCGCGGGTCGGGTCGTTCGGTCACGCTGCTGCATTCAGCTTCTATCCGGGGAAGAACCTCGGCGCATATGGCGATGGCGGGATGGTCGTTACCAACGACGAACGGACCGCCCAGACGCTTCAGATGCTTCGGAACTATGGGCAGAGCCAGAAATATCGTCACGAGCTGAAAGGCTTTAACCGCCGGCTGGACACGCTCCAGGCTGCTGTCTTGCGGGTCAAGCTTGCCTATCTTGACGACTGGAACGCCGCACGGCGCGCGCACGCCGCTCACTATTCTGAGCTTCTTGGCGCGGTCGTCGAAACGCCGCAAGTAGCGGAATACGCCGAATCGGTGTGGCATCTGTACGTTATCCACACTCCTCACCGTGAGGCGCTCCGAGCGCACCTGAGCAGTCGCGGAATTTCAGTAGGGATGCACTATCCCATCCCGATCCACCTCCAACCAGCATTTCAGGACCTCGGATATCGGAAGGGCGATTTTCCAGTGTCGGAGCGCAATGCGGCGGAAGGGTTGTCGCTGCCGATGTACGCAGAGCTCGCGCCGGAAACGATCGAATATGTCACGACGAGCATTGTCGACTTCATGGCAGCGCACGGGGCGGATCCTGTCTGAATCGCACTAGCTGATGGGGTGACTGGAAGTGGGACTCTCTAGTTACGTTCGTGTCTTATGGAAACACAAATGGACCATCGTAGCCACGACGTTGCTGACCGTGGCCATTGCAGCGTACGGGAGCTCGCTCCTTCCGACGAAATACGCTGCCACTGTCGTGCTGCGTGTGTTAACGCCTGCCGGTGGGGCGCTCGACCGGATCGAATACGACACCCGCTATGGCGACCGGCTGATGAGTACATATATGCAGATTGCCGTCAGCCGCCCGGTCATGGGCGAGTTAATGCAAAAACTGGAGCTTGATGAACCGCCGGAAATCGACGTCAAGGCGGTCGCCAACACCGAGTTGTTGGAAATTACGGCGACCAGCGGCGATCCCAAGCTGTCGCGGGATATTGCCAATACGCTGGGAGAGATCCTAGTCGCGCGCAACGTGGAACTGTACACCGGAAGCGGAAAGACTGCGGCTGAGATTCTGGGCGAGCATCTGGAGCAGATCGAGGCTGAATTGGACGATGCCCGGAGTGAATACAACAGCCTTCAGCAAGCAGAGACGGCAGACCCCGCTCACCTTGACGTGCTCGCCAGCTTGATCACGCTGAAACAATCGCAATACGCTTCAATGCTCGAGCAGTACGAGCAGATGCGCGTGGCTGATACCCTGCGCACCAACGCGATCTCGGTGATGGAACCAGCGATCGTGCCCGAGAAACCCGCCGGACCACCCAGGATAATCATCTTCGGTATAGCAGGTGTCTTGGGCCTGGTGGGCGGAACGAGCCTAGCCTTCGTGTTCGAATACACTGACACCAAACTCTACGACTCCGAACAGGTCGAGGCGGTCACCGGGCTGCCTGTCGTCGGCGAGATTCCCAAGATGAAGCGACGGCGGCGTAAGGCTGTGCTGTTTGCGCAGCAGTCCTTTCACGAAGAAGCGTTCCGGCACCTGCAGGTCAACCTTTTCCGATCGACTCTTGATCCCAACCAGTTTAGCGGCATCAAAGGGATCGGGCCGGTTTATGCTGAAGCATTGTCACGGGGGCGCATCTATACCTACCAGCAATTGGCCGCAGCGAAACCGGAAGAGCTTGAGCTGCTGATCGGGGCTCCCGAAAGGCGCAAAGTCGACGTGACAAGCTGGATCGAACAGGCCAAGCAGCTTGCCGCCGAGAACGGCAAGTCCGCCGACGGCGTTTTTCGCTCACTGCTGATCACCAGCGCCACACCTGAAGAGGGTAAGTCCACTATCGTCGCCAATCTCGCGCTTGCTCTGGCAAAGTCTGGCCGCAGAGTACTCGCGGTCGACGGCGATATGCTGATCCCGTCCCTGCACCGTGTTTTTGCCCTTCCCAATACGGCTGGCTTCAGCAATGTCCTGACAGGAGAGACGCTGCTATCCGACGCTGTTCAGGATAGCCAGTTCCCAGGGCTTCACGTCCTAACCAGCGGGCCGCCCGTTAAAGACCGTACCGCATTGCTGGATTCACCTGCCGCGAAGCACACGATCAAGCAGGCGCTTGCCCAGTTTGATGTTGTCCTGATTGACAGCCCGGCGCTTCTGGCAGTTGCGGATGCCGCCGTGCTTGCCCCGTTGGTCGACGGGGTGGTGCTGGTCGTCAGACGCGCGCGGTCCAACAGGGAGACAGTGCAAGATGCCTGCAAGGTCTTGGCCGGGGTCAAAGTCAATCCAGCGGGTGTCATCGTGAACTACGCGGAGGTTCCGCACTCCCGGCACTATCGCTACTACCACCGTAGATTAGTCAGGAATGGGGCGCGCCCCAGCGCTCCCGAGCGGCAGGATCCGCCCTCATCGAAGGGAACTGCTGCGAAGGAACCCGCCGCAAAGAAACGGGTGGTGAAGGCGCCACAGACGGCGACAGAAACGGTGGTCCATAGTTCGCTTTTCCTGCACTATCCGGCAGCGAACTTGGGACTCGCCCTTCTGAACCGTTCGTCTGCCAAAACAAGTTAGTCAGACTGTGGCCCAGCCGGGGCAGTTGTCAGGGCCGAAAGCGTTTCGCTCGTACCAACCCTGCAAGGAACGACAAGTTACATCGATCAGGGCTGCTATTCGCGGTTCAAGGATGTTGCATTGTGACTCAGACGAGCCACTTTCGTCGACTGCTTGACACTTCTGGATGGCCTGGTCTGGGGCTTATCGCGCGCTGGATGGTCGTCCTGGTTGCAGGCACCCTGCTGGGAGCCTACGCCGTCGTGGCGACCATGCTGCCGCCTCAGTATGAGGTGCTCGTTACCCTCGCCCTGCTGACCTGCTTATTTATGATCATCGTGCGGAATGTGCGGCGCGTGCTGCTCGCCATCATTCTGCTTGATATTCCGCTACAACTCGACATCAACTACATGTATCGAGAGGAGCCGGCGAGCTTAGGCGCGCTTGGCGGCCTGGACATCTCGGTCACCACGATAGCTCTGGTAGGGCTGTACGCGCTCTGGCTGGGCGAATTCCTGGCTGAGAAGAAGCCTCTGCGGTGGAGCTGGTTTCGTATGGCGCTACCGCTCGTCTTGTACATCGCGCTGGCCGGGCTGTCGATGCTCGTCGCGCCGGATGGCACCCTCGCCTTCTTCGAGATGTTCTTACTGCTCCAGACGTTTCTGCTTTTTCTTTACGTGGTCAACACCACGAAAACGCGCGAGGATGTGCTGTTCGTCGTCACAATGCTGCTGACGGGGCTCGTTCTCGAAAGCCTGATCATCATCGGGCTGCGGTTCCTTGGACATAGCGTGAGGGTCGCGGGCATTCTGGCGCGGGTTGACCCTGGCCCTCGCGTTGGTGGAACAGTCGGATCGCCCAACAACGCAGCCGCCTTCCTCGTGATGCCGCTGGTCTGCGCGCTGGGCGTCTTGCTGACGCAAACCGGGCGCTTTACCAAGATGCTGGCCGCCATTGCTCTGGGCACGGGCGTCGTCGCGCTGGTCTTCACGCTCTCCAGAGGCGGGTGGCTCTCGTTCGCCCTTGCGACGGGTATGCTGTGCTTCGCAGCCTGGTATCGCGGATGGCTGTCGCGCAAGGCGATCATCGGGATTGTGGTGGTTCTTGTGCTTCTGGTGCTGGTTCTTTTGCCCATAATTCTGGGACGGTTGACCGTCGATGACCGGGGATCCGCGGCCTCGCGCATCCCTCTGATGAAACTTGCAATGCGCGCCATCTGGGATCACCCGATTCTGGGGATTGGCGTCAACAACATGCCGGTTGTCATTTTCCAGTATGTCACGCCTGAACTGGGCGACGTATGGGTTTACTCGGCGCACAACAAATACCTGCTCGTCTGGGCAGAGACGGGACCCGGCTCTCTAATCGCATTTCTGTGGTTCCTAGCGGCGACGATCCGGCGGGGATGGCAGTGCTGGCGGCTCAACGATCGCTTGCTGTCGCCGCTGGCCTTCAGCCTCGCGGTCGCCATCATAGGAAACATGGTTCACATGTTCTTCGACGTCTTTCGCAGCCGACCTGATGTAGAGCTGTTGTGGGTCAGCGCAGCGCTGATTATCGCCATATATCGTATCGGGCAACCGGGCATCGTGAGCGGTGAGCATGCGACACAACACTGAGTTTCGCGTCATTCGGAACGCTTTCGCGCTCTTCTGGGGAAGAGCGGCTGTCATGGCGTTCTCGTTCTTCTTCATTATCTATGCGGCGCGCCTGCTGAAAGTGGACGATTTTGGAAAGTACGCGCTTGTCCGGGGCTACTTCGAGCTGTTCTTGAGCTTGTGCTCGGCTGGCCTTAGCAACATCATCACGCGCGAGATCGCCAAGCAGCGATCGATGGCCAGCCAGTATTTAAGCTCGTCGGTGGTGCTGGTGATCGTGCTGGCGCTCATCGCTGCCTGCATCATGCTCGGCGTGGTCTACATCTTTCCCTACGCCAGCGTCACCCGCAGCGCCGCTTTGCTGGCCTGTATCGCGCTGCTCCCGGCTGCAATTTCAGTCGTGTATCAGGCAGGGTTCCTGGCGTTCGAGCGCGCCGAGCTGATCTCGTATGGCGTGGTCGTCGAGAACCTGCTGCGCACGAATCTCAGCATTCTGGCGCTGTATATGGGCTATGGCCTGCACTCACTGTTTGTGGTGTTGATTCTGGCGCGCGTGGTCATGCTGGGTGTTTATGCGTGGCTCTGGAACCGGCGCATTGCGGCCTTCAAGTGGTCATTTGACTGGACGTTCCTGAAGCAGCTTATCCGCGACTGGAAAGTTTTCACCGTGGAGAGCTGGCTCTCGGACGCGTTCGCCAATTTCGACATCATCGCGCTGTCGGCCTTTCGCGGGGAGTACGCGGTCGGCCTGTATAGCGCGGCGCACCGAATTGTCGGCCTGGGATCGATCGTCGCTACCAGCTACGCGTCCGCATCGTTCCCCTACATGTCGCAGTTATTCGAGCGGTCCAAGGAGAAATTCCGCCGGATTAGCGAAAGCTCGATCAAGTACATGATGGCGCTGGTGCTGCCTACCGTCATCGTCCTGAGCATTCTGAGCGACCGGATCATTCTCCTGCTCTACGGGAGCGAGTACGAGGCGTCGATTGGCATTTTCCGCGTCCTGATCTGGATTCTGCTGTTGAAGTTCCTGAACCCGTACCTGAGCTTTCTCCTGTTTGCGCAGGGCAAGCAGAACAAGTCGCTCCAGGTGATTTCCGTCAGCCTGACGTTCTACGTGCTGATCACGCCGCTGATCGTGTCCCGCTTGGGCGACGTTGGGATGGCGTGGGCGCTGCTGCTGTCTACGTTCGTGGCGTTCTGCCTGTACATCTATTTCGCGGTGGATCACGAAGTTCTGAAGAACACGCTGGCGGCGTTCGGGCGTATCGCGCTGGCCGCCGTGGGGGTGGGCGCGCTGGTGATGGCCGTGAAAGGGCTCCCCCTGGCGGTGATCCCGGCCGTGGCGATGACGGCCTACATCCCGCTTTTCCTGCTCTTTCGGGTGGTGTCGCCCGATGAACTCAGGCAACTGCGGCGCTTAGTGTCGCGACAACCTCAGGACGGAGATGGGCCACTGGTCGCTGACGCCCGACCGGCTTCGGGTGAGGTGGAACGATGAGCAGTTTGCAGCGGCGCGCGCAGATCGAGGAGACCGGTTAGCCGTGATCCCGATCCTTCTCTACCACCAGATCGCCAGCCTTCCCCACCACCGGGATCCGAAGCAGCTTGCCGTGTCGCAGGCGCTGTTTGAGCGGCAGATGGCCTATCTCCACCGGAACGGCTACCGGTGCATGCGGCTCGACGAGGTCGTCCGGTCGATCAAAGCGGGCCTGCCGCAGCCGAAAAAAGCGTTCGTGCTCACCTTCGACGATGGCTTCAGGGATCTGTATTCAACCGTGCGGCCGATCCTGAGCCGTTTCGGCTTCACCGCGACCGTTTTCTTCGTCGCGGGCTGCGCCGGTCGAGAGAGCAACTGGGAAGGGCAAAGCGGCTCCCTGGCGGCTCCCCTTCTCTCGTGGTCAGAGGCGCGCGAGCTGAGCCGGGCCGGGTTCACCTTCGGCAGCCATACGCTCACGCACCCCTTTCTGACGCGCCTTGAGCAGGCCGAGGCCGCGCGCGAAATCCGCGAGTCCAGGCTGATGCTACAAGATCGACTTGAGGTCGAGGTCGAGCTGTTTTCTTATCCGTACTCTGCTCAAACCCCGGCGCTTCAGCAGATGGTGGCCGATAGCGGTTACCTCGCCGCCTGTGGGGGCGACCGGGGACGGTGGAACCACTTCAATCTGTGGCGCGCGCAGTGCACGGGCCGGGAGAGTTGGCTCTCGTTCGCCTTTAAGGCGAGCGGGCAATACTACCGGCTGCTGGAACTGAAGCAACATGTGCGAAACCGGCGATTGCTTGGCCGTGCAGAACGGCCACTTGACGCCGCATAGACGCACGACATCGAAGTCCGGATCGAAAGGCGACCGGCATGGGCTTGAAGGAGGTAGGGGGTGCCTGAATTAGCCGTAGTGCTCATCACGAAAAACCAGGCGTGGAATGTGCCTCGGCTGATCGAATCGGTCTTGAGACACACCTCAAGCGCCGCGTCAAGGGAGATCGTGCTGGTTGACTCCGCTTCTTCAGACGCCACGGTGGAGCTAGCGTGCAACTATCCGATCCGCGTGCTCCAGTTGAGCCCCGATCAGCGATTGACGGCTGCTGCCGGTCGCTACACCGGCTACAAACACACGTCGGGAGATATCGTGCTCTTTCTGGACGGCGACAATGAGCTATGCCCAGGGTGGTTGGACGCCGCCATGGAGGTGCTCCGATGCAACGATGATATCGCTGCCGTCGCGGGCCAGATCGTCGATCTCCCCAGGTCGGCCCAACATCACGACCCGCCCCCTGACAACGGAGCCTCAGGGGACATCCAGATCACCGACGTGCGGCATGGCGGCGGGGCGGTCGCTTACAAACGGTCGGTGCTGGAACAGGTAGGAACGTTCAACCCCTACATCTATTCGGACGAAGAACCAGAGCTTTGTATTCGCATCCGCCACGCCGGGTATCGCGTCGTCAAGATCAACCGATGCTCGGTCTATCACTACACCGACCCTTCCGAGAAGCTTTCGACGCTGATCGGGCGGTGGAAGCGCAACCTTTACGTGGGCTCCGGCCAGAATATCCGTTTCCACGCCCGGACCGGCCTGTTGTGGCCCTATGTCAAAGAGCGCGGGCACGGGCTCGTTCCCGGCGTTGGCCTCATCGCAGGGCTGGCTGCTCTGATGTGTAGTCTGCTCTTTCGCCAGCCTATCTGGTTCATTCTCTGGGTTGCGGCCGTCTTTGCGGCCATCGTCGCCTACGCCATACGCAACCGCAGCATTTACCGGACGGTCCATAGCCTGCTCAAGCGCATGTTAATTCTGCACGGGACGATCAAGGGGTTCCTGCTCGAACCGATGGAGCCCGACAGCTATCCCGCAAAAGTCGTGGTCATCAAGTAGTCGACCCGATACTGGGAACGGAGTTGACTGGCATCGCCACTGCCCTGCCAGGAGTGTTTTGATGGCTCAGGTTACTGCGACCCGCCCAACTGTGAGAGAACTGGCGCGCGATCGCCAAACTGAGGTAACGCTGCGGCGATTTCCTTATCCGTATCGGGCTGCGCTGGCAATCTGCAGCGACATCGACGAAACCAAAACGGCTGAGGAACTTCTCGAAATACACCGCTTTTTGAACACGACGCAGCCGACTTCGATGGGAGAAGGCGTCGGGCTGGAGATCGGGAATAGCGTCTATTTTTACGATGGCAAGCGCGAGGTGTCGTACTTCACTCAGGGCGAGGAAACCCGGTCTTTGCTTGTCGATCTGATCCAGGCTGGATACATCGACTGCCTGCATTCGTACGGCGATGTGGCGTTCACCCGGGACCAGATCGAGCGCGCGCTGGATGTGCTGCACCGCCTCGACTGCAAGCTCGACGTCTGGACCAATCACTACGGTTCTCGCACTAATGTAAGCGACAAGTTTGAGTATTTCTTTGGCGAGAGTTGCGGGGATGTTCCCGGCGCAGAAGTCTACCATACCGACATTACATTGGACTATGGCATCCGCTTTGCGTGGGTAGGGGCGTCTACGCGCCTCGTCGGACAGTCGCCCGCCAATCCGGTGCCCCTGCACACGAGAGTCTTCGACCCGCAATATCCCCGCCAATCGTGTATCAACCTCGCTAAAGAGATGCGCAAGAAGTTTCTCGGCCGGTTGGGCGATGAGCGTTTTGTGTTGCTCAGCCGAAACCAGCTTATCCAGCCGCTGCCCCTCAGAGACGGGCGGACGGTCTACGAGTTCATCCGGTACTGCAACCATCCCGTGAGCGTTTCCCGGGGAGCTACCTCGCGCGGGCTGGCATACGCGATCTCGGCGCGCGCCCTGGCGCATCTGAAAGCGAGCCAGGGATACATGATCGTGTACACCCATCTGGGAAAGAACAAGGACTGCAACCAGGTGATTGCTCCCGAATCCCAGGATGCGCTGCGAAACCTGGCGCGCGAGCAGGATGCAGGAAACATCTATGTGACGACGACGTCGAAGCTCCTCAATTACCATCACGCGTGTGAGCACCTGGAATGGTCCTACCAGCAGGTGCAGGGGCAGACCAGGATTTTCATCGAAGCGCTCAACGATCCGGTAATCGATGGCTGGCCGGTGACACCCCGGCAGCTCCAGGGGCTGACGTTCTACGTTCCTGATCGGAACGCGGCCGCAATCTACTTGCAGGGGGTTGAACTGACGACGCTTCAGCGCAACCCCGCCGATCACACAGGTACGGAGAGCGTATCCATTCCGCTCAGCCGCCTGAGCTTCCCGTATTAGCGGCGGGGGCTGGGCTGGCTCAAGGCCACACGACACCAGGAAGGAGCGATGATGATACCGGCTGACACACTGTTCGAGGCGGCGAAACGCCTGCACGGATACCTGCTCAAGTTCGCATGGGATGGTCAGGCCTTGGCGGGACCCGACTCCGGCGTCCGTTTCAACGCTCGCGTAGGACGGTTCGTCAAGAGCTACCTGAGAGCCATTCCCTGGCCCGACCGCCGCATCTATATGCAGGCGCAGGGATACTGGATTCTTGACAACTGGCATCTGTTCGAGCTAACCGGCGACGAGCGCTATCGGGATATCGCCCTTGCGTGTTCGAACTACCTCCTGGCAGCCCAGCGCCCGGAAGGCTATTGGGAGTATCCCGATCCTGAATGGCGCAACCGGATTGCAACCGTCGAAGGGGACTTTGGCTGTCTGGGGCTCGTGGAGAGCTACCGGCAGACCGGGCAGGAAGCATATCTGGCGGGCGCGAAAAAGTGGTACCGCTATCTGATCGACGAAGTCGGCTTTCAGGGCAGCGACGGGATGCTCGCCATCAATTACTTCTCGAACGTGCGTGGCAGCATGGTCCCCAACAACACGACGCTTACGCTGTTCACGCTCGCCCGGCTGGCCGACGCTACCCAGGATACTCAGTATCTGACGACCTGCGCGGCGATGGTTGCCTGGCTTAACCAGGTGCAGTTGGAGAGCGGCGAACTGCCGTATGCCGTCACCGGCTCGCAGGATGGGCGGGACCGAGTTCACTTCCTCTGCTACCAGTACAACGCGTTCGAGTTGCTCGATCTGGTCGAATACTACCGGCTGACCTGTGACGAGGCGATCCTGCCGGTGGTGGAAAAACTCGCTGCGTACCTCTCCAATGGAGTCACCGAGACTGGCGCTGCGTCGTACGACTGCCATCATCGAACACCCGAAGTGACTTACTATGCTGCGGCGCTGGCTGCAGCACTCAGCCAGGCAACCTCGCTGGGCGTGGGAGATTATCGCGCGCTGTCGGAACGCGGCTTTCGCTGGGTGTTAACGCAGCAGAAGCCCGATGGCGGCTTCAAATTCCATTCTCGCGCCAACTACAACTTTCTGGCAGATCGCCGGGCTTATCCGCGAAACCTGGCCATGATTCTTTCCCACTTGTTGCTAGAAGCACGGGCGCAACGCACGCCGGTAACCGGCAGCGCGCAACGAGACAAGGGCTGATTACCGATGCGGATTCTGTTTGTGACCAACGAGTATCCCACCGAGGATATTCCCGGAGCCGGACCGTGCATCCGGCAGCAACAACACGCCCTCGAAGCGTTGGGCTATGACGTGGATGTGCTCTATATCGACAGGATGGCAAGCAAGCTGAATTACCTGAAAGCGGCGTTGCGCGTCTTCTGGTTGGCGCAGATCAAGCGGCGTTATGACGTTATCCATGCGCATTATGGATACATCTGCGCTCTGACCGCGCGCATGCAGTTTCGCATCCCGGTAGTCGTGACGTTCCGGGGCTCCGACGTGTTGCGGAATCGCGAAAAGCCGCTGAGTTGGTTGCTTGCGAGGATGATCGACCGGTCGATCGTGATGACCGAAGAAATGAAGCAGGCGTTAGGTCGCAGGGATGCGTTGGTGCTCCCCTATGGGATCGATCTCGATCTCTTCAAACCACATTCGCAAGCTGAGGCCCGACGCGAACTGGGGTTGCCGCCAGACGCTCCGCTGATCCTGTTTCCGTACGACCCTCAACGCGCGCTCAAGCGCTTCTATCTGGTGGAGCAGGCAGCGGCCATCCTCAAGCAAGAATTTCCCGACCTTCAGGTGGTCGCCATCCACCAGCAGCCTCACGAACAGGTCGCCCGCTATATGAATGCGTGCGATGCCATGGCGCTGGTGTCTACTCGCGAGGGCGCTCCGATGGCAATCCGAGAGGCGATGGCCTGCAACCTGCCGATTGTTTCGGTGGACGTGGGCGATGTGGCCAGCGTCATTAAAGGGACCGAGGGCTGTTATATCGTCCAACCCGATCCGGAAGATATCGCCGCCAAGATGGCGCTAATCCTGCGCTCCAGACGCCGGTCCAACGGGCGGCGTGTCGCAGAGACTATGGGTTTGCTACCGACGGCGGCAAAAGTCGCTGCCATTTACGACAGACTGGTACGGCAAGAAGCGCAGCATGGGCTCTTTACGGAGAATCATGCAGGGCCGGATGAAGAACCTGCTTAGATGTGCAGCGATACGATGGGGGAACTCATGAAAGTCAGTATCTTTGGTCTGGGATATGTGGGGTGTGTTACGGCCGCGTGTCTGGCGCGTGACGGGCACACCGTCATCGGCGTCGACATCAATCCCTACAAGGTGAACCAGATTCAGGCAGGGCGCTCGCCGGTGATCGAACCCGGCCTCGACGATCTTATCCGAGAGGGCAGAAGCTCTGGGCGGTTGTGGGCGACGCATGATAGCCATGAAGCCGTGCTGAATAGCGATGTCAGCCTGATCTGTGTGGGCACACCCAGCAGCGAGAACGGCCGCCTTAACCTGGACTATGTCGACAAGGTCACCGCTGAAATCGGCCAGGCGCTGGCAGTTAAACAGGCGTACCATGTTGTGGTCGTCCGCAGCACGGTGCTGCCCGGTACCGTACAGGACCGGGTGATTCCGATTCTGTGCCAGCATTCGGGGCGATCTCCCGGCGCCGACTTCGGCGTAAGCATGAATCCGGAGTTTTTGCGGGAAGGCTCCGCGATCCACGATTACTATCATCCGAGCTATATCGTCATCGGCGAGCTTGACGCGCGCAGCGGCGACGCCGTCCAGGCTTTGTACACGTCGGTGGATGCCAACGTGATTCGTACCGCCGTGCCGGTTGCCGAGATGGTGAAATATGTGAACAACGCATTTCACGCGCTGAAAGTTGCCTTTGCCAACGAGGTGGGCAACTTGTGTAAGGCGCAGGGTCTGGATGGCCAGGAAGTGATGGAGATTTTCGTCCAAGACCGGCGGCTGAACCTCTCTCCGGCCTATCTTCGCCCAGGCTTTGCCTTTGGCGGATCGTGCTTGCCGAAGGACGTGCGCGCCCTGAACTACAGGGCCAAAGAGCTAGACCTTACCCTTCCGGTGATGAGTGCCATTCTGGCTAGCAACGAGAAGCAGATCCAACTTGGAATCAGGATGGTTGAAAGAACGGGCAAGCAGAAGATCGGGATCCTGGGGCTGAGCTTCAAAGCAGGAACGGACGATATCCGCGAAAGCCCCATCGTGCCACTGGTCGAGACGCTGGTTGGCCGAGGGTATGAGGTCAGCATTTACGACGAGACGGTCGTGCCCGATCAGTTGATCGGAGCCAATCGTGCGTTTCTAGAGCGCGGGATTCCTCATATCGCCTCGTTGATGCGTTCCTCGGTAGATGAGGTGGTGGACGAGGCCGAGGCCATCGTGATCACCAATAACAGTGCAGCCTATCGCGAGGTCGCCAGCCGGACTCGCCCTGGGCAGGTCCTGATCGATTTCATCGGCATTGCCAAGCGGAACGATCGAATGAGGGCGCAGTATGATGGAATCTGCTGGTAGCCATGTATTGATGTTGCTGGAAAATGACCATTACCCGCAGGACTCGCGCGTAAGAAACGAGGCGTCCACGCTGGTATCGGCAGGCTATCAGGTGTCGGTCATCTGCCCGAAAAGCTCTGGCCAGCGCTGGCGCGAATCGGTCAATGGCGTGCGCGTTTACCGCTATCCCGCGCCCCCGGCAGGCAGTGGCTTCCTGACCTATTTGTGGGAATACGGTTACTGCCTAGTCATGTCATTTGTGCTGTCGATCGTGGTGGCGCTCCGGCGCAAAATCGACATCATCCACACTCACAACCCGCCGGATATTTTTGTTTTGATCGCCATGTTTTACAAAGTGCTCGGGGCGCGAGTCGTCTTCGACCATCACGATCTCGCTCCGGAGATGTACTATGCCCGTTTTGGAAACAAAGGTCACCGGCTTGTCTACCGGGCGCTCGTTTTCTTCGAGCGGCTTTCGTGCCGGGTTGCCGACCATGTGATCGCCACGAACCAGTCCTATAAGGCCGTCCAGATGGAACGCCACGGCGTGCCAGAGGAGCGCATAACGATTGTGCGCAACGGCCCCGATCTCGACCGCCTTCAGCGGGTTGACCCCGATCCAGACCTCAGCCAGAACGCCGTTACGATCATCGGTTATGTCGGCACGATGGGCTTCCAGGACGGAATCGACTACTTCCTGCGAGCCGTCCGACACCTGGTTTACGACCTGCGCCGGACCGATGTGTTCTGCGTGCTGGTTGGGAAGGGCGACGCCTGGCAGAGCCTACGAGCCTACGCCACGGAGCTCGAAATCGACAAATATGTCTGGTTCACCGGGCGCATCTCGGATGTAGATCTGCTGCGTTACCTGTCCGCCGCAGATATCTGCGTCGATCCGGACCCATCCAACCCCTTCAACGATCGGTCCACGATGATCAAGATGATGGAATACATGGCGCTCGGTAAGCCGATTGTCGCCTTCGACCTTCCCGAGCACCGGGTAACTGCGCAAGATGCCGCCGTTTACGCCCGGCCCAACGACGAACTCGATTTCGCTACCAAGATCGCATGGCTTATGGATCACCCCGAAGAACGGCGCGAGCGCGGTTCTAAAGGCAGAAAACGGGTCGAAACCACTCTTGCCTGGCCCCACCAGGTCAACGATCTGCTGGAAGTCTACCGTTCTCTTGACGAGCAGCTTGCCCGGAAGCGATCTGTCTTCATGCGCCGAAGATCGCCATGACAGTTCCTGATCAACCGAAGAGCGCGGAGCGTCTTATGAAAAGGCGCATTTTGGCGTATATGGTTTTCATCCTCGCGGTATCAACGACGCTGCGTGCGTCTTACCAGCCGGGCGCCTCGACGGTGCCCGTAACGCATGCCGCACACGAGCACCCGAGGATTCTGTTCAGTGTAGACGACATCCCCGCGCTCCGCGCTCGCGCCGAAACCACGCACCGCGAGATCTGGTTGCCGATTCAGGAATACGCAGACTCCTTGCTCGACTCGGCGCCGCCATCGTCATCGCCACGTGACGACGATCTGGATGCTTACCGGAACGCAGGCGATCAACTGATCGTCCTGGCGTTTGCGTGTGTGATCACCGGAGAAGACAGGTACTGCGATCGGGCCATCGAATATCTCATCACCTATACGTCGTGGACTCAGTGGGACGTGAACGGCGAGCGCGATCTGGGTCATGCTCATCTGCTGTTTGGTAGCTCGATCGCATTCGACTGGCTCTACAACTGGCTTACTGCCGACGACAGGCGGCTGGTTCTTGGCAATCTGTCAACCCGCGCGCAGCAGATGTACGAAGCCAGTTTCGGGCCCGATGGCCGAGACGAGTGGAACAACTGGTGGCGCTTATCGTATGTGCAAAACCATTTCATCATCAACAACAGCGCGCTAGGCATCGCCGGGCTGGCCCTGACAGGTGAAGGGTCCGCAGCAGAGTGCACGATCACGGCGAACGGTGACGTGAACATGCGCGCTGGGCCGGGCACGAACTTTGCGGTGGAAGACACGCTTGCTTATGGTGCAAGTATTGCCGCCGAGAACCAGTTTTATGCGGATGGATACGTCTGGTGGCAGGTTGCCGGCGGGCTTTGGGTGCGCTCCGATGTGGTGAGCGCGGTGGGGAACTGCGCGGAAGTTTCGATGGCCGATCGAGCCTCGACCTGGATCGATCTCGCGCAAAGCCGGTTGTTGCTGACGCGTGATCTGTTCGAGGGCATTGACGACGGTAGCTGGCATGAGGGGGTTCTCTATCAGGAATATGCGCTGAGAATGCTGCTCCCCTTCGTGTCAATCATGCGAGATTCGCGGGGGATTGACATTTACCCGAATACGTATCTCTACAACTACATCTACTGGCGCCTGTACAACTATCTTCCGGGTAGCGCTCAATTTCTGATGGCGTACGCAAACTTCGAATGGTCCTGGGGCAATCTTGGTCTGCCGGGCTTGCTGCGCTTTGTTGCCAGAGAATACAGCAACCCTTATGCCGAGTGGCTGGCCCAGCAGTTGATCGCGACCAATGGCCGGGTGGCGACGATCTGGGAAACGCCGTGGTATGTCTTCGAGTTTCTGTACTACGATCCCGCGATTAGCCCTCAGCCGCCGTCGGATCTTCCTCTTTCGCGTGTCTTTCACGATCTTGAAGGCGTGATCTGGCGTACCGGGTGGGACGAGCAGGCGTTGATCTTCGGGCTGAAAACGGGCGCCTATGGCGGACGCTTCGCCTTCGACACGTTCGTCGAGGAGTCTTACCCCTGGGATGTTCCCTGTCGCGTGACAAACTGCCAGCTCAACATCGGGCACGACCATGACGACACGGGGACGTTCTATCTGTACCGGGCGGGAGAGTGGCTTGCCCCGGAAACGGTCGGCGTCTCGAACTATGCCACCAGCTATCACAATACGATTCTTATCGACGAACAGGGTCAGTACAGGCCGATCTATGACAATGTCTGGCGCGACCCTGCGGACTTTATCGGCACCGACGGCTACCTGGAGACGACTGCGAGCAGCTCTGGCTTTGACTATGTCGGATCCGACGCGACCAACCGGTATAGCGCGATCGCAGGCATAGAGGACATTACGCGCCACGTGTTGTTCGTCCGTCCCAGTTACTTCGTGATGGTGGACGCCTTAAGCGCGAATGCCCCACACCTTTACGAATGGGTGTCTCACTTCGGAGAAGATTTGGCTGTCGAGGGAAACTGGATCAAGGGATACGCCGGGAGCGATCAGATCTTAGGGGTTGGTGTGATCGCCCCACAACCATTCGAGTCCTCGTCCGGTGATGACGGGCAGCCGTTCATACGGATCTATCCAGAGGGGCAGATAAACGATGTGCGCTTCATTACCGCTTTGTATCCCACCACCCAGGACGGCTGGTCCAGTAGACCCGCTTTTACCCTACTGGAAGATAACGGAGATGCCGTGGCACTGCGCGTCACCCTGAACGATGGCAGCGAGCGCATAGACGACATTCTTCTCACGTACGCCGAGCCCGTACTACCGCAAATGCTCGGCTTCTACGCTTACGATGCCCTTGTTGCCGTGATCAGCACCAGCACAACAGGCGAGCTGGAGAGAATCTTCCTCTTTGGAGGGGATTCTCTGGCTACGACAGGAAGCCAGACGGGCGAACCGGACACCGGTGCTGCGCCCGCGCTCCTTCCTGCTGGCAAAGTGCTGGTCGCTAATCTCAATAGCAGAGAGCCTTTCGAGGCAATCTATACCGGGACATCGGTCGCGGTCTATGGCGACATCCATACTGCGGTCACGCTGTATGCGCCTCATGCGGAGTCCCTGACCGTCAATGGGGAACCACAACCGTTTCGCCGGACGGAGGACCACATTGTATTCGGAGGCGACGAGGAATGACGCTGACATTGTCACTCTCCGCCAGCCTGGTTCGCGGGAAGGTGGAAAATGATTCCAGCCGTGATTCTTTCCAGTTTCACTATGGGGCTAGGGGTGATCCGGGCGCTGGGCACCATGGGCGTCCCTATCATCGTGGTGCACTACGACGACAGGGACATGGGATATGTCTCGAAGTACGTCACAGAACACATTCTTGCGCCTCACCCGGAGCACTCGGAAGAAGCGTTCTTAGATCTGCTCGTCGAGCTCGGAAATCGTCTCAAGGGCGGCGTTCTCATTCCCACATCGGACGCCACGCTGGCTACCGTATCTCGACATAAGGACGAGTTATCGCAGTATTACATCGTCGCATGTACTGATTGGCCGATTACCGAGCAGTTCCTTATCAAGAAGCATACCTATGCTCTGGCTGAGGCTGTGGGTGTCCCTGTTCCCAAGACAACGGTCCCACAGAGCGTCGAAGAGGTGGAGGAACTTGGCCGGTCCATCGAGTATCCATGCCTGGTGAAGCCGACGCAGAGTCATCGCTACTACGCCCGTTTCAAGACGAAAATGGTCGAGGTCAAAGACCTGGATCACCTGCGCTCGACCTATCTCGAAGCGGCGGAAGCCGGTATGGAGGTCATGGTGCAGGAGTTCATTCCCGGCAAGGACGCCGACGGAGTGAACTACAACTCGTACTTCTGGGACGGACAGCCTGTTGTGGAGTTTACTGCCGCAAAGGTGCGCAACGCTCCGCCGATTTTCGGCTCGCCTTGTGTGGCGATGAGCCAGCACGTCCCCGAAGTGATCGATCAGGGACGGAAGTTGCTTCAGGCGATGGGATATTACGGCTACTCGTGCACCGAGTTCAAGAAGGATGCGCGTGATGGTGTCTACCGGCTCATGGAGGTGAACGGCCGCCACAACCTCTCAACCCTCTTGGCCGTCCGGTGTGGCATCAATTTCCCGTGGCTTCAGTACCGGCATCTCGTCTGTGGCGAAATGCCAACGCCAACCGACTATAGGGTAGGCGTTTACTGGATTGATCCGCTTCGAGACATCGCCTACACCATCAAGTATCACCGCCCGGAAGGATACTCTCCTCTGCAATACCTTCGGCCGTATTTTCACCCTCATGTCTTTGCGGTGTTTGACCTGAAAGACCCTAAACCGTTCGTCAGAAGGGTTCTGAACCTGGCGAAACGCGGGGGGAAAACCGGATGAACGAGAACGCTGTCTATCTCGAAGAAGAACGGTTGCACGGCCTTGAAAGAAGCGATGATTTCCCGAGCTTCCACGAACGGCATCGGGTCTTTCCCGCTATCTTCGAAGACCGCCAGCACAAGAGGATCATCGATACGTCGGCAGGGGTGGGCTATGCCGCGCAGCACATCCGGGATCACTATCCCGCGGAGCTGATCTGCAACGACATCAGCCCAACATGCTTGAAGACTTTGAGCGACCGAGGGTTTTCCACTGTGTCGTTCGATCTCGATGATCCTGAAGAAGCTTTCCCATTCCGCGACGGCTCGTTCGACGCTGCCGTCTCCCTGGCCACGATCGAGCATCTGGTCCACATCGATCACTTCGTCAGCGAGGTTCACCGCATCCTGGAAGACGATGGGTTTTTCTACCTGTCCACGCCAAACTATGCGAGCCTGCTGACCGCACCTCGGTTCCTGTTGACTGGAAGAACCTTCCACGACCCGTTGTCCGACTCCCGGACGGTGCGCTACGAGTTCTATGCTCATTTCCGATATTTTACGTACCGGACGCTCCTGGAATATGTGAGTTCGTTCGGGTTTGTCCCGGATACGGTCTATCTCGCTCTGCCGACAGAAAGCTCGCGCTACCGGTCCCTCTACAGGTCTTCGAAACTCAAAGCCCTGGCGTTTCGCTATGCGATGAAGTTCATCTATGTTGTCTTTTCTCCTCGCTGGGCAGCCGAGCCGATCATATGCTTCTGCAAAGCGTCCGGCGGGAAGAAAACAAAGCTACGGAAAGTGGTCCTCTGATCTGACTTCAGACACGGCGGGCGGCGGGCCAGGATGGCGCTGAATACGCCGCCCGCGCTGTGCTTAGCGTGCCGCATCTGTTAGCGACCAAAGATGAGGTGGAAGATGTCCGTCATTTGTGTTGATCCTCGGACCGACCCGCTCTGGGAGACGTTGGTCACCCAGTGCCAAAGCAGCGTTTTTCACTCTCCCGCGTGGATACAGGTACTGGCCGAGACGTATGACTGGAAGGCGCAGGCTTACGTGATACTGAACGACGCTGGGGAACCCGAGGCTGGCCTTCCGTTTTTCCAGATTGCAGATGCGCGCGGTGAGCGAATCGTGTCGTTGCCATTTTCAGACTACTGCGATCCACTGGTCGCTACGGCGGACCAATGGAATACCCTGCTGGACGGGTTGCTCGTCGAGCATGTGCCGATCACGGTGCGCTGCCTGCATAACAGCATCCCACTGGCTGATAGTCGCTTCCTGCTCGTCGATCGCGCCAAATGGCATGGGCTGGACCTGCGCCCGGACATTGATACGCACTGGCGCAAACTGGATAGCTCGGCGCGGCGTGCTATTCAAAAGGCGCAGCGCGATGGGGTGGAAATACGCGTCGCACAGGACGTGGACGAGCTTCGAGTGTTCTATCAGATGCACCTCGGCATCAGGAAACACAAATACCACCTGCTGGCGCAGCCGTATCGCTTTTTCGAGAACATCTGGCATCAATTCATGGATCAGGGCTTTGGCCTGCTGATGCTGGCCGTTTACCAGGATCTCATCATCGGTGGCGTGCTGTTCTTAGAATGGCAGGATACCCTCGTCTACAAGTTCAACGCCTCGAACCCTAACTTTCTAGCTCACCGCCCCACCGACTTGCTGATCTGGGAAGCTATCCACTATGGCAAGAGCAAAGGGTACGATTACCTGGATTTCGGTCTCAGTGACTGGGATCAGGATGGATTGATACGGTTCAAGCGCAAATTCGCTACCGAAGAAAAGACCATTTCCTTTCTGCGCTACCCCACCTACCGCCCGCCGAACCTTCAGCAGAAGCACTTCCAGTCGTTGCTTCCTCAACTGACCGATCTGTTCACAGACGCGTCCGTCTCAGACGCGGTAACCGAGAAGGCCGGTGACTTGCTCTATCGATTCTTCGGTTGATTCCCGCCGAGGGCTGCCTGTTATGCCGATTGCTCACCGGGTATCGCTCCCGCATACCTGCCTCGGAGTCTCGCTGAACGACAGGTGACAGACTCTGAGACAGGCCAGCGCCCTGCATGCATGTCGAACTCCCGAAAAAGCTCAGTCGGTGTCAGGGGCAGCGCCTGAATACCTGTGCGCTCAGCACGCACGACGGCGCACGGACGACTGCGCGCTTATGATGTGGACCACACCGGGAAGCATATGCCCGGCGAGCCCCTGCTGACTTCATCCCGTCGAAGTTTGTGCGCGCCGGACCGCATGATCCCGCAAACTTTGTGAGAGAAAGCACTCGATTTCAAGGCGTTAAGGAAGCTTGCCCGGACAGTTAATGAGGCTATACTGGCTTTTTGAAAGCGATAACTTTGTGATGGGCGAAGTACGACCTCACCGGCAATAACGGTCAAGCCGCCGCAGGATCTTCAGCCAATTGGTTATCGCAGCAGGCGCCGCACCAGCCGCCTGCTTTGGTTGCAACTGTTTCTTGTAGTCAAGAATGATCTACGCGCAAAAGGATTTTCCATGACCACAATCTCACTTCAACAGGACGTTCAGCAGCTTGTTAGCCAGATGACGCTCGAAGAAAAGGCTGCGATCTGTGTGGGTATGAACGCCTGGCAGACGGTGCCGGTCGAGCGTCTCGGCATCCCGAGTATGTGGGTGTCGGACGGCCCGCACGGCGTCCGGCGCGCCGCCGACCCGAACCAGGTGATCTCAGACAACGTTCCGGCGACGTGCTTTCCAACCGCGTCGGCGCTTTCCGCCACCTGGGACCGCGACCTGATCTACGAACTGGGGCAGGCGTTGGGCGAGGAATGCATTGCGCTCAATGTCGATTTGCTGTTGGGCCCCGGCATGAACATCAAGCGCAGCCCCTTGTGCGGGCGCAACTTCGAGTACTATTCCGAAGATCCCTACCTCGCCGGGGAGCTGGCCACCAGCCTGATCAAGGGCGTGCAGAGCAAAGGCGTCGGCACGTCGCTGAAGCATTTCGCCGCCAACAACCAGGAATTTGAGCGCTTTACGATCGACGCTCAGGTGGATGAGCGCGCCTTGCGCGAAATTTATCTGGCAGGCTTCGAACGCGCCGTGAAGCAGGCGCAGCCCTGGTCGGTGATGTGCGCGTATAACCAACTGAACGGCTCGCTCTGCTCCGAGCACCACTGGCTGTTGACCGAGATCCTCAAGGATGAATGGGGTCATGAGGGATTCGTCGTCTCCGACTGGGGCGCGGTGCGTGAGCTGGTTACGTCGCTGAAGGCGGGCCTGTCGCTTGAGATGCCAGGGCCGCAGCCGAGCCACGTTCAGGCCGTGATCGACGCGGTCAACGCAGGTACCCTCGACGAAGCCACGCTGGATGAGATGGTCCGGCGCCTTCTGACGATCGTGCTGCGGGCGCAGGAAACGCCCAAGGGCGGGGTCGAGCTTGACGTGGACGGGCACCATGCGCTGGCGCGGCGGATTGCCGGAGAAGCGATGGTGCTCCTCAAGAACGAAGGCGGGCTGTTGCCACTGCGTGATGTGAAGAAGATCGCCGTCATCGGCGCGACAGCCAAGCAGGCGCACTTCCAGGGCGGCGGCAGCGCGCACGTCACGCCGACCCGCGTTGATGTGCCGTTCGACGAACTGGCCGCGCTGGCCGGTGACGCTGAATTGACTTACGCGCCGGGCTACAAGCTGGAAGAAGGGTTTGATCAGGCGCTGATCGATGAGGCGGTCGCGCTGGCGCGCGAAGCGGAAGTCGCCCTGCTGTATATCGGCTTGCCGACCTACAAAGAGTCGGAAAGCTACGACCGGCCCGACATCGACCTGACGGAACAACAGGTGGCGCTGATCAAGGCCGTGGCGGCGGTGCAGCCGAAGACGGTGGTGATCCTGAACAATGGTTCCGCAGTCGCGATGAGCGATTGGATCGACGGCGTGCCTGCCGTGCTGGAAGCGTGGTTGCCAGGGCAGGCAGGTGGCGGCGCGATTGCCGACATCCTGTTTGGGAAAGTCAATCCGAGCGGCAAGCTGGCGGAAACCTTCCCGCTCAAGCTCTCCGACACGCCAGCCTATATCAACTTCCCTGGCGAGGCGGGGCAGGTCCGCTACGGTGAAGGCATTTTCGTCGGCTACCGGTATTACGACGAGAAGGCGATGCCGGTGCTGTTCCCCTTCGGCTACGGCTTGAGCTACACGACGTTCGCCTATAGCAATCTGAAGGTGTCTGCCGAGACGTTCAAGGATGTGGACGGGCTTACCGTCTCGCTCGACGTGACGAACACGGGCGATGTGGCCGGAAAAGAGATCATCCAGGTTTACGTGCACGATCACGAGGCTGCATTGCGCCGCCCGCAAAAAGAGCTGAAGGGCTTTGTCAAAGTGGCGCTGGAGCCGGGCGAGACCAAGACGGTCAGCGTGACGCTGGATCGCCGTGCGTTCGCCTATTGGGATCCGCGCTATCAGGACTGGGTCGCGGAGTCAGGCAAGTTCGATATCCTGGTGGGTAGCTCGTCGGCTGACATCCGGCTGACAACATGCGTCACGCTGGAAAGCACGCAAAAGCTCCCCTCGTTGCTCAATCGTAACAGCACTCTAGGCGAGTGGATGGCTGACCCGGTAGGAGCAGAGGTGCTGGCCAAGCTGTTGCAGCAGGTTCAGGAACGGGTGCCTACAGACAACGCTACACTTGGGATGGACTTCTTCAACATGATGCGTGATATGCCGCTGCCGAAGATCCTTGGCTGGATCGCGGGCAGTCTACCGGCGGATCCGGAAACCATGGTGGATCAACTGGTCGCCCAGGTCCATAACGCCTAAACTAAGGCTTGGTTCCGCAACATGTCCCTTGGCTCCTGACTTCGGCGCACGAAGGCAGGGGCGAGGCCACGTGATAAGGCGGCTGGCCGTTAGAGCCAGCCGCCGGTCTTTGCGGTTTTATAAGAGGTTGCCTATTGAACGGGCTGAAAAATTCTGACCGGCAGGCGATCCGAAAGCCCGTCCCGTAGTGCGCGGTGATATCGAGGAATTGCAATGGTCCGCTGGACACGAGTAAAGCGACATCCAAGGCTCGGCGTCATCCTTCTGGCATTTGTTGCGTTTATCGCGCTGGGGCTGCCTGACGGTCTGTTGGGGGTGGGCTGGCCGTCGATCCGGGCGGGGTTCTCCGTTCCCCTCGACGCGATCGGCCTGTTCCTGCTGACGGTCGTTGCGGGCTATACGACGTCGAGCTTCCTGAGCGGCTTTCTGCTCGCGCGGATGGGTGTGGGGCGTATGCTGGCGGCAAGCTGCCTGCTCACCGGGATCGCGCTGATCGGCTATACCCTGGTCCCGCAGTGGTGGATGATGGTGGCTTTGGGGGTGTTCGCCGGGCTGGGAGCAGGCGCGATCGACGCCGGGCTCAATACCTATGTCGCGGCGCACTTTGGCGAAGGGCTGATGCAGTGGCTGCACGCCAGTTGGGGCGTCGGCATCACGATCGGCCCGCTCCTGATGACGTTCGGGCTGACGACCTTCGACACATGGCGGTTTGGTTACCGGGCGGTCGGCGTCTTTCAGCTTGTGCTGGCAGCGTGCTTTGTGCTGACGCTCGCCATGTGGAACAAGAACGTCACGCCGGTGAGCAGCGAAGCGGAGACGCGCCTGACGGATTACAAAACGCCGCTACGCGAGACGATGTTGCAGCCTTACGCGTGGCTGAGCGTGCTGTTGTTCTTCCTGTATGTCGGCGCGGAAGGCGGGCTTGGCACGTGGACGTACACGCTGCTGACCGAGTCGCGCGGGGTGGATCCGACGTTGGCCGGATTCTTCGCGGGCAGCTACTGGTTCACGTTTACCATCGGGCGGATCGTCGCGGGGGTTATCGCCGCACGGACCGGCGTCCACAAGCTGGTGCTGGGCGGGCTGGCCGGCGCGCTGTTGGGCTCGGTGCTGCTCATCTGGAACCCATTCGAGATGGCGAACGTGGTGGCAGTGGGCATCATCGGGGTGTCGATTGCCCCCATCTTCCCGGGAATGATGTCGGGCACGAGAACGCGGGTAGGCGCTCACCACGCGGCCAACACCATCGGGATGCAAATGGCCGCGACTGGCCTTGGCACGGCGGCGATTCCCGGCTTGATGGGCGCGCTGGCGCGTCAGTTCTCACTTGAAGCTATCCCGATCTGCCTGCTGGTGGTGTATGTCGCGTTGCTTTGCGCTTATGTCCTCGCGACAAGGCCACACCCTGTCCCTGCATATCGCCAGGAAAGCATGGCATAACCCCATGCAGCAGGCGCACAAACGCACCGCCAACGAACTGTTAGGGTATCCCGCCGATGCCCGTCTGCTGATCCTCAACGCGGACGATTTCGGGATGTGCCACGCGACGAACGTGGCGATTATTCGGGCGCTCAGCGAAGGAGTCGTCTCGTCGACAACCCTCATGGTTCCATGCCCCTGGGCGCCAGAGGCGATGCAATGGCTTGCAGAAAACCCGGCGGTCCCTTTCGGCGTCCACCTGACGGCCATTGGGGACAGCGCAAAGTATCGCTGGCGACCGCTCACCTGCCGCGAGAAGGTGCCGACTCTCATTGACGAGACGGGCCACTTCTACAACTTCGACCGTATGGATGAATTCTTCGCTCAGGTGCGGTTGGATGAGCTGGCGACGGAGTTCCGGGCGCAGATCGGTGCCGTGCTGGCTGCTGGTCTCAGGCCGACGCATCTTGACTGGCACTCGCTGCGTATTGCGCGAAAACCCGAAGTCTTCGACGTCATCTTCGAGCTGGCGAGGGAATACGGGCTCGCGTTGCGGGCGTCACAACCGCTCTTGCTTGAAAGAACGCAGCGCCAGGATCTGCCCGTCAATGACGGTGACTTTCTGGACAGCTACGCCCTGGGCAGCGCCGGGAAACTGGACCTGTACAGCCGGTTATTGCACGAGCTTCCGGCCGGGCTCAGCGAGTGGGCGGTGCATCCCGGCGTAGCGGATGCCGAGTTGCGCGCCATCGACTTT
>Ga0134094_1001140_pt1 | contig 26870 bp, 22 predicted proteins | sample 5_1taG_FD_94458 | JGI IMG/M metagenome (GOLD analysis project Ga0134094, IMG submission 94458) | Switchgrass degrading microbial communities from high solid loading bioreactors in New Hampshire, USA - 5_19_20_110_A1 metaG | ecosystem: Engineered > Bioreactor > Semi-continuous > Anaerobic >... | reverse complement strand
TGAGCGGTGACGCGAGCGGTGAAATCGCCGGCTTGCGCGCCGTGCTCAACGCGTGCTACGCGGTTTGCATCGACCGGCTCTGGCTGCACCGCGAGATGATCGGCCATGTCTACATTTGCGAGGGCGGCGGGAAAAGGTATGTCCTCAAGCGCTACCGTCCAATTGAAACGGAAAATGCCCTGCGCTCGATCGAGATCCTGCAGTACCTGAAGCAGCAGGATTACCCGGTCGTTACCATCGTCCCGACCCGGTCGGGCGCTTCGCACTGTATGATGGATACGCCGCAGGGACCGTCGGTCGGGATCCTGTTTGACTACCTGGACGGCCCGGAGCCAGAGCGCGACGCCGAGGTTGCGGCCATTGCTCGCCAGGTGGGCCGGCTTCACCAGGTGATGGAAGCGTACCCCCAACCGCTTCTCCGGCGCGGAAAAGATTTCTACGTCGACCGGTACATCGCGATCCTGCAAGCCCTGGATTACCCGGCGGGCCGGATCGACGACCTGGCTGCTTACGGCGGCGAGTGCTGGTCGCGGATTGAGCGCCTGCCTGCCGGGTTCTGTCACGGCGACCTGCATACCGGCAACATGCGCCGGTTAGCGCAAGGGCGCTACGTGCTGTTCGACTTCGACGCTGCCTCGCGCACCCACGCACTGATCGATATCGCTACCCTGTGCGACGCTTCGGACTTCAATCGCTTTGACGAAGCTGCGTACGACCGCACCTTGCGGGTCTTTGAGCGGTTCTATCAGGGCTACCGCTGCGAGCGCGAAATCAGCGATGCAGAAGCCGCTGCTATCTTCGATTTCATCCCGGTCCGGCATTATGAGCTGATCGCTACGATTACCCAATGCAGGGGCGAAACGCTCTCCGGGGCATTCCTCGACGAGCAGTATGACTGGCTGATGCGCTGGCGGGATCTCTGCGAGCGGAGGGGGCGGTAACTCACGCAAAGGCGCAAAGGGCGCTAAGGGCACGGGCACCTTGTGTGTCTAGCTTACGCTGCGTCTTTGCGTTCTTAGCGTCTTTGCGTGCTATTCATCCCCAGAATGTAAAGGATTTAGTAGGAATTTTCCCTGCTAAAATGGTAAATATTCCCTACTTGACAAACATTGTCAGATTATGTATAATTCGTTCAACATCAAATGATTTGATGTGGAAGGGATTGTGAATGCCAACACATTACAAGGGAACACCGGAGGAAGTCCTCGCTTTAGATACATTTATCAAGTTGAGCCGGGCAGCGGATTCGGTCACGGCGCGCCTGAACAATTACGGCACGCTCGACGGGCTGACAAGCACCCAATTTGGCGTGCTGGAAGCGCTCTGCCATCTCGGCCCCATGTGCCAGGGGACATTGAGCCAGAAGCTGCTGAAATCGACCGGTAATATGACGCTGGTGATTGACAATCTCGAGAAGCGCGGCCTGGTTTACCGCGAGCGGTCATCGACCGACCGCCGCCAGGTCACGATTTCACTGACCCCCGAAGGTGAGGCGGTGATCTCGCGGATATTTCCGCAGCACGTCGCCGCAATTGTCGCCGAGATGGGCGTGCTGACTGCCGGCGAGCAGGAGGAGCTTGGGCGCTTGTGCCGCAAGCTGGGCCTGCGAGGGAGCGAACCGCCGCCCGAAGACGAGCCCGCAGCGTCGCGAGAAGACGGCGCGCAGGGCGCCCAGGGTTAGACCTCAGACCTCACAAGGCTGGGGCCTCACTAGGTGAGGAGGAAGAAAGATGACACACACTGCTTCCGCTGACTTATCGCACAGCCGGGTTTACTCATTAGCCAACGCATTGAAGTTCGGCGCATTGGGTGGGCTTGTTGCTGCGCTGGGTAACCTGGTCGTCTGGCTGATCGGCGTTTCGCTGATTGGTGATCAAATGGCAACGCCGCTGCTGACCGGCGGGTTTGGCCCGCTGCCGCCTTCACAGGTGGCGATCATCTCGTTTGTCCCAGGGGTGGGCGCCGGGCTGGTGCTGTGGCTGCTTGACCGCTGGTTAGATAAACCGTGGGGCGTTTTTACCGGTCTTTCTTTATCGATCCTGTTGTTTTCATTTACAGCCCCATTGGGCATGGCGGTGATCCCTGACGCTGCCCGCGTCTTCCTGTCGATCATGCACGTGGTCGCGGCAGGCGCAATCCTGGGGATCTTATACCGGTATATGTACGGTAGGTAATGCGAAAGTGGGGTTCGCTCGCAAACGCGGGCCGGCCCTTGTCGAACGAATCACAATAAAAGTTTTGGAGGAAACTGGCATGGCTTATAAAATCGATCCTGCTCACTCTCAGATTCAATTCACTGTGCGCCATATGATGATCTCGAAAGTGCGCGGATGGTTTGAAAAATTCGAGGGTGAAATTGCTCTCGACGAGCAGCACCCCGAAAATACCACCGTTGATGTGCGCGTCGAAACCGCCAGCATCAACACGCGCGAAAGCGCGCGCGACGCTCACCTGCGATCGGCTGACTTCTTCGACGCCGAGAACCACCCTTACATGACGTTCAAGAGCAAGCGCGTCGAGCTGCAGGGCGATAATAAAGCCCGCATGATCGGCGACCTGACCATCCGCGGCGTGACGAAGGAAGTTGTCGTGGACGTCGAGCACACCGGCATGGCGAAGTCGCCCTGGGGCACGATCAGCCACGGGTTCAACGGTCACGCGGTCATCAACCGCAAAGACTGGGGCCTGAACTGGAACGCCGCCCTTGAGACCGGCGGCTGGCTGGTCGGTGACGAGGTCACCATCGACATCGAGCTCGAGCTGATCTACACGCCCGAGGAGGCGGAGAAAGAAGCTGCATCAGAAGCAGCAGCCGAATAAGCGGCGATGATATAGATGAAAAGGAAACCTCCTGATTCAACTGATGAGTCAGGAGGTTTTTTATCAACGGATTTTGACACGGATTACGCGGATGATGTGCTGCCATCTGACCTAGTTTGGCCTGTTTGGTCAGGAAAGGCACAGCATCTATCTGCCGGTGCTGACCCGGTAGCAGCCGCGAAGCGGGCTTTAGGCAGGCGAGGGAATCGCCACTTCGATTGATTGACAGAAGGGAAGAGGTGCATGAGCCTCTTCCCTTCGATTTGGTGCGTGGTTTTGGTAAACTGAACCCCTTCTCTGCTATAATATCGGCAGGGAACCGACACTATGCCGCCACAAAGAAAAAAATCCAGTAAAACAACCCAAAAACTGTCCACCTCGCAGATTTTAATTCTGCTGGCCTTATTCGCCGTTGTCCTCATTTACCAGTCGCTGCAAGAGCAGGAAGAAGTCCCTGCCGTCCTGCCGACCTGGACGCCCGCGCTTAATGCGCCCGCTGCCCCGGGCAATCAACCAGGGCAGGCGCCTGCTGTTGAGAACGGCTCGATTTCGGTCTATTTCACAGACCCGGCGAATCGAGACGCCGGGGCCGAGGCCGTCAACCAGCTGGTCAGCGCGATCAACAGCGCGCGCCAGACGGTGGACCTGGCTGTGTATAACCTTTCGCTGCCTGAGATTGGTGAAGCGCTGATTGCTGCGCACGAGCGCGGCGTGCAGGTGCGGGTGGTGATGGAGAGCGAGGCCATGGAGCGCCAGGTCCCGCTCAGCGTGGTCGACGCCGGGATCCCCATGGTGGGCGACCAGCGCCAAGGGCTGATGCACAATAAGTTCACGATCATCGACGGCCAGCTTATCTTTGGCGGGTCGGCGAATTACACCAGCGCCTCGTTTTTCAACGATTATAACAACCTGGTGATGATCTATTCGCCTGAGGTGGCGCAGGCTTACACCGCCGAGTTTGATGAAATGTTCAACGACGGCAGTTTTGGCCCCGGCGCTTCCTCGACATTTGATCCGGAGATGAACGTGAATGGAATCCCGGTGGAGGTGTACTTCTCGCCAGACGACGGGGTGGCGCTGCGGATCATCAACGAGCTGAGCAAGGCCCGCAGGAGCATCAATTTCCTGGCATACAGCTTCACATCGGACCCCATTGCCGATGAGATACTCAAACGCTCGAAGGCGGGGGTGACTGTGCGGGGCGTGTTCGACGAAAGCCAGAACGTCTCAAACCGCGGCGGCGAGTATGATCGCTTCAAGAAAGCCGGCCTGGACGTGCGCATCGATGGAATCTCGGGGCTGCTGCACAATAAGGTCTTCATCATCGACGAGAAGACGGTCATCACCGGGTCGTACAACTTCAGCGCAAGCGCAGAGACCCGCAACGACGAGAATATTATGATCATCCGCGATCCGGCCATCGCTGCGCAGTACCTGGAGCATTTCGAGACGGTCTACGCGACCGGAAAGTGATATTTTGGAGGGAACGAACGGGTTCCCTCCAGAAGAAATCTTGCTTATAATAGCCGCATGATCGACAAGTACTTACCCCGACCGCCCTGTTAGTCCGCAGCAGCAGCTGCCCGGACGGTGATTCGAACGCCCGATTTGGGCGTTATTTGGATTCTCCCCCACTCAGCTAAACCAATCAACGAAATTTTAGACGGCATCTGAGCCCGGCGCGCGGATCGATCGATTCGCGCGCCTCTCAGGGTCCGAACCGTTCCATCCGGCTGGACTCCTCCGGCTGGCGTTCTATTCGCGCGCCTGCAGCCGGCCCGCGCGCCGCCTGGCCATTCCTTTCCACCCATTTCAACCACACAGGAAAGGAAGGTCAGGAGAATGGAAATTGCACTTGGAAAGAAGTCAGGCAGAATAAGCCTGGAGGAGCTTGCCCGCCGCGTTGATGGGCGCTGCACGCTGGTCGATATTGGCACAGGCGACGGCAAATTTGTGCTGCGCGCCGCAAAGAGCGACCCCGCGCTGTTCGCTGTGGGCGTGGATGCCTGCCGCGAGAATCTGCGCGAGGCAGCCAGGCAGACGCCCGCCAACGCGCTGTTTGTGATTGCCGCAGCCGAGTCGCTGCCGGATGAACTGAACGGTCTGGCGGACCGGCTGGTGATTAACTTCCCCTGGGGCAGCCTGCTCAAGGGCCTGCTCGAAATGGACCCGGCCTTGATGGACGGTCTTGCCCGCGTGGCCCGTCCCGGAGCGCGGTTTGAGCTGCGGTTGAACGCATCCGCAGCCGCGAAGGCCGGTTATACGCTGGAGGATGCCGCCGGCGCGGCAGCCGCGGCGCTGACCAGGGCCGGGTTCGATTTGACGCCCCCTGCGGCGCTCAGCCCGGCGGACCTGCGCGCGCTGCCCAGTTCGTGGGCGCGGCGGCTGGCATCGGGGCAGGGCGGCGAGCCCGGCTCGACCCCGGCCCTCGCGCTGACCGGCTGTTACACCGGCTGCCCTTTGGGCGCGGCTGGCAGCCTGCTTATCTCGAAGTGGATGATCTCGCAAAGCCGCTAAGCTCACCATAGGTGAGCCGCTCACCATTGGTGAGCCGCTCACCACAGGCGAGCCGGTCGCCAAAGGCGAGCCGGTCGCGAAGGGCTTCAGTCCACGCTGACCAGCACAGCTTCGACCAGCAGCCGCAGATCGTAGCGGCGGCTGGCGGCGTTCCAGCCGGTGCAGGTGACCAGCAGCAGCTTCTGCCCGTCTTTGACGTAGAGGTTTTCGACCGCATCAGGCGCGACGCTGCGCTTGCTTTGCACCAGGTAGGTGTAGGTTTTGCCGCCGGTGCGGTAGAAGATCTCGTCGGCGGGGTTGAGCGTGTGCAGCTCTAAAAACGGCCCGGGGCCGCCCGGCGGCGGCAGCGTGACGTGACCGATGAAGACCATCGCCAGCTCGCCGCCGGGTAGAGCGCCAGTTGTATGCAGCCAGCCGATCCGGTCGCCCAGCTCCTCCAGGTCCCAGATGCCCTCGCGCACATCGACCTGCACGGCGCGCTGATCGATCTCCAGCGCGGGGATGATCAGCCGCCCGTCCGCGCGGGTGATTTCGGGCGGCCCCTGGCGGGCGTAGCTGTGCTGCGCCTGCCGCGGGGTGGGCGTCGCCGGGAGCGGAGACGGCGAGGGGTAGGCGGCTGGCGGGCCATATGCCTGCCCGCGCGCTTCTTCACGCTCGATCCAGGCCACGCTCTGAGCGCTTCTGTCAGAGCCGCTTAGAGAGCGGCTCGCTGCTGCGCTCTGAGAGCGGCTCACTGAGCCGTTCGCTGCGGCGCGGTAGTCCGTCCAGGCAAGGCGGTCCCAGGCGCTGGCTGCGGCGCGCCTGGCCCAGCCGTCCAGCATCACCTGCACCTCAGGCGCGGTGAAAAACCGCACGCTGTAGACCAGCAGCGCGAGCGTAAGCGCAAAGAGCAGCACGGCGCTCGCCGCGAAAATCACCGTCCGGGTCGAGAGTTTCATATTTGCCGCGAACGCGAACTTACCTGCCGCTGCGGAAGGCGCGAACCAACTGCCACCACGCAGCCGCGACCAGCCCGAGCGAAACGATCAGGCCAATCGCCGTCACAATGATCTCGCGCGGCCCAGGCCCGCCGCCGGTGACCGGGATGGCCACCGCCGTGGGGACAGGCGTGTTGGTGACCACCGTGACCAGCGGCGTTGGGCTGACCGAGGCGGTTGCCCCGCCTGTCGCGGTGATGATCACAAAGGGCGGGGTGCTTGTGACGGTCTGCAGCGTGGCGGTGGGGGACGGCGTGCTGGTCGCCGTCCCAGGCGTGGCGGTGAACACCACAAAGGGCGGGGTGCTGGTGGGCATGATGGGCGTTGCCGAGGGCGGAACCGGCGAGGGCGTCACGGGCGTCGCTGACGGCGGGATGGGCGACGGCGTTACAGGGGTCTCTGACGGCGGCACAGGCGACGGCGTTACGGGAGTCTCTGATGGGGCCTGAACCGTCTCGGTCACCGTCTCGGTCACCGCCGGGGTGGTCGGGGTCTCTTCGGGCGTCTCGATCACCTGCGAGGCGCACAATTCGACAATCAGCCCGATGCTGTCTTCGGCGTAGAAGGTCAATTCGCCGTCCTCCGGCACGGTAAAGCTGCCGTAAGTCACCATGCCCTGTTCGACAACGTGCAGTTCTTCGCCGTTGATGAAGAACGTGTTGCGGCGGTCGTCCACATTGTCTTCGATCTGCACGAAGTTGACGACGCAGCCTGCTTCGACCTCGCCGTAGCTGCGCTCTTCATGAAACAGGCGGATGCTCTCTTCAGGCTCCCGGTCGATCGACCAGACCCGCTCGCGGCGTTCGGCTTCGTAGGTCGGCGGGTCTACGGTGATGAAGAGAAATTCACCGTCGTCATAGGTCTTGACCAGGAACTTCAGCGGCGGTTCCAGCGTGAAGGTCCCTGGCCCTTCGCCGAGAAATTCGATCTGCGGCAGGCTCCCTTGCAGTGTGAGCGGCAATGCGTGAACCCGTGCGCTTGTCGAGGCAGCAGCGATCGTATGGATCGCCAGCAGCCCCGCCAGCCCTGCAGCGATCAATAAAATCAGAAAAGATCGGTTTTTCATTGTTTACCCCCATAGAGCCGCTTAGTTGCCGGGATACCGCGGTACCCGTGCTGATGTATCACTGATCCATTATCGCGTCAGCCAGTCGCAAGACCAGGACGCGGTAATATTCCTGTTCAGCGGGTGGCAGCTCGCGCTCCGCGCCGGTCGCATAGACCATGCGGAAGAAAGCCACTTTGAGCGAGTCCTGATAGTCGCGCAGGCACTCGCCGAAGGTGTAATCGTCGACGCCGTTGTTCAGCAGCGTGTTGTGATAGGTGCGCAGCAGATCGACCTCGCGGTTGCTCCGTTCCACCGGGTCGAGATTCGAGCCGAGGAAATAGGCTGCGTCGAACGCTCCGCGGGCAGCGCTGACCATCTGCCAGTCGGTGGCGATGGTGGCGTGCTCGTGGAAAAACAGGTTGTCGAGCTGGAAATCATTGTGCACCAGCGTTCGCGGGGGCATTGTCAGGCGGCGCAGCAGGGTGTTGATCTCCTGATCCAGGTTGCGCGTGATATCCACCGCCTCCTCAGATAGGCCGCTGCCCACCCGCTCCAAAAAGCGCCCGAACCGCCGGCGGTATTCGCTTGCCAGGGCGGCCGGGTCGCCGCCTATGCGGAAGTCATATAACCAGTCGAAATCGTCCAGCTTGCTGCTGTTCCACCAGAGCGAGTGCATCCCTGCCAGTTCCTCAATGACCAGGCGGGCATACTGGGCCGTGCATCCGGTCCTCCAACTGCCGTGCTCGGTCTGGCTCAGGTCTTCGAGCAGCAGGGCGCTCTGCCCGGTCTGCCGGTCATAGGCGGCATAATAGCAATAAGGCGGGCAGAGTGTTCTTGGCGGCACGACAAAGCGCGAGATGATGTTCTGGCTCTGGGCGTCGGGCCTGCCTGTCAGCGGGATCATCGGGCGGTCGTCGTCGGGAGCTCGCTCAAACGGCGGGCCGCCGAGCGCCAGCTCGCCTTTGGGCGCTGCCTGCTGGTAAAAGCGCGCCTCGCGCTCATACAGCCCCAACCGGTTGGCCTCGCGCCGGACCTCCGGGTCGCTGTGCGAGAGCTTGACGACCAGCGTATCCGGCGGGATCCACTTCGAGCCGTATTCTGGAAATACCTCGATCCGTGCAATCTGCGCGGTGGCGCGGTTGCCCATGCCCGTCTCAAGGATGCGGACCTCTTGAACGCGAACATCGGGGTGAGAATGGTCCAGTCCCAGGGCCCAGGTCAGCCATTCGGGGGTGATTGAAGCCAGTTCTGCTGGCGCGCGCAGACGAACCGAATTGTCCCTTTCATCCATCGAAACCAATACCTCTCCCCCCTGGAAACTTACCGAAACCCCCGGCGTGCAGCCGGGCGCGCGTTCCTTACCTAAAAATACAACAAAATCTACCTTAATGCAATAAGAAAATAATGGACGAATGCATTTCTGTTTTGGGATAGCTGCGGAAAGAATAGATCTCCGCTCAGGCTGGCTGTGACAGGCACAGGCGAAAGCGGAGGTCTATTCAATGATTTGGTGGATTACAGGCGAAGCGAAGACAAGCGTTCCGCTTTATTCTCAATCAGGATTTCCGATAGATTGCCCGGCGAACTGCTCCTATGGGAGGCCGATGACATCCACAGGGGTCAAACTGTTGGTTGTTGTGCCGTTCCCCAGCTGGCCATAATAGTTATATCCCCAACACTTCATCTCGCCGGCGGTGGTCAGGGCGCAGGTGTGAGCATATCCCACCGTGATGGCTCGGACGCCGCCGGACAGGCCCTCCACACCTACCGGGGTTGGGCTGTAGGCTCCCGTACCGTTCCCCAGCTGGCCATACCAGTTAGCCCCCCAACACTTCACCCCGCCGGTGGTGGTCAGCGCGCAGGTGTGAGCCCCTCCTGCCGTGATGGCCCGGACGCCGCCGGACAGGCCCTCCACATCCACCGGGGTCGAATAGTGGGTGGTCGTCGTATCTTCCCTTATCTGGCCATAGCAGTTATCCCCCCAGCACTTCACCTTGCCGGCCGTGGTCAGGGCGCAGGTGTAATTATATTCTGCCGCGATGGCCTGGACGCTGCTCGACAGGTCGATCACATCCACCGGCTGCGTCGAGTATTCGGTTGTTGTGCCGTCCCCCAGCTGGCCAAAATTGTTTAGTCCCCAGCACTTCACCCCGCCCGCAGTGGTCAAGGCGCAGGTGTGATATGTTCCTGCCGTGATGGCCTGGACGCCGCTGGACAGGTCGATCACATCCACCGGGGTTGGTGAGCTGTAGGCTGTCGCCCCGCCGTCCCCCAGCTGGCCACTGCCGTTATTTCCCCAGCATTTCACCCCGCCGGTGGTGGTCAGCGCGCAGGTGTGTGACTCTCCTGCTGTGACGGCCTGGACGCCGGATAGACCCACCACTTCCACCGGGGTCGTCGAGTATTCGGTTGTTGTGCCGTCCCCCAGCTGGCCACTGCTGTTATTTCCCCAGCACTTCACCCCGCCGGTTGGGGTCAGGGCGCAGGTGTGAAGTCCTCCTGCCGTAATAGAATTGCTGCCATCTGCCTCGGTTTTGAAGCTCCAAACCGGGCTTTTGGCTGTCAGGCCGTTTTCACTGCGCGCGACCACCTGCCAGAAGTATTGGGTGTCCGGCGCAAGCGTGCCGGGCGAATAGGATGGGGATGAAAGATTACCGGCAGCCGGCAGCGGCCCGAAATTGCTGTCGCCGGCCTTGAAGTAGACATCGTAAGCCATCGCGCTGCCGGTCCAGCTCAACTGCGTGTCTAACGATTGGCTCTCCGCTCCGTCAGCGGGGATCGGGTCGGAAGGTGGGTTTGGCGGAAGGAAGGACCACTCTTGCAGCAGCTCTTCTTCTTTGAACGCAACACCATCGAAGTTGGCCGGTTTTTTGCCAAACACGTTGACATCGACGCCAATCGGTGTCTCAAACCCAAGCCGCAGCCCGAATTTGATGGCAGTAGAGGGCTGCGCCTCGCGAACGGCGTTGGCCTTGAGATACCCTTGCAGTTTGACCCAGGGGCCGGCCGTGCCATACAGCTTGAAGTTGAACTGCGGGGAAGCATAGGCTTTGAGTGCCAGCTCACCACTGACTTTGGGCGTAGTGAAGCCGGGTTGGTGATGTTCGATGGCCGCGAAGCCGGGCTTGCCGTCTGATAAGCTGGCGGTAGCGGTCAGGGTTTGGGTGTAATCGATGCCGGTCTCAACCCGCAAGCTCCCGCTGCCGTCAATGCCCACATACACATCCAGCACCGGGGCAACGACGACCGGGACCGGCCCGGCCATGAAAGTGATGGGCGAGAGGGCCACGGTATAGACCAATATCTCGCGGTTAACGATGGATGGGGTATCTTCCCATTGACCGTTGATGACCAGGGAGGTGGTTTCTTTCGAGGTTTGCGAGAATGTCAGGCGCTTCAGCTCGCCGGCCTGGATGTCCCAGGAGAGGTCAAAGGATGCTTCGAGCGCAATATTCCCATTCGCGGTGATTTTGAGATCCTGGTTATTGGGATCCTGATAGAGCACGACATGATTGAGGGCGATGTTGAAACAGGCCGGGCAGGCTTGAGGTGCGATCGAAGCCAGGGAAACGCCCTGGAGGCCGTATGCCTTTTGCACGGCGGCCGGGGAGAGTTGTTGCGAAAACGAAAACGAGCCCTGTGTGATGGCTTCTTCCAGGGTGGCCGGTTTGGTTTGAAGGGTGGTCTTTCCACCGGCGGTGCTGATCTGCGTCACTCTCCGTAAAAAGCCTGCCGGTGCATTCGGGGCAGGCCCGCTCACCACGATGGTGCCCGTCCGGACGGTGTTGAGTTGTGGGGGTGTTTGGTTGAATGTGAATGTGGATTGATCTTTAGACACAGCGGCCAGGTGCTGCGTCGTCTCGGGCGACAGCACAAGTATGTCAGGATTAACGATCGTGGGGATGGGGGTCTTGCTGTTAAAGACTGCGGGCAGAAAAACCGGTCCATCACCCGTTTGAGCGAAGGCGGTGGAAGGGAACAGGCTGAGAATCAAAAAGAGACTCAGCACAATGGAGAGGCGGCGACGAAGGCGTGACATGCTTACCCCCTTGTTGGTGATGAATATGGAAATTCGTCCTTTTTATTGGTGTTGAATAATAGTATAGCAAAAATATGTAGAAAATGAACTATTTTTTAGGGGATTCTTGAAAAACGATCTATACACCGGTGTACGGATCGGAAGGCGCCACCTTCACCTGAGTCAGGAGCAGGTAAGTTTCGCGACCCAGGCTGTTCGCCGTCTGGAAGAATATTGCTGCCGCGAAACCCGGACTGAGGTCATCGCTTTTTATCTTCCCGTCATGAAAGCCGCTTATAATATCCACCAATATGGATCAACATTGACAACATAAGGAGAACCCTTCTATGAACATTACGCGATTATGGCTCTCCGCGCTGGTGCTGGCCCTGCTGCTGGCGGGCTGCGCTGCCCCGGCAGCGGTCGAACCGGCTGCCGCCACGCTCACGCCAACCGCTGCGGCGACTGCTGCGGAAAATGCCGCGGCATTTTCCGTAGAGACAGCGACCGCCCTGCCGGAACCCACCGATACCCCAGTCCCCATCGAGCCGGCAGAAGAGCCGTCCACGCTTGCAGATGCCCCTGCCGCCGCCATGCGCTATGTGATCGTGCCGGAGAGCAGCGCCGCCCGCTACCGGGTGACGGAGCAGTTGGCGAATATTTCGCTGCCGGTTGAGGCGGTGGGAGTCACCGGTGACGTGACGGGCGAGATCGTCCTCAACGCAGACGGCACAATCGACTCCACTGCCAGCCGCTTTGCCGTAGCCCTGGGCAGCCTGCAGAGCGACCGCTCGCAGCGCGATAACTATCTGCGGCGCAGCGTGCTGCAAACCGGCCAGTACCCTGAAGCGACCTTCATCCCCCGCGTGGTGAGCGGGCTGCCGCTGCCTTTGCCGGAGTCTGGCCCGGTCAGCTTCCAGATCACCGGCGACCTGACCATCCGCGACGTGACACGCGAAGTGACGTGGGAGGTCAGCGGCACGGTCGACGGCAGCCGCGCCAGCGGACAGGCGGCGACGGCCTTTACCTTTGACGATTTCAACCTGACCCAACCGCGCGTGCCCATCGTGCTGTCGATCGAAGACAACATCCGTCTGGAAGTGGATCTCACCCTGGAGCGGGTTGAAAATTAATAAACGGCGTGTTTTCAGCGCATCGCTCGCGCTGAAAACACGCCGTTCGATTATCTCGCCCAACAGAGGGCGAACTTCATCAGGGTGCAGTAGCCTGAGCGGGGCGGCGGCTGAGCGCCACAAAAATGATTGCCGCTACAGCGGTTGGGAAGAAAGTAAATATCCCGGTGATTGAGCCGGCTAGCCCCAGGCCCCAGACGGAAGGGCGGGTAGAAAACACACCGCTCAACAGCGTGAACAGCCCGAAGACGGCCTGCACGATGCCGATAGTAAGGACGATCCCCTGCCAGTAAGCAAACTGAAGATTGGCAAAAATCAGCGCAGCCCACAACAGGCCCAGTGCTCCAGAAATAATGACCAGTATGCGGCCAATTTGATACTGCTTGTTCATAAAGCTCTCTCCTAAGACCTGTTAAGATTATTCTGCAGCGCCAGTTAAATCTTGCGGGCGGTTACGTTGGCGCTTTCGATGGCATCAACAATTACGCCGCACTGAGCGCAATCACCGACGGTATATACCTCAGGCACAACTCCTTGCAGCGCGTCAGCCAGCGCGGTATTGCTGGCGGTGGGGGTAGCGATGATGATGCTGTCAGCCGGGATGATCTTGGTAATTCCGTAGCTGGTGGTGACCTTGATGCCTTCGTCGTTGATCTCGTGATACTTTACGCCCATCAGAGTCTTGACCCCGTGGGTCTGGTTATATAAATCGACGCGAACCTTAACTTCATTAGGCAAGAGATTACCCAGCATTTCGAGCGGCTCTTCATCGACGATCGTCACATCGCGGCCGCGCTGGGCCAGGAACTCGGCCAGCTGCATACCCTGGATCTGTCCGCCGATGATGACCACCTTCTGTCCAACCGGCATATAGAAATTCGACAGTGTGCGCAGTGTGAAAGGATCAACCACGCGTAGACCAATTTCAAGAAGCTTATGCAGCGATTTGCTGCTGATGACCTTAGGGCTGTTGATGCCAGGGATATCGGGCACGGTCATCGTACCGCCGGTTGCAACAATCACCGCATCAGGGTTGAGTTTGCGGATCTTCTCTACATCGGCAGCCTGCCTCAGGCGGATATCTACGCCCAGCTTCTTGACCTGAGTCGAGAGGTAAGCGACGAAATCGATGATCTTCTCATGCCGGCCTTTGATAATGGCAGCCAGCGGCATCAGCCCGCCCAGGCGGTGCGACTGCTCAAAGAGCGTCACGTCATGGCCGCGCAGTGCCGATACACGGGCAGCTTCCAGCCCAGCCGGTCCGCCACCGACCACCACCACCTTCTTCTTTTTCTGAGCGGGGACTACTTCCCAGCCCTCGGGCATATCCGGGCCATTCCCGCGTGTTGAGGCTGCATTGACCCGGCAGCGCGACATGGGGAAGCAGGTGATGCAGTTGGTGCAGGGGCGAATATCTTCAAAGCGGCCCTCGATGATCTTATTGGGCAGCTCGGGGTCAGCGGTCAGCGGGCGGGTCATGGCTACGAAGTCGATCTTCTCCTCGCGCAGGGCATCTTCCACCACATCGGGGATCAACCGCGGATCCATATTGCCCACGCAGATGACGGGGATCGACAGGGCTTGTTTGATCAGTCCGGCGACTTCAATAAAGGCTCCGGCACCGCCGTATTTGGTGACGAACTTCGGATTGAATTTGGCCATGTCGAAGTCCATCCCGTAGCCGTTGTTCGGCTTATCGCCGAACATAAAGTAGTAATCAGGGAAGAAGCCGTTGAGGTGGTTACCGATGGCATGACTGCGCACCTGAATTGAATCGGCCCCGGCTGCTTCATACAGTTTTGCCAGCTCAATTGCTTCTTCAATCGTGCAAGCTTCACCGTTGTTGCCCAACTCAAGCATATTCAGTTCAAAACCGTTCATTAGGATGCCAACGGGGAAGTCTGCGCCGCAGCGGTCTTTGATGGTCTGGATCATTTCTGTAACGATGCGGGCGCGGTTTTCAAGGCTCTGCGGGCCGTATTCATCTTCACGTTTGTTCCAGAAGCGTGAGATGAAGGTGGCGAACATATGGCTGCAGGCGCAGTTGATTTCAACGCCGTCGTAACCGGCCAGCTTGCAGCGCTCAGCCCCTCGAGCAATAAGATCGAGGTTTTCCTTAATCTCCTCTTTGGTCACCGCCTCGGGCATCCTGTTGTTCATGTCCAGCTTTGCCGGGTAGCAGAACGCTGATGACGCAGCAATGCCCATCAGCGGTCGGAAATCGGTGAGCTGCGCGAAGGTGGGGCAGTTGTGTTTGTGAATCAGGTCGACCAGCTGGCGCTCAACCGCAATCTGGCTGTCTTCAAACAGCGGGCGGCCAATGGTATCGGGGCGGTAGGCGGGGTCTTCCATCACCATCAGGCCGATGCCGCCTTTGGCAATCGCCTCGTAGTAAGCCAGCCCTTCAGGCCGGAAGGCCGCCTTTTGCGTATCCCACAAGATCCACCCATAAGCAGCGGTTTTAATCATGCGGTTGCGAGTCTTGACTTTACCGATATAGCCGGGTTCCAGCAGCTTTTCAAGCTTCACGCGGCTGACGCGCTGGCGCCAGTTTTCGATGCTCATATAGGCCATTTCCTCTGCTTCGGCAGCGGTCAGCGGTGCGCTTTCCGCAGCAGCCTGGGGAACGGGTGCAATACCGCCCATTACCCCGGCGGCTGATACGGCGGCGGTAGTCTTCAGAAAGTCTCTGCGGCTGATACCCTTATTGGGGTTTCGATAATCAGACATTCTTCCTCCTTTATTCTCCCTCTACTGAAAAGGCCAGTAGATTGAATGAATCTGAACCAGTCATAGGCAGGCTGAAGCTGGAGCTTGGTACGTAAGTGTCAAACGAACAGGGTCATATGCCATTATATGATATATATATGTTACATTTTTAGTATATACGGGTGAAATGCGGAGTTCAAGTGTAAAATATCACAGATGCAGTGCTGTCAAAATCCATGCTTGCAATTTCTGTTCTGGCTTGCTGCGGCTGCGTGGGGCAGAGCTGGCAGGCGGAAACCCCCAACTTCCTATAAAATTTTTAACAGAATCCGATATAATTCTTATAACTCCAATATATGATATACCCGAGTGTGGATTGGATCAGCACACTTCTGGAATGGAGAGGATGCACATGCCTTCAGATTTTATTGTTGATGTAACGGAACATAACTTCGAGTATGAAGTCCTTTCATATTCAGAAAACACGCCGGTGGTGGTTGAATTTTGGGCCACGTGGTGCCAGCCGTGCAAGTATTTAGGTCCCATCCTCGAGCGGCTGGCGGCAGAAGCGGGCGGTGAGTTTCGACTGGCTCGGGTGGATGTAGACGCAAGCCCCAACCTGGCGCTGCGATTTGGCGTGCGAAGCGTGCCGACCGTGAAGGCAATCAGCCAGGGGCAGGTTGTGGGTGAGTTTGCCGGGGCGCAGCCCGAGGCGCGCGTGCGCGAGTTCCTTGCGCGGCTTGCCCCGCCCAGCGAATCGGCCCTGGCGAAGGAAAAAGCCGACAGCCTGCTGCTCGAACACCGCTGGGAGGAAGCCGAGCAGGTGTACCGCGAGCTGGATGAGCAGGCCCAGAGCCAGCCGGGCGTGCTGCTCGGGCTGGCAAAGAGCCTTCTGGCACAGGGCAAGTGCGGCGAGGCGCTGTTTATCCTCAATTATTTCCCTGCCAGCCGCGAATTCCAGTCTGCCGAGGTGCTCCGCCCGCTGGCCGAGTCGATGATGAAGTATGAGAAGGGCCAGCTTCCCGATGAAACCGACCTCGACGCGATGTTCCGCCGCAGCATTCACCTGGCAATGATCGGCAATCACCCGGCGGCGCTTGACGGGCTGCTGGAGATCATCCGCCAGGATAAACGCTATCGAAACGATATTGCCCGGCAGGTCTTCCTCGCCATCCTCGACATCCTCGGCCCTGCGGACCCCGACTCGCGGCAGTACCGCGCCGAGCTGACCAGCCTATTGTTCTAAACACCGCTGCACGGCTGCCAAAGCGCGTTTCGACAGCCCCCGCAGCATGGCTTTTTCTTAATGGACGAACAGACCGCGGCTTTTTTAGTCAACCTGAACCAGCATTTTTATGAGGCCTTCGGGCCGGCGTTTGCAGCAACGCGCCGCCGCATCCAGAATGGGGTGCGGCGGGCGCTTTTGGCGATTCCAGACGAGGGGTCGTGGGTCGACCTGGGCTGCGGGTCTGGCTCGGTGGCGGCTGCCTGGCTGGAAATGGGCCGCAAGAGCCGTTACACCGGTCTCGATTTCAGCGAATCGCTCCTGGCTTCTGCTGAACAGGCCGTCGCGGAGGCGGCCCAGGCAGTTTTCGGGGACGGGGCGAACGCGCGCGCGCAGGTGACCTTCAAACAGGCCAATTTGTTCGACCCTGATTGGGTGAGCGGGCTTGAAGGCCCGTTCACGGGCGCGCTGGCGTTTGCGGTTTTGCACCACATCCCATCCACGGCGCTGCGCGAGCGGATTCTGCTGCAGGTCAACCGCCTGCTCCTCCCTGGCGGGCGTTTCGTCCACAGCGAATGGCAGTTTCAACATTCGCCCAAACTGATGGCGCGCCGGCTGCCCTGGCCGGCGGTCAACCTGCGCGACGACCAGCTCGAGCCGGGCGATACGCTGCTCGACTGGCGCTATGCCCCTGAGGGCGCGCCTGAGCAGGTCGGGCTGCGTTATGTGCATCTTTTTACCCGCGAAGAACTGGCGGACCTGGCGCGTGCGACGGGCTTCCGCATTGTTGACGAGTACGAGTCCGACGGGCAGGGCGGGCGTTTGGGCCTGTACCAGGTGTGGGAGAAGGTCACTTCCTCCGCGCCGCCTGATCGCGCGTGACGGCGCGGCAGGCGCGCTTGACGGCGGCGACGCGGTAAAAGACCCAGCGCTTGCGGTAATGCAGCCGCACGGCAATTTGCCCGGTCGTCATGCCCCCGGCGACCAGGCGCATCACTTCGCCCTCTTCTTGATCGAGGTCGAGGTCCAGTGCAGCGCCGGGCGCTTTTTCAACCAGCGGCTGATCAGGGCGCACGCTGACAAAATTGAACCTCGCCCGCGGCGTGTAAAGCGGGGGCGGTTTTTTATCCCCCGGCTTATCAAGCCTCGGCCTGCCGGGCCGGTGGCCTGATGCAAAGCGCGGGTCGGGCAGCGCCAGGTGAGCGGTGGCATGCAGAACCAGCGCTTCGGGGATTTCAAAGCGCGTGGTGATTTCCGGCGGAAGCGCCCAGCAGCCTGATTCAATCCAGGCTGCCAGCGCTTTGTACCGCAGGGCAGCGGCAGCCCAGGCGGCGCTCCGGCCCCCTGAGCCGCCGCCGCTGCCCCGTTCCTTTTGCGAACCGGTAGCTGAGTCACCCATCTGATCGAACGGCGCGGGGAGCCAGAGCATCAACCGGTTGTTCGGAAAAAACAGCAGGTCGAGCATGAATCAATCAGGCAGCGCGTAGCGGTGCGGGCATTCGTGCGCGTGCTTGCCGACCAGCCCGCAGCGTGGACAGGGCGGCTGGCGGTAGATTGCCGGGGCGCGCGTGCCCTTTCGCAGCATGACCATAAACATCCCGCCTGAGCGCCCCGGCTGATCGTTCTCGCACCAGCGCAGCAGCGCCTCCAGCTCTTCTTCGCTGTAATCGCTGCGGGCGACTTCATCCATCAGAAAGGCATAAACCCCTGCTTCGCGCAGCCGCACCTGGAGCGCTTCAGACAGCGTCCTGCCGCCGGTTGGCTGTTGATCACCGCCGTCCTCGTCATATGCTTCGTCGAAGTCGTCGTCGAAGCCTTCGAGGTTCTCATCGAGGTCTTCATCATCGGCAAAGCCTTCGGTTTCGGCGAAGACTACGTTTTCGTTAGACCACCCGAGACTTTCATCCCCCGGGCCGTCCTCCGCAAGGCCGCTTTCTGAGAAAAGCGCCTCTTCACCAGGCGGCGCGTCTTCTGGCGGGTCCCCGCGGCTGCTTTCGCGCGCGCGGTGATCATGAAAATTAAAAATTAATGAATCATTTTCTTTATTTTGATGATTAATTTTTTCAATATGATCATGTCGTGGCAGATTTCTGCCACGAGAGACGCAGCCCTCCGCCAGCCATTCAGGCATCGGCGCCTTGTTGTTGTAAAGCCATTCGGCAAGGACGATGATGAACTGGCCCGTCCCAGTGTACTGCAAGCGCAGCGCAGTAAAGGGATTTCTGAGATGGGCGAGGTGCCCCCGCAGCGTGCGGGCGTCCTTTCCGGTCAGCTTTTCCAACTCAGGCAGTGAAATCACCGGTGTTGTGCGCGTCTTATTGCGCCATGCCAGCGCCATAAGCTGCAGCAGCGTCTCTTTCATCGGTGTTGGAATGGCACGGTTGAACAAAATACGCGTGCCGACGAATATGCCGCGAGGCGGTAAAAGCGGCCGAGACATGAAAGGCTCCTTTCTAGAATAGAATATTTGTTCTAAGAAAAATGTAGCCGCTTTTTCGCCCTTTGTCAACCTGTCAAAAAGGGTTAAAAATGAGGGGGGATGCCTGGTTTATGTCCTTGTCGCCCCTCATCCCGAGTTTCGCGGCAGTGATATTCTTCCAGGCGGCGAACAGCCTGGGCCGCGAAACTTACCTTCATCCCGATCCCGGGAGAAGGGTGCCTTTCGGGCTATGAGTCGGTGCTTAGATCGTTTTCATTCCTCGCTCAAGGCTGGAAAAGGTCCATGCGCCAGTGCTTAGCGACTTTGCGAGACTTACTACCTTAGTCCCTTAGCGGCTTTGCGAGAGCGTTCCGAGAGCGCCGTAAAAAAAGGGGCTGCCCAACAAATTGCCGGGCAGCCCCAGGGTGAAACGGGCGGTTGGTTAGCAATCAGACAGCGTCAGTTGCCGCCGCCGCTTGGGTTCCGCCAGAAGTCGAGGACGGGTGCGTCCCAGCCTGGCACGCTGGTATCCAGCGCGTCAATATCCACGACGGATGGGACGCTGCCCCAATCGACGCCCGTCGCGTTGAGCGTCAATTCGCCCAGGTCTTCGCCCGATGGGTCCGGCTCGCCGGTCCAGGTAATCTGGTCCATCGGGATGGGGACGTACAGGCCGGTCAGGCCGGTTGCGCCGCCGGCTTCGAGGAACAGGTATTCAAGCGCGCCGCTCTGCGGGTCGACGAGGAACTCGACGACATTGCCCAGGTTTTCACCGGTGCTCGACTGCAGCCTGGCCTCTTCGAACGCGTCGTCTTCAATCACAACCATGTCGAAGCGCTGCGCGCCGCCCGGAACTGCCGCCGGATTGGAAACGCCAAGACCGGACCAGTATTCATTCACCTCGTCCAACTGGCCCGCTTGCTGGATGTTCGGCCAGCGGTTATCGCCCACCAGCGCCCGCGACTGCGCGAGCCCTGCTGTTTCGATGTTGAGGGTGAAGGCGCATTCTTCTCTCGTCAGGTCATACGACAGCGTCCGGAAGGCGGTGAACGGGACCAGCAGGTCGCGGTCGCCGAGCTGGCTGGAGTCATCCAGGTCAACAATTACATAAGCGATGTGCGAGGCGTCAGCAGGCGGCTGCACAACTCCGCCTCCGGTCCCCGCTGTTGGGGTGACCGTCTCAAAATCCTCTTCATCTTCCGGGCCGGTTGGGGTGGTTGCATCGTCGCCAGGGCCGAATGGGGTGGACGTGGCTGCATCTTCAAAGCCAAGCGCGGCTGTTGGTGTGACCAGATCGCCGGTGGGGGTGACGAGCTCGTCGCCGATCCCGCCGGCGGTGGGGGTGCCAAACCCAACAGTCGGTGTTTCAAAGCCAACACCCGGTGTAGCAAATCCGTCCGTAGGTGTGGCGAAGCCGCCGCCCGGCGTGCCGAGGTCAACTGTCGGAGTACCGAAGCCCGGTTCAGGTGTGTCCAGGCCATCACCCGGCGTGCCGATACCGGCTCCAGCCGTTGGGGTTTCAAAGCCACCACCCGGCGTGCCAGGGCCAGCCGTGGGTGTGCCAAAACCATCCGGTGTGCCTACACCTGCCGTCGGCGTGCCGAGACCCGGTTCAGGCGTCCCGGTGCCGCCAGGCGCGCCTGGGCCTGCCGCTGCCGCGCTGCGCAAAACGACCAGCGCATCGACATCACCCAGCTCGTCGCCGTTGACATCCAAAACATCGTATTCCAAAAGATTATTTACCCGGTCGGGCATGCACTGCGCCAGCCCTGGGCCGGGGGTTCCCGGCGTGCCGGTCGTCACAGGCGTCCCAGGGGTTCCCGGAGTCCCGGGTGTGCCAGGTGTGCCAGGAACAATAATTCCACCGCCGCCGGGCGTGCCGGTCTCATCGCCGGGGAAGCCGGGGGTTCCGGTCTCGTCGCCAAAGCCAGGCGTGCCGGTTTCATCCGCGCCGGGGGTTCCACCAGCCGGCTCGGTGACGGCCAGCGTCTCGGTTTCACCCACCTCACTGGTGGGAGTCTCGACCGCGGGAGTTTCCAATGCAGGCGTTTCAGCCGCGGGGGTTTCACCGGCAGGCGTGCCGTCTACCGGTTCGGTTCCTGGGGTCAGCAGATCATCTGCCCCAGGGGTCTCCTGCCCGCCTCCACCCGCGTCACAGGCGGTAAAGATCAGGGCAGAAATCAGCAAGAGAGAGAACAACAAAGAATGTTTTTTCATGGGTCTACTTCTCCAGGAGGTTTCACCTTGCGGCTAGAATAAATAACTGGCCCGTTTCCTCCTTAACAGGACATTCGTCATCTTATCGGTTTGGTTGAACCGGAACAATTGGGAAGTAGCCCGCGTGGGGGGTGATAAAATGTCCCCAAAAATGGGTAGGAATAACCCTAAAAGTTGTGATTGGCGATTTCTACGTAATACCACAGCCCGTCGCGCAGCGCGTAAAACCAGACGATATTTTCACGGCTGCCGGGATGGTAGAGGGCCGGGTCGCCGCTGCCAGCGCCGGCAATGCGATCATAGCGGTTGGGCAGGTCGTTTCCGGCGTAATTCAACACCACCTGCCCGCCTGAATCGCGGAAATACACCGGCTGGTGATTGATCTCGAGCGAATCCGCGCCGCCCGTCTCGGGGATCGGGTCAAGCAGCGGAAGGCCCGTCCCGGTATAAGCCAGCGCTTTCTGGCCGGCCGGTTCCTTTCTGCTGCGGCCGGTCTCATGGCCTGCCTGGGCGGTGACCGTAAAACGCTCTCCGTCCAGCCGCTCGGCTTCGAGCAGGCAGGGATGCGGCCCGCTGCACGGCCCAGGCCAGAATCGCGCGATATCGACGTCGACCAGCCGGCCGTTGTATGAAAGCGCGTAGGCGCTGAACGGCGGACGCGGGTTTGGCGCCAACTGGTAGCCAAATGGGGCAAGCTCGCGGTTGCGGGCTTGCAGCGCGCTTTCTACGCCCGGCAAAAGCAAACCGGCTTCCTGAGCCGCCACCGCCGAACGGGCGCGCTCCTGAAAACCGGGATGGGTTGGATTATCGACGGACTGCTCAACCAGCGGGTATTCGGTGACGGTCACCGGCGAACCGGCCGCCTCGGCGGCAGCCGAATCAACCACGGGCGGCACGGCGCTCGCTGCGGCAGAGTCCACTGCGGCAGCCGGGATTGCCGGGGTGCAGCCTGCAATACAGAGAATGCCTGCTGCTGCAGCGGCAGCCAGCGGCATAAACCATTTACGCAATAATTTTATTGAACTTTCTGGCACAGGTTTCATCACCCCTGATTGGCGGAAACAAAACGATAAGAAAGCGCAGGAACGTACATCGATACTGTTAACAGCGTATAGGCGAAGCGCACTTCTGAACGAATCATAGTATGTTGGTGGTAAGGGATCAATTGGGAAAATCCTTCATATATAATAGGGATATCCCACATTGAGATATAATTTCAGCATGGCCAACCCATCTACCATTGCTCCAACACTCACCTGCACCCAATGCGGCGGTGAGCTTCACCCCGATGAGGGTCAGTCGTTTCTCAACTGCCCGTACTGCGGCGCGGCGGTCTATCTCGACCGGTCGCGTGTTGTCTTTCACTGGTATGTTGCCCCGACGATCTCGGAGCAAGAAGCCGCCGGCGAGCTCTACCGCTGGATGTCGGGCAGCCAGACAGTCAAAGACCTGGATAAGAAAGCCCGCGTCACGGGGCAGTCCTTCCAGTACTTCCCGGTCTGGTACATCCGCCGGGCCGGGGCTGAGGCGGTCAAACTGGTGCCGGCTGCCGCGACCAGCCTGACCGAGCTGGGCCAGCTGCGCCTTCCGGCGGGCGATCTGCGCCAGTACGAGCCGTCGCTCGACGGGCAGTCGCTGCCCCCCAGCGTTCCGCTTGAGGCGGCCCTCGAGTGGGCCGGCGGAGAAGGGGCCGGGATCGCTGAGATGGCCCTGGTGCATATTCCGGTTTATTTCTTTAAATATGAATACCGCGGCGAGACTTACACAGCCGTGGTTGACGCTGCCAGCGGGACGGTGCTGGCGAATATTTTCCCGGAAAAAGCCGAAATCCCCTACCGGCTGGTGGGCGGCGTGACGATTACCGTCTACCTGTGCCTGGCGCTTGTGCCGATCATCGGCGCGTTCACAGGCGAGGAGCCCGGGTTTTTCACCGGGATGGCGATTTGCAGCGGCGCCGGGCTGCTGGCTGCGCCGGTCTTCTTCGGTTGGGCATTTTGGGTAGCATCGAAAGTTTGAGAGAATATTATTTCACAGCCCGCAGGATAAAAATAAAGCACATCGAAGGCATAGATTCATGGATACTACGCAAGAAAAACCTGTTCATGGGTTAAGCTGCCCGCGCTGCGGGGGGATTGTCAGCATCCCCGAAGGCCAGGCGATTGTCTGCTGCCCCTACTGCGACATGCGCTCGGTCGTTGCGGCGGTACCTTCACCCGCCGAAGCGGAAAGTGCGACTGCCGAAGCGGAAACATCCGAAGGGACAAACGGCGGCGGCTGGCGCGGGATGAGCATCCTGCGCGGCGCGCGGCGTTATCAGGCGCCGGTCAGGGTGGGGCGCGAGCAGGCTGTAGATGCCATGCGCCGCTTCCTCTCCGGCAAATTCCAGATTGCCCGCGACGCGGAAAAAAAGGCCGAGATCAGCGAGGTGTTTCTGGTTCACCTGCCCTTCTGGGCGGTCTGGGGGCGCGGCATGGCCTGGGCCTTTGGGCAGGTGCGGCGCGGTTCGGGCGATAATGTGCGTTATGAGCCGGACGAGAAGAAAGCCCTGCGCGAGCTGACCTGGAACATGCCCGCCTGCGACGTGGGCGAGTTCGGCGTGCGCGAGATTTCGCTGGACGGCTGCCCGCTCGAGCCGTTTGAGCCGGAAGCCCTGCACCGCACCGGCATGGTCTTTGAGCCGGTCGGGTCGGTGCAGAGCGCCCTTACTGCGGCTGAGGAATGGTTCAGCGAGCAGATCATTTCCTCGGTAAAGCTCAACCGCACTGCGCAGATCTTTACCCGGCTGGTCCACTCGCGCATTGGGCTGGTCTACTACCCGCTGTGGGTGCTGCGCTACCGCTATCACGGGCGCTCGTTCCAGGTGGTGGTCGACGGGGTCAGGGGCGACGTGCTGTACGGCAAAGCGCCCGGTTCGGTCGGCTACCGGGCCGTGTCGCTGGTGGGCGGCGCTGCGGTCGGCTCATTGGTGGCGGTCGACCTGCCCGCGCTGATCCTCATGCTGTCTTATGACTCCGATGACGACGGCGGCGCCGGTGGGCTGGCCCTGGTTGCCTTCATCTTCGGGCTGGCCATTCTCTACGCCGGGTACAATGCCTTCCGCTACGGCGAGCATTACGAATATCACCGCTACGGTGGAAAACGGAGCCGCAAGAAGAAGGGCGCGGCAGCCGGGAGCGGAGTCATCGGCGCGGATGTCATCCAGCAGGTCACCGGCATCTCACCCGATGACCTGGGCGGCATCCGCGAGGCCGTCAAGCAGTTGGAGGACATCAAATGAGCCAGAAACCTGTCCAGTTGATCCCCATGCTGTGCGTGCGCTGCCAGTGGCCGATCCCTGCTGAACTCGACGAGACCGCCTGGGTCTGCGAGCAGTGCGGCCAGGGGCTGCTGCTCGATGATGTTCGCGGGCTGTGCGCGCAGGACGTCTTTTTCTCCAAAGCCATCGAAGCCGGCAAAAAGGGGCAGCCCTTCTGGGTGACGCGCGGGCAGGTGACCGTCACCCGGCGCGAGACGTATAAGGGCGACAGCAGCCTTGAGATGCGGGAGTTCTGGGCTGCGCCGCGCCTGTTTTTTATCGCGGCTTACCAGACCTCGCTGGATGACATCGTCTCCACCGGCGTGAGCCTGCTGCGAAGACCCATCGCGATGGAACCCGGCAGCCCGGTGCCCTTTTTGCCGGTCGTCACCCCGCCCGACGACGTGCACGCCCTGGCGGAGTTTATGGTGGTCAGCGTCGAAGCCGAGCGCCGCGACGCGCTCAAGTACCTTGAATTTACGCTCGACATCGAGCCGCCGCAGTTGTGGATCTTGTGACTTCGTTCTTTCAAACCAAAGGGGATTCTCCAGTGCCTGAAGCGACCTATCATTTCCCGACCGGCTTTCTCTGGGGGACGGCGACTGCCGCGCACCAGGTGGAAGGCGGCAACACGAACAACAACTGGTATGCCTGGGAGAACACGCCCGGGCGGATCTTGAACAACGACAAATCGGGGAAAGCCTGCGACTGGTGGGGCGGGAACTGGCGCGGCGACTTTGACCGCGCGAAAGAAGGCGGGCAAAATGCGCACCGCATGTCGATCGAGTGGAGCCGCATCCAGCCCACACCCGACCGCTGGGACGAAGACGCGCTGGACGCCTACCGCGAGATTGTGCGCGGGCTCTACGACCGCGGAATGACCCCGCTGATCACCCTGCACCATTTCACCGACCCGATCTGGCTGTCGGAAATGGGCGGCTGGGAGAACCCTGAAACGCCCGTGCTGTTCGAGAAGTACGTCCGGCGCGTGGTTGAGGCGCTGCGCAGTTACACGACGCTGTGGGTGCCGATCAACGAGCCAAATGTCTACGCCTACGGCGGCTACCTGGGCGGGGGCTTTCCGCCCGGCAAGAACGACATCAACGCCGCCTTCCGGGGGTTAGCCTCGATGGCGCGCGGTCACGGGCTGGCGTACCGGGCGATTAAGCAGATCCAGCGCGAGGCGCGGGTCGGCACGGCGGTCAACCTGCGCTACTTCAAGCCCGCGCGCTCGTGGCTGCCCCTTGACGCGGCGGCAGCCAATGCGCAGGCGAGCATTTTCAACGCCTCGTTCCTCGACGCGCTGGTGAGCGGCAAACTCAGCTTCCTGATCAAATCCGTCCAGATCCCTGAAGCTGTTGGAACGCAGGACTTCGTTGGCATCAACTATTACACCGGCGACCTGGTGCGCTTTAACCTGTTCAAGCCCGGCGAGCTGTTCGGCGACCGCGAATACCCGCCTGACGCGCCGCGCTCGGGCACCGGCTACCTGGCGCACATGCCAGAGGGATTTTTTGAGATCATCCGCTGGGCGCACCGCCGCTACAAACTGCCGATGGTGATCACCGAAAACGGGGTCGAAGACAGCACCGACAGCCTGCGACCGCGCTACCTGGTCGAGCACCTGCACCAGGTCTGGCGGGCGATCCAGTTCAACTGGCCGATCAAGGGCTACTTCCACTGGTCGCTGGTTGACAATTTCGAATGGGAGCGCGGATGGTCGCAGCGCTTTGGGCTGTGGGGGCTTGAAGTCGCCGACCAGCGCCGCATCCGCCGCCCGTCGGTCGATCTCTACGCTGCCATCTGCAAAGAGAATGCCATCTCGAGCGAAACGGTGCGGAAATACGCGCCCGAATCGTTCGAAAAGCTGTTTCCGGGGTAGATAAAAACCCTGCGCAGACGATGACTGCATCAGGATGAATGAAAACGAGCCGTCAGACGAATGCGTCAATCCACAAAGAGCGTGGATTGACGTTAACGAATAAACGAATTAGGACAAATGTTCTGATAATTCGTTTATTCGTTCCTGCGAAGCAATTTGTTGACGGCTCTCCGGTCCATTTTCGAGATAACGTTTTTCGGGATAACCCCTGCGCGGTGCTCACGCGCAGGTTTTTAGAGTCACCGGATTGTAATCCCTGCCGAGCGGGCGAGCACAGCCGGGCTGACTTCGGTCGCCACGACTTCGACCAGCCACACCTGCCGCTGGCGCGCGGTGAACGGCATGCGGATTTCCATTTCCAGCTCGCCGCGGGCGTTGGTCTGGCCTTCGCCTGCGAGGATAAAGTCGCTCTCGCCCGGCTCGTCCAGCCGCAGCCGCACATCGACCGGGGCATTGGGGGGAAAACCCGCCGCGTTGACCCGCACCGCCTCGCCGCGCAGCGCGGAGAGCTTTGAAACGCCCACCCAGCCTTCTTCCGCAGGGGCTTCGGGCGGGAGGAGGATCTCTTGCCCGGCGAAAATGATCTGCGATTCGGGGATCTCGGGGTTGA
>Ga0134094_1001123_pt1 | contig 27150 bp, 20 predicted proteins | sample 5_1taG_FD_94458 | JGI IMG/M metagenome (GOLD analysis project Ga0134094, IMG submission 94458) | Switchgrass degrading microbial communities from high solid loading bioreactors in New Hampshire, USA - 5_19_20_110_A1 metaG | ecosystem: Engineered > Bioreactor > Semi-continuous > Anaerobic >... | reverse complement strand
CAGCAGCATCTCTGCCCCGGCGATCCCTTTGCGGGTGGCGGGCATCTGGCGGTCGATTGACCCTGAGGCTGAGTTCTGGTTCAATGACCCCGATTCGGCGTTTATCGATGCGCTGCTCGTGCGCCGGGACGACTACATCCGCTTTGTCCAGCCGGTTGTTCCCTCCGGCTCGCGCGACGTTAGCTGGTATATCATTTTGGATGAACAGGCGATCAACCCGAAGAGGGGCGCGGACTATATCGAAGGTTTCGACCGCGTGCTGCAGCAGATCAACTCCTTCTTGCCCGGCGCGCGCTTGAATTCTCCACCGCTCGACCCGCTCGCGAATTTTGTCGACCGCAGCACCATCTTCACCGTCCTGCTGCTGGCGTATAACACCCCGGCCTTTGGCATTCTGCTCTATTTCCTGGTCATCACCGCGACGATAATCGGCCTGTGGCAGCGCCGCGAAACGAGCATCCTCGTCAGCCGCGGCGTAAACCGCGGGGGGCTGTTTTTCATCACCTTTGTTGAGCAGGTGGTGCTCTACGTCATCGGCTTCCCGTTGGGGGTCGGGTTTGGCATGCTTGTCGCCCGCCTGATGAGCCTGACGACCAGTTTCCTGTCTTTTTCGCTGCGCGATCCGCTGCCCGTCAGCCTGCACGGGTTGAACTTTTCGTTGATTCTGCTTACGCTCGCATTTTCGCTGTTCTCGCGCCTGATCCCCGCGCTGCAGGCGTCGCGCAGCACGCTGGTTGCGGAAGAGCGCGAGTGGTCGCGGCCAATGCGCACGCCGTTCTGGTACCGCTTTTATCTCGATTTCTTGCTGCTCATCCCCACCTGGTATGCCTATGACCAGATGCAGAAGCAGGGCTCGCTGGCCGGTTTGATTGAAACCCAGGTTGAAGACCTGTTCAACGACCCGCTGCTCATTCTGGTCCCGGCGCTGTTTGTGCTGTCAGCCTCGTTGATAAGCATGCGCCTGTTCTCGGTGATCATGCGGTTGATCGACGTGGTTGCTTCTCACACGCCATGGGTGGCGCTGCACCTGGCCCTGCGCCAGTTGGGCCGGCAGAGCCAGGATTATATCCGCCCGCTGCTGCTGGTGATCGTCTCGCTGGCGATTGGCGTCTATACCATCTCGATGGCAGCCAGCCTCGACCGCTGGCTGGTAGACCGCATGTCGTACCGCAGCGGAGCCCTGCTGACCTTTGACCCCCTGCCGGCTGACCGCAGCGAGCCGCCGCCCGACGCCAACTGGATTCCGCTGCCCGGTGATATCGACACGGTGGAAGGGGTGGCAAAATCGACGCGCGTGGGCAGCTACCGCGGGCGCGTAACCATGCCGGACGGCAGGTTTACCAGCGGGCGCATCATGGCGATCGACCGGGTGGATTTCCCGCAGGTGGCCTGGTGGCGCAAAGATTTCGCGTCTGAATCGTTAGGCGCTTTGATGAACCGGCTGGCGCTGTCGCAAGACGCTGCGCTCGTCTCGCGCAAGTTTTTTGAGGAGAACTTCCTGCGGGTGGGCGACCGGCTTACAATGATCGCCTCGATCAACCAGAGCATCTCGTTTGAGGCGGAATATACCATCGTCGGCACGTATGATTACTTCCCAACGGCCTATGAAGAGGAACATGGCGTTACGCTCGTGACCAACCTCGATTATCTTGGGAATATCTTTGGCATCGAGCCGATCTACAGCATCTGGATCAAGATGGAGCCCGGCGCAGACGGTGAAACGGTGATGAAAAATATCAGCAGCAAGTTGATGATCGCCGCCAGCAACGTTAAAAACACGCCGGAGATTATCGCAATCGAGCAGGCGCAGCTTGAGCGTGTGGGTGTGTTCGGCACCCTAACGGTCGGCTTCCTGGCAACTTCGGTGATGGCTGTGATGGGCTTACTGGTCTACAGCTACGCTTCGCTGCGCCAGCGCCTCTACCGCTTCGCCGTCCTCAACGCCATTGGCCTGATGCGCAAGCAGATCATCGAGCAGGTAGTGATCGAGTATTCCATCCTGACGCTCTTTGGAACCGCTGCCGGTTCGATCATCGGGATTGTCGTCTCGCGGCTGGTGGTTCCGTTCTACCGCTATACCGGCGAGGTGAACATTCCGCTGCCGCCCATCCTGCCGGTGATTGATATGGATCACGTGATCCTGCTTTCGGTGATCTTCTCGCTGGTCATCCTGGCTGCAGAAGTGGGGACGATTATGACGATCTTCTACCAGCAGTTGGCGCGGTTGATCAAGACGATTAATCTGTAATTGCGCTCATTGACTGGATGGTCAGGGGCCGCCCGAAGCAAACCGCGGGCGGCCCCTGGTTTCTTTGCTTCTCTAATGTCCGCTAATTATTAAAGGTGTTATTTGCTTACCTTTAAACGAAATCCACCCAATATGGAATTAATAGTATATTTATTTTATTTGTTGTGCTATAATGCTCCATAAGGGGGAAGCACAGCACTTCTGGTAATGAATCTCAAACGATCATAAACCGGCTGAGTGCATTCTCACGTCTGTTAATGCGGACTGCGATGTTATAAGTATGTATCGGGATACAGGGATGCAGCATCTTCGCATAGGTACAACACATATTATCGTTGCCCGAAAGGGGGAAATAAAATGAGAGTGTTTCTTGCAGACCACCATATCTTGTTCCGGGAGGGAATCATCGGACTGCTGTCACAATACCCGGAGATTGAGGTCGTTGGAGGGACTGGGAATGCCGGTGAGGTGGTGGAGCGAGTTGCAGCGCTTCAACCCGATATCCTCTTGCTGGACCCGGCAATGACAGATGACGGGGCGGTGGATATTCTCAGGGGCGTACGCAAGTGCAGCCCGAAAACCCAGACGGTGATCCTTACCGTTGAAATGAATGACCATCAACTGCTCTCTGCGGTGGAAAACGGGGCGAAGGGCTTCCTGTTAAAGGATGTACCGACCCGACACCTGATTGAGGCGCTGAAGGCGGTGCTCAGGGATGAGGCTGCCTTAACCCGCTCGATGACAAGGCGCATTATCGACAGCATTGCCCGGCGGACGATGCTTGATGAGCACAGCAGCGACTTTAACCAGCTCACCGACCGTGAAAGAGAAGTGTTGGAGCAAATTTGCATGGGCGCGTCCAATCAGGAGATTGCCGCCTGCCTGCAGATCTCAGAAAACACGGTAAAGGCGCATGTTCGCAAGATTCTGAGCAAATTAAACCTGCAAAATCGCCGTGAGGCCAAGCAAATGGCAATTAAACACGGGTTTGTTAACCACGTCAGCGCGTCGTCTCGCATCCTCAGCCGCAATTAATGAGGGAGTTGGCCGCGCGATAACTGCGCGGCAACCACCATGTAATCCTTTTTTAATACCTAAATGATTGAAAACGGATAATTGAAGTAAAAATAAGATTGTTTATAATAATCGAATAGATTGTCTGAGGTTAAAGAAAGTTGACGCACATTCTAGTTATCTCAAACGACGACCGGTTAAAAACGGGCATCACCCGGCTGATGGGTGGGCCTGACTGCAATGTCGTATTGAGGCCCTTCGCGAATGAGGGGGAAATTATTGGGTGCATCCGGCAAACGGTTCCGGACGCAGTCATTATTGACACCAGCTTGATTGCCTCAGGCATGGTCCATGTGGATTGGCTGCTGCAAAAAGTGAAAGGTTTGAAAAAGCTGCGGATCTTATCGATGAGCGCTTACAGTAACGACATACAGGTTTACGATATTCGAGCTGAGCGGCTCGAGCAGTCGGCAGACCTGTTCAACATGATCTGACACATGGATTTGGATCGGGGGATACAAAATCCTGACGTCCTTCATCAGTAGTTATTAATTTTATAGGCATATCAGAGGGAGGATTTCACATGGAACTCGAACTAATTCGAGGGAACCGCGTATTGCTGTTCCGTCAAGACTACCAGATCACCAAGCGGATCTTCGATATCGTAGTTTCGCTGATGGTGCTGCCGTTTTTCCTTCTCTTAATGGGCCTGATCGCGCTGGCGATCTATATCGATAACCCTGGTCCAATCTTCTTTGTCCAGCAGCGAACGGGGAAAGGCGGCCGGCGATTTGGGATGTATAAGTTCCGCACAATGGTGAAGAACGCTGAGGAACTCAAGGCGCAGCTTGCCCACCTCAACGAGCACACCTGGCCTGACTTTAAAATCACCAACGACCCGAGGATCACGCGGGTAGGGGGATTTTTGCGTAAGACCAGCCTGGACGAACTGCCGCAGATCATTAACGTGCTGAAGGGCGATATGAGCCTGGTCGGCCCGCGGCCGACGTCTTTTTCGGCGAGCACCTATTCACTGTGGCACACCGAGCGGCTTGAAGTGCTGCCGGGCATCACCGGCCTGTGGCAGGTCAGCGGCCGAAAAGAGCTTGATTTCGACGACCGCCTGCGCCTTGACATTGAGTATATCCGCCGCCAGAGCTTCTGGTTCGACCTTTGGATCATCTTGATGACCTTTGTGTCTGTGATCACTCGCAAAGGAGCCGAATAGCGCGTCCGGACTCAATATAGCACGCACAGATTAACAAAATTTAAACAGCACATCAACATTTGGTAAATCGCAACAGGGGGAAATGAGCCTGTGCTCGTTTAATCCCGTTAAGGTTTTCCAATTGAATGTGAACTGAAGTAAAGGGAGTAAGGCATCGTGTCACGGCTCAAATTGTATCTACTACTGATCCTGTCGTGGTTCATCCTGTTCTATAACATGGAGCGCTTGATTGACCCGATCAACCTTGCGTCTTTTGTCTACGTTTTGGGGGCGGTCTACGCGCTCTTTATCATCCTGTTCTCGCCAATTTATAAATTCAACCCGGTGGCGCTGTTTGCCGTCAGCCTGGTGCCTTACTTTGTTTTGAAAGTCTACCTGGGCTACCCGATTGCAGGCCCAAACCTGCCGCTGACGGTCACTGAAATTGTCTCGATTGCAATCACCATGTTCCTGTCGTGGAACATCGGTTATGGCCTCGAGACACTGCGCGGAGAAATTCTGCGCCTGACCATCGGTTCGTCACAGATGCGCGCATATCCATTCCAGACAGCGCAGGCCGAGTTTTACCGCGAGATCCGCCGCGCCCGCCACTACAACCGCCCGGCTGCAATCCTGTCGATTGCTCCGGTCAAAGAATCGGTTGAACTGTCGATCAACCGATTTATCCAGGAGGCGCAGAACAACATCATCCGGCAGTATATCGTCGCCCGCACCGCCGACGTCCTCCGCTCGGCCTTCAAAGAGACGGATGTCGTCACCATGCGCAACGATCATTTTCTGGTGCTTTTGCCTGAGACGCAGAATGTGCACCTGCCGGCTGTGATTAACCGGATTAAGCAAACGGCTGAAAAAGAGCTTGGGCTGAATCTAATGATTGGCGCGTCAACCTTCCCTGATGACGCGCTGACCTTCGAAAGCCTAGTCGAGTCTGCTGAGAAGCGGATGAAAATGGCCGCCGGCGCCGGCCTGGCCGAACAGGACCAGCCGCTGCCCGGTGGTGAATATGTGAATGCTGATGTGAAGGACCCCGAATTTCACGAGGCTGATCCTGTGAAATGAGGTCAGTCGTACGGCTGGTTTCCTGGGCAGCTTGCCTGCCCAGGAGGCTAAGTAGGAAGAAGCGAGGGGAGTTACCTTGGATATTCTAGACCTGAAAATATTGATAAAACGCGCCTGGATGCTGGCAGTTGCGGCAATGATCGGCGGGTTTCTGGCGTTCGTGGTGTCTCAGTTCCGGCCCACCATCTATGAAGCCCACGCGCGGCTGATGGTTGGACCGGGAATTGAAAGCCCTAACCCCGACCTGAACGTTCTGCGAGCCGGCGGGCAGCTCATCCAGATGTATGCAGAGATGCCTTTGACCGAGCCGTTCCTGATCAACGTGATTCGGGATCTGAAGGTTGATATGACGCCAGAAGACCTGGTGCAGTGGATTGAGATGCGCCCGAACCAGGAGACGCAGATCTTGACCGTTCAAGTCGAGCATCCAGACCCGGAAATGGCGGTGCGAATTGCCGCTTCGGTCGCCCAGCAATTGGTGAACGTCAGCCCCTCCAACCCGATGAGCGCGGCGGCATTGATCAAAGACCAGATGCGCGCGCAAATTATTGAGCTTGAAGCGACAGTCGCTGAGATTAAAGAGAGGATCCCTGTGCTGCAAGCCAATTATGAAGAAGCCGTGGAGGAGGAGCGGGCGTCTCGCGAAGAGGCAGGCTCGATCCAGTACATTGCTGAACAGTTGGAGCAGTTTGAGGAAAACGAGTTGAGCGGCAACGCCAGCACGCAGCGCGAGGCAGGCGTCGCGATCCTTCAAGAGCTGGTGATCAACACCAACGCCCGCATCTTAAAGTTCGAGCGGATGCTGAGAGAGGATTCCAACACGACCACGCAAAAGCTCATTATCGACCAGATCCGGCTTGAGCGAAACCACCTCTCGAAGCTGCAGCAGGCCATCGCAGAAATTGAACGCCCGGTGGAAGGGCTGCCGCTGGACGAATATATCGCGGTCACGCAGGAGAAGATCGCTGATCTTGAGAGCGAGATGACCCGGCTGAACTTTGATTTCCAGCGCCTGCAGCTCGACCGGATCAGCCGCGAGCAGCAAAAACTGGACCAGGCGCGCCTGATCGAAAGCAACCGGCAGAAATTGATCCTCGAGCAGATTGCCGAGGAGCGCGAGCGCATTTCGCAGGTGGAACTGGCGAGCATTGAGAAGCAGCGGTTGATCCTGGAACAGATTGCGACCGAGCGGGCGCGGCTGACTGACACGCAAAACACGCTGGCGCTGCTGTATAACTCGCTGCGCGAAGCCGACCCCAACCAGGTAAGGATCATTGAGCTGCCCAGCAAGGCTGTTCCGCTGGCGACCTCAACCGGGCTGGCAATGCTGCTTGGCGCGTTCGCTGCGGCAGGGCTGGTGGCTGTGGTCGTGCTTGTTCTGGACAAGATGGACGACGGCATCCGCACCGGCGAGCAGGTTTCCGCCGTTCTGCCGGTCCCTGTGATTGACCTGGACGGGCGCGGGAAGGGCATTCTGGGGGTGCTGCATCCGGCAGAACTGCCGCGCAGGACCTATCAAAAATACCAGATGCTCGGCATCCATCTGCTTTATGGCGAAAAGGGCGGGCCTACCCGGCTGGTGGTGGTGAGCGCGACCGACGCGGGCAGTTCCGCTGGGACTGTCGCCGCGGACCTGGCAGTTGCGCTTGCGCAGTCAGGCAAGAGCGTGATCCTGGTCGATCTGGACGGCGCCGAGCCGGCGATCAGCGCGATGTTTGGCCTGCACAATGCTGAAGGGGTATCAGACTTCCTGATGGGCGAAGCGCCGAGCCCCAATTCGCTGGTGAGCGTTGATGGCCTGCCTGCGCTGGTCGTCTGGCCTTTTGGCAAGCAGCGCATTGACCCGGCGCAGGTGAACTCGCCGCGCATGGCCCAGGCCCTCGACACGTTCGGCAAGCAGGCAGATATTGTCCTGTGCGCCGCGCCGCCGGTTCACCGCCCCGATACGCTGCTGCTCGCCTCGCGGGTTGACGGGGCTGTTCTGGTCGTCAGCAAGGGCCGCACCACCGTAAAAGCGCTGCAGGATATCGCTGAAAATATGCGTCTGGTCGATGCAAAGCCGCTGGCGGCGGTGCTGCGGGCTGGGTCAGATGCGAGCGCGAGCGAATGGCTTGATTGGCGTAGAGGCGCGCAGGAAATGCGCCACGGCTATCAGGTCACGCGCACGCAGGTCGAAAGGCTGTCGAACCAGCCTGCTGCACCCGATGCTGAAACGGTGAAAACGACAGCCGTATTCAAATAATTTGGCTTTTTATTGGACCGCTCCATCTGGCGGAATTTTGTCTCCAGATGGAGCGGTAGTCTGAAAAAGATGCGAGAGACATTAAACGGAACCCTTATGGATGACCAACCTATCGCCGTTATGGAGAAAAATGACAGCACGGCCCCTGAAGCATCGCAATCTGTGATGCAGAAGAGCATCCGTGGATCGACGCTGCTGCTGGTCGGGCGGCTGGTGATGCTTGGACTGAATTTTGGCGTCCAGGTGTTAACCGTCCGTTACCTGACCAAGAACGACTTTGGCGCATTTTCTTATGCGCTTTCGTTTGTTGCGATGGCGGCAATTGCGTCGCTGTTTGGGCTGGATAAAGCCATTGCCCGCTTTGCGCCGATCTATCACGAGCAGAAGGATTACCCGCGCATGTTCGGGACCATCCTGCTGGCGCTGTTTTCGATTATTGTGCTGGGCGTGGTGGTCATTGGTGGGGTGTTCCTGCTCCAGGGCGCCATAATCAAGTATTTGGGCGGCGATCCGCTGTCGGTTTCGCTGCTGCTGATCCTCATCGCCATGGCCCCTATTCAGGCGCTCGAGACTTATTTTCAAGATATGCTGGCTGTGTTTGCCAGACCGCGGGCGATATTCTTCCGCCGCTACATCATCGGCCCGGCGCTGAAGCTGGCGGCGGTGCTGGTCGTGGTGATCTTAAAGGGCAGCGTGGAGATGCTGGCAGCCGGCTACCTGATCGGCAGCCTGTTGGGGCTGGTGCTTTACGCCGCGATTATGCTAAAAGTGCTGCGCTCCATGGGGCTGCTCGAGCATTTTCACCTCAACACGCTGATCTTCCCCATGCGTGAAATCTTTGGCTTCAGCATCCCGCTGCTGACAACCGACCTGATGCACATCCTTAAATCGTCGGCTGTGGTGCTGATGCTTGAATATTTCCGCACCAACGTCGACGTGGCTGAGTTCCGCGCTGTTGTGCCGGTGGCGGGCTTGAACCTGGTGGTGATGCAGAGCTTCAAGCTGCTCTATACGCCCATGTCGGCGCGCCTGTTTGCCCGCAACGACAGGGCAGGGATCAATGCGCTGTACTGGCAGACCGCTACCTGGATTGCCCTGTTCTCCTTCCCGGTGTTTGTGGTGACCTTCTCGCTGGCCGAGCCGCTGACGGTGATGCTGTTTGGCGAGCGCTACGCCAATTCGGCGCTCATCCTGACGCTGCTGTCGCTGGGCAACTACTTCAACGCCGCGCTGGGGTTCAACGCTTACACGCTGCGCGTTTATGGCCGGGTGAAGTACATCGTGGCGATTGACGTGATCTCTGCGGTTGCCAATCTCGGCGCAAACCTGCTGTTGATTCCGCGTTACGGCGCGCTGGGGGCTGCCGTTGGCACAACGCTGACGATGATTCTCCTCAATTTGCTGAATCATGCCGGGCTGATGCTTGGCACCGGGATCAACCTGTTCCAGCGCCGCTACATTATGGTCTACGCAAGCATTGCCGCCGCTGCGATCGGGCTGCTGGCCTTTGTTGAGATTTTCCACCCGCATATTGTGGTTGGCGGGCTGCTGGCGGGGCTGGCTGGGCTGGCGCTGCTGCGGATTAACCGCACCGCGCTGGATATTGAGCATATGTTCCCAGAAATTTTGCGGCTGCCGCTGGTGCGGCCTTTGCTGGGTGTGACGAGGGCGTCATGAAAGTCGCTTATGTCGTTTCTCGCTTTCCAAAGCTGACCGAGACGTTCGTGCTGTATGAGATGGCTGCGGTCGAGCAGCACGGTGCGACGGTTGAGCTCTACCCGCTGATGCGCGAGAAGGCGGAGAAAATGCACCCCGAAGCGGAAGAATGGGTGCGGCGCGCGCACTACACGCCGTGGTTTAGCATCGACATTGCGCGCTCGAACCTGCACTACCTGTTCCGCAAGCCGAAGACGTATCTGCGCACGATGTGGGACCTGCTGTGGGGCACCCGCCGCAGCTCGCGCTTCTTTGCCGGTGCGGTGCTCTTCTTCCCGAAGAGCGTTCACCTTGCGCGGCTGATGGCGCAGCAGGGAATCCGGCACGTTCACGCGCACTTTGCCAGCCACCCGGCGGCGGCGGCGTTTGTCATCCACCGCCTGGAGGGCATTCCGTACAGTTTCACCGCACACGGCTCTGACATTCACCGCGACAAGAGCATGCTGGCGGAAAAGACCGCCGAAGCGGCCTTTGTCGTGCCGATTTCGCGCTTCAACCGTGATGTGATTCTCGAAGCCAGCGGGGGGAAATTTTGCGAGAAGATGCGCGTCATTCACTGTGGGGTCGACCTGAGCCGTTTCCAACCCAACGGCAAGAACGGCAATGGGCAGGAGGCACTGCGGATTCTCTGCACCGGAACGATGCACGAGGTGAAGGGGCAGACCCACCTGATTGACGCCTGCCGGATTTTGAACGAAAAGGGCGTGCTTTTCACCTGTCATTTCGCAGGCGACGGCCCCGACAGGCCCATGCTCGAACAGCAGGCGCGTGAAGCCGGGCTGAAGGGGCGCGTGGTCTTCCACGGGCGGCTGGATATGGAAGAGGTCGTTCACCTGCTGCACCAATCGGACGTGCTGGTCGCCCCGAGCGTGCCGTCGAAAGACGGGCGCCGCGAAGGGATCCCGGTTGTGCTGATGGAAGCGATGGCCTGCGGGCTGCCGGTGGTCTCCAGCCGGTTGTCGGGCATCCCTGAGATTGTCGAGCACGGCGTGAACGGCTTCCTGACCGAGCCGGGCGACTCGCGGGCGATTGCTGAGGCGCTCGAATGCCTCGCGGCGGACCCCATTCTGCGCCAGCGCTTTGGGCAGGAGGGCCGGCGCAAGGTTGAGCAGGAGTTTGATTTATTTACGAACACGCGCGAGCTTGCTCGCCTGTTTGTTGCGGGGGAACTTGGATGAGCATTGCAGAGATTATCTTCTGGGTTTCAGCGGCGCTGATCGTCTATCCCTACGCGGTTTTTCCCGCGCTGGTCTACCTGCGCGGACTGTTGTTCCCGCGGCCTTTCCGCAGCGCGCCGGTCACGCCTTCAGTCAGCATGGTGATGTCGGTCTATAACGAAGAGAACGACATTCTCGCCCGGCTGGAGAATATTCGCCAGATTGATTATCCGGCGGGCAGGTTCGAGGTGGTGATTGCCTCAGACGGGTCAACCGACCGGACCAACGAAATCTTACAGCAGTATGCCAACGACCCAGACTTGGGCGTGCCGCTCACCGTGCTGCTGCTCGACAGGGTGGGCAAGGCCCAGGCGCTGAACGCGGCGGTGGCGCAGGCGGGCGGTGAGATCCTGGTCTTTACCGATGCAAACAGCCTGTTTGCTCCGGACGCGGTCCGCAAGCTGGTCGAGCCTTTTGCCGACCGGGCGGTCGGGGGCGTGGCGGGCAACCAGGTGTACCGGTCCAGCAAGAAGAACAACCTGAGCGAGTCGGGTGAGAAGAGCTATTGGAATTTTGACAGGACGCTGAAAACCTGGGAAAGCCGCGCCGGCAATGTGATCTCGGCGACCGGCTCGATCTATGCCGTCCGCCGCGAGCTGGTAACGCCGATTATTGACGGCGTTACCGACGACTTCTACACCTCGACGGCGGTCATCGAGCAGGGCTACCGCCTGGTGTTTGCGCCGGAGGCGGTATCGGTCGAGGGCGTCACACCGGACGCTGAAAAAGAGTTCCGGCGCAAAGTGCGCATTATCACCCGCGGGCTGCGCGCGGTCGCGGCGCGGCGCGGGCTGCTCAACCCCTTCCGCTACGGGTTTTACGCCGTGCAGCTTTTCTCGCACAAAGTGGCCCGGCGGCTGGTGGTCTTCCCGCTGATTACAGCGTTTATTTCCAACCTGTTCCTGCTGCAGTCGGGCCTGTTCTACGTGCTGGCGGCTGCTGCGCAGATCGCTTTCTATGCCGCCGCGCTGCTGGGGTTCTTCGCGCGCCGCAGCAGCCGGAAGATTCTCAAGCCGGTGAAGATTCCGTTTTTCTTCGCCCTAGTGAATGCCGCTTCGCTTGTCGCGGCAGTCAACATCTTGCGCGGAAATCAAATTGCGTCGTGGGTGCCGCATCGCGCCCAAAAGGCCGGTGCAGCGGCAGCAGTCGCATCAGCGGCTGCCGGTTCCGGGTCAGAGACAGAGGATTTCGATTGAAGATGATTTCTCGCTTATTCTGTAAAGCTGCGGGCCTTCCGGCAGATTTACGGAGAAACCCACCTTCCATCCGATTGAACAGGATGCGCGCCGCGGCGCTGCTGCTGGCGCTGCTGGCCAATGCCGGCTGCATCGCGCAGGCCGGCCGGGGCGGCGACCCTGTTCCCTCTGCGCCTGCTGCTGCGTCGGAGATGCCTGGAACGGCAGCTTACCCCGTGCCTGTGACCGGGACGTCTGGTGCGCCAGATGCGACGGCCGCGGCTTATCCGGCGCCGGAAACCGCTGAACCCGCGGCAAGCGGCTCGCGGGGGTATCTGACCACCCCGCAAGAGCTGCGTGCCGTCGCCGAGAAAGCCCGCGCGGGCATCGAGCCGTATCACAGCGCGGTGGCGGATGTGATGGAACACGCCGCCCGCCCCTGGGACTTCCGGCTGGACGCCGTCACCGGCTGCCCATCCGCCGACGAACCGGAGTGGATCGATGATGAGAAGGGCGTTCCGCGGCTTTACGCCAGGGCGCTGGCCTATCACCTGACCGGCGACGAGAAATACGCTGCCGAGGTCAGGGCCATTCTCGAGCGAATCATGACCGAGGTGGAGACCATCTCGCTGTCTCAGCAGCAGTGCCGCCTGAATTTTAGTTGGGGCACGCCTGAGCTGGTCGCTTCGGCGGACCTGATTGAAGATTACTGGCGCGGCCAGCAGTGCAAAGGCCCTGCGAGCGCCATTCACGGCGATCCGGCGCTGACCTCTGGCCCGTGCAAGCAGCTCTTCCAGAACTGGCTGGTTAAAAATCCTTATTATCTGGTCTCTTATTCGGCGGAACGCTCGACGAACAACTGGGGCGCGGCAGCCACCAACGCCGCCGCCTATATCGCCGATTATCTGTGGGACCGCCCCGAGGTGCGCATGACCGCCCGCGTGGGGATCGATAAGCGGACCACGGTCGATACGGCCTTCTCTCCGGCTGAGGCTTACGCCCGCGCGCGCAAGCTGGCCCTCGACCGCATGAACGGGCTGCGCGTAGACCTCGATTCGAGCGAAGCCTGCGACGAATTCGACGGCAGGCAGCAGAGCAGCCGCTTCCCGCCGGTCAAATCGCAAATCACCGAGCTGGGAATCATCCCCGACGACGCCCGGCGCGACGAATACTGCAATATCACGGTTTACAGCAACCATTACCAGAACTACCCGCAGGTGCACCTGGGAAACAACATCCAGCAGTGCGAGCTGATGCACCGCCGCGGCGATGATTCGTGCTACCAGAACGTCAGCCAGGATGAAATCATCGGGTTTGAATTTATTGGGCCCAACGGCAAGACCTACGTTACCAACCTGCGCAGCGGGCGCGGTTCGATTGAGCGGGCCATTAAAGCCATTATTGTCGATTCGGGCATGGAATGGCGGAAAGATTCGGCGCTGGAAGTGGCCTACCGCTATTATGCCACCCGGCACACACTGCCGGGGTTCGAGCAGTGGTTCGAGCATCTCGACAGGCCCGCCCCATGCTCGCAGGATATTTGCTTCGGCACCCTGACGCACGGTTTCGCTCCCGGCGAGATCCCGCAAGATCCGCCGGTGGTCAGCCCGCCGAATTAGCCGGGCGGTAAGGATGAGAGGGAAGATGGAACGGAAGAAGGCTGAATTTTATTTATCGGATGCGCCGGCGCTGATCGTCGTTTTCCTGATCTATACCAACCTTGCCGTGCTGCTGCCGAAGTTTCACGGTCTGCCTTCGGCATTCACCATGCTGGTGCCGGCGGCGCTGGCCCTGCCGCTGTTCTACCAGTTGGTCATCTGCCACAGGCCGCTGATCCTTCCGCGCGCCTTCCCCTGGGTCGCGCTGTTCATGATCGTCCTGATGATCTCGACGATTTTCGCCAGGAACTTCGGTGAAGCGTTTGAGGAGCTGACCATCTACTTCACCGAGGGCCTGTACCTGTATGTGGTGCTCACCAACATCATCCGCACGCCGAAGCAGCTTCGCCGGGTGATCTGGGCGCTGCTGGCGGCAGCCATTGTGATGGGCGCTGCCCCGGCGTACCAGCAGATCACCGGGACGTTCGACAACAATTACGGCGGGCTTGCGCAGATTTCAGAAGCCACCTTCAGGACCGGCGAGGTCAGCCTGCAGGGTGACGTGCGCCAGCCGCGCCTTGCCGGTTCAATCGGCGAGATGAACCGCTTTGCCCAGGTCACATTGATGCTCGTTCCGCTGGGGATGCTGCGCTTCTGGGGCGAATCGTCGCGCTTCCTGAAGCTGCTGGCGCTGATTGCGGCAGGGCTTGCAGGGCTGGGCATGGCGCTGGCGTTCTCGCGCGGCGCGGCGGTCGCCTTTGCGCTGATGGTGGTCTTGATGGTCTTTATGCGGCTGATCAAACCGGCGCAGTTGATCGGGTTTATCTTCGTCGGCGTTCTGGTGCTGCTGGCATTCCCGCAGTATACCCAGCGGCTCGTGTCGATCCAGTCGGTCGCCAGCCTGTTCGGGGCCGAAACGCAGGGCGGCGAGGAGAGCAGCCCAGACGGGGCAATTCGCGGGCGGATCACCGAAATGCTGGCGGCAGCCAGGGTCTACGGCGATCACCCGATCATCGGCGTTGGCCCGGGCATGTTCAAGTATTACTCGCGCCAGTACAGCCTGGATATCGGGCTGCGCAACCTGATGGGCAACCGAAGGGCGCATTCGCTCTACCTGGGGATCGCCGCGGAGACCGGCACGATCGGGATCATCGCGTTCCTCGCCATGCTGGGGGTGACGATCTACGACCTGCTGCGGGTTCGCTCGATCAGCCGGGGCAGGCGGCCCGACCTTGAAAACTTTGCCAACAGCTTTGTCCTGGTGCTGCTGGCGTACCTGACGACAGGCATCTTCCTGCATCTTTCGTACATGCGCTACTTCTGGATGATGTTCGCGATAGCCAGCGCTGCCGCGACCATCACGCACCGCGAGCTGGGCAAACCCGCCGTGGAGGAAGTAGAGGCAGAGCGCGTTCCGTTGTTGAATAGAGGGATTGTCTGATGGCTGAGTTTGATTTTGATCTACACGGTGAATTCCGGCTGCGGCTGATCGACGCGACCGAAAAAGAGGCAGCGGTTGTCACCCGCCAGTTGGGGCCGGTTGGCGCGCCGCCCGGCGGCGACCCGGATGTGATCATCCGGTTTGTCGACCAGATGCCCGACTCTGGCGGCATGCGCTACATCGGCTTGAACGACTCGGCGTTCACCCCCGATTCCTTCCTGGTGCTGAAGGGCAAGCACAAGTCGCGGGTGAAGGTCATGATCCCCTTCGACAAGATCGGGCAGCAGCCGGAGATCATCTGCGAGCGCGGCCTCAGCAGCATCCCGTTCCTGGTCGCCATCGTCAACCTGACGCTGCTTTCGAAGGGCATTCTGCCGCTGCACGCTTCGGCGTTCACCTACCAGGGCAAGGGCGCGTTAATCACCGGGTGGGCGAAGGGCGGAAAGACCGAGATCCTGCTGGCGTTCATGTCGCGCGGCGCGTCGTACGTCGGCGACGAGTGGATCTATCTCCGCCCGGATGGAGAGTCGATGTTCGGCATCCCAGAGCCTATCCGCGTGTGGGACTGGCATCTCGACAGCCTGCCCCATTACCGAGCGCGGCTCAAGCGCAAAGAGCAGCTCAAGCTGCGCTCGCTCGAGGCCGTCAGCCGCTCGATGGACTGGTTCTTAGGCTCGTCCGGCCAGCCCGTGGGGCCGGTGAAGTGGATGGCGCGCGTCAGCCCAATTGTCAAGCAGCAGATGTATACGCACTTCCCGCCGCGCACGCTGTTTGGCGACGAAAACTGCCGCGATTCCGCCTCGATCGACCGGGTGATCTTCACGGCCAGCCACCAATCGGATGAGATTGCCGTCAGCCCGTATGACCCCGAAGAGGTAGCGCAGCGCATGGTCTTCTCGCTGGCCTACGAGCAGCAGGAGTTTTATGCGGCGTACCTCAAGTTCCGGTTTGCCTTCCCCGACCGGCAGAACTACTGGTTGAACCACGCCGAGCGGATCCAGGCCAAGCTGCTCTCGCGCCTGCTGCAGGGGAAGGAAACCCTATCGGTTCTACACCCGTACCCGGTTCATATCCCGGCGCTGTTCGATGCGCTTTGTCCTTATTTTTAGCGAAGCGCTTGGAACCATATCAATGAGAGGTGAAGCCTTGTTTACAGTTGCAATCGTCGGGCCGGATGGTTCAGGGAAAAGCATCGTCAGCAAAATGCTGGTTGAAGCACTGCCCGAACTGCGCATGAAAAGAGTCTATATGGGAATTAACCTGGAAGCCAGCAACCTGATGCTGCCGCAGACCCGCCTGCTGCTGCTGATAAAGAAGGCGCGCGGCGGAAGGCCCGATATGGCCGGGCCTTATGTAGCATCTCGCGCGAAGCCTGCGTCGAAGAACCCGCTCAAACGGGCGCTCAAGGGGCTGAAGGCCTGGCTGCTGCTGGCAAACCGGCTGGCGGAGGAGTGGTTCCGCCAGTTGATCGCCTGGTTTTACCTGTGGCGCGGCTGGAACGTCCTGTTTGACCGCCATTTCTGGCTCGATTTCTACTATCACGATATGCAGTATCAGGACCCATCCAAACCGCTGCCGCGGCGGGTTCACGGCTATCTGCTGAAGAAGTTCTACCCCAGGCCCGACCTGGTTGTCTTTCTCGACGCCCCGGCTGAGGTGCTGTTCAGCCGCAAAGGCGAAGGGACGCTCGAGAGCCTGGAGCAGTACCGCCAGGATTACCTGAGGTTGGGCGAGACGCTGCCCGCCTTCGCGGTGGTAAATGCCTGCCAGCCGCTTGAGCGCGTCGTTGAACAGGCGGGCGAAGTCATCCGAGAATTTGCGCGGACCCGCGGGCAGATGCAAAAGCGCCCGGCTGCCAGGCCCTTTCAGGGCAGTGGAGGTAAGCATGCGTAACCGGCTGCTTGCATCGGCGAACAACCCCCTGGCATCGGGCCTGCTCTCACGAATGGAAAAGGCCGATACGCGCTCGAATCACCTGCTGCGTGTGCTCACCTATCACCGCGTGGCCGAGCCTGAGAAGACCCCGCACCTGTATCCGCGGGTGACGGTGACGCCCGCCGCCTTCGAAGAGCAGATGCGCTATCTTGAGCAGGCGTTCCAGGTGGTGTCGATGCCTGAGGTGATCGAGGCGGTGCGGACGGGCCGGGGTTTCAGCCGCCGCGCGGTGCTGATCACGTTTGATGACGCCTACCGCGACTTCGCTGAAAATGCGCTGCCGGTGCTCAAGCGCTATAACCTGCCCGCGACGCTCTTTGTGCCGACTGCTTTCCCCGACCACCCCGAGCGGGCTTTCTGGTGGGACCGCCTGTACACGGCGGTTGAGCACGCGCACGACCTGGGTGAAATTCTGACCCCAGCGGGTTATTTGCCGGTGCGCACAAAGGCCGAGCGCAGCGCCGTGCTCACCGTGTTGAGAGATTACGTGAAATCCATCCCGCACGCAGAGGCCATGCAGTGGGTCGATCATTTCTGCCGGCAGGTCGAAGCGCCGGAGTGCAGCAGTGAAGTGCTCTCGTGGGATGATCTGCGTGCGGTTGCTGCTGAGGGGATCACCCTGGGCGCGCACACGCGCACGCACCCGATGATGTCGCAGATCAGCAGCGACGAGATCCGGGCGGAAGTCGCCGGCTCGGTGGACGATCTGCGCCGCGAGATTGGCGAAACGCTCCCCATTTTTGCCTACCCAAGTGGGGGGTATACCGCTGAAGTGATGGACATCCTGAAGGAAGAAGGATGCGAGTTCGCTTTCACAACGCAGCGAGGCCACAACGACCTGAGAAGTGCTGACTGGCTGCAAGCAAAGCGAATCAACGTCGGACCGAACACATCTTTGAACCTTCTCCGCGCCCAACTGCTGGGGTGGGTTTCAAGTTTTCTTTGAATCGAGGGCGCGCGCCTTCGGGTTTATGAGAGTTATTTCGCACCAAGGAGGGAACACGATGAAAATACTGTTAGCCAGCCCCATTCACAGCGACGCGCTCGAGGAGCTGCGCAAAAATCACGAGGTTGTGATTGCTTATGATGCCCCGCCGGATGAGCTGAAGGCAAAAATCCGCGGCTGTCACGCGCTGATCTTCCGCAGCGGGGTCAAAATCACAGCCGAGGTGATGGCTGAATCTCCTGATTTGCGGCTGGCTTTGCGAGCCGGATCGGGCGTTGACAATATCGACCTCGATTATGTCGCGCAGCACGGCATCAAGCTGGTGCGCATCCCTGGGCCGGGTGCGAAAGCCGTGGCTGAACTGACATTTGCGCTGATGCTCGGTCTGGCAAGAAATATCCGGGCGGCTGACAGCCTGCTGCGCCAGGGACATTGGGCCAAGCACAAGATGACTGGCTATCTGTTGACCGGCAAGACGCTTGGGGTTGTGGGCGTCGGCAACATCGGCACGCGCGTCGCGCAGATGGGCGCTGCCTGGGGCATGAAGGTGATCGGGTGCGTTGAGCATTACACGCAGGAGCGGGCGGATGAACTGGCGGCTATGGGCATTCAGTTGACCTCCTTTGAGACCGTCCTCCGCGAGGCCGACTTTATCAGCCTGCACGTGCCGAAGAACGCGGCGACCACGCACATGATCAACGCTGAGACGATCCGCATGATGAAACCGTCTGCGTTCCTGGTGAACATGGCCCGCGGCGGCGTGGTCGATGAACAGGCGTTGTATGAGGCGATGTCCGCCGGGCATTTGTACGGCGCGGCGATGGACGTTCACGAGGCCGAGGGCGAAGGCAAGATCTCACCGCTGGCAGGCCTGGATAACGTGCTGCTGACGCCCCATATCGGCGCAGGCACGTTCGATTCTCAGCGCGAGATTGGCGAGATTATGCTCGCCAGCATTCGCGAGTTTGAAGCCGAAGCAGCGGCAGCCGGCAACGGCAGCGTGCGCACCGGGGTGACAGCGGCCCAGGCAGTTGGGTGATGCCGGATTTGGAATAGGGAGGATAAACAAGATGGTTTCGAAGACAGAACAATTTAAGCAAATGCTCCAATCGGATCAACTGGAGTTCATTCTCGAAGCGCACAGCGGGTTGAGCGCGAAGATCGTCGAAGAAGCCGGTTTCAAGGGCATTTGGGCCAGCGGGCTGTCGATCTCTGCCAGCATGGGCGTTCGCGATAACAACGAAGCAAGCTGGACGCAGGTGCTGGAGGTGCTCGAGTATATGAGCGACGCCACCAGCATCCCGATCATGGTTGACGCGGACACCGGGTACGGCAATTTCAACAACGTGCGCCGGCTGGTCCGCAAGCTCGAACAGCGCGGCATCGCGGCGGTGTGCATCGAAGATAAGCTGTTCCCCAAGACCAATTCGCTGCTGGAGGGCGAAGCGCAGCCCCTGGCTGAGATTGACGAGTTTTGCGGCAAGATCCGCGCGGCAAAAGACACGCAGCAGGACCCGAATTTCTGCGTTGTGGCGCGGGTCGAGGCGTTTATCGCCGGGTGGGGGCTGGATGAAGCGCTGCGCCGGGCGGAAGCCTACGCCCTGGCAGGTGCAGACGCCGTGCTGATCCACAGCAAGGAGAAAACAGCGCACCAGATCATGGATTTCATGAACGCGTGGCAGAATTTTGCCCCTGTCGTCATTGTGCCGACCACCTATTACCGCACGCAGACCGCTGAGTTCGCCGCGGCAGGCGTGAGCATGGTCATCTGGGCCAATCATCTGGTGCGCGCGAGCGTTCAAATGATGAAAGGCATCGCGGCAGAGATCTACCGCGAGCAGTCGCTGATGACGGTGGAAGATCAAATCGCGCCGGTGAAAGAAATCTTCCGCCTGACGGGCATGGACGAGTTGAAGCAGGCTGAAAAGCTGTACCTGCCGAAGAAGCAGGCTGCCGCGCCGGTCGCGCAGATCCCGCCCGTGCAGGCAAATGAATAGACCGGGATGGGTGATAAGGGGAGTAGATTTTGGAGCATAAACCTTACGCAATTGTTATCGGTTTAGACTGCATCACGGGCTTGCAGACGGCGCGCATCCTTGCAAAGCGCGGCGTGCCGGTGATCGGCATTGCCCGCGACCTCGACCATTACTGCTGCCAGACCAACGCCTGCGTGCAGAAATATGCCGCGGATGCGAAGACGGAGGGATTTATCGAGCTGCTGGTGTCGCTCGGCCCCTCGTTTGCACAGAAGCCCGTGCTGGTTCCCTGCACCGATATGAGCGTCCTGCTGATCTCACGCTACCGCGGCTGGCTGAGCAAATGGTACCGTTTTGGCCTGCCGGATGAGCAGGTTGTCGAGACGCTGCTGGATAAGATCGCGTTCTACACGTATGCGGCGCAGGCCGGGCTGCCCATTCCTGCGACGTTCTTCCTGCGCAGCCGGGCTGACGCGGAGCAGGCCGCCGGCAGTCTCAGCTATCCGTGCATTCTCAAGCCGCCGATGAAAAGCCCGAAGTGGGAGGCGAATACCAACAAGAAGGTCTTTAAGCTGGAAAGCCGCGAGGAATTTCTTGCCTGTTACGACCGCTGCAAAGATTGGGCTGACATCCTGATGGTGCAAGACTGGATCGAAGGCCCGGAGGCGAACCTGTATTCCTTCAACGGCTACTTTGATGCGCAGTCGCAGCCGCTGGTCACCTTTATTGCCCGCAAAATTCGCCAGTGGCCCCCAGAGACAGGCACAAGCTGCCTGGGTGAGGAGGTGAGAAACGATGAAGTGCTAGAAGCTTCAATCTCGTTGTTCCGCAATGCGAGGTTTCAGGGGTTGGGCTACGTGGAGATGAAGCGCGACGAGCGCACCGGCAGACATTACATTATCGAGCCGAACATTGGACGCCCGACCGGGCGTTCGGCGATCGCTGAGTTTGGTGGGGTGGAGCTGGTCTATACGATGTACTGCGACCTGACCGGCCTGCCCCTGCCGGAGAACCGCGTGCAGCAGTACCGGGGGACCAAGTGGATCTACCTGCGCCGCGACCTGCAATCGGCCTATTACTACTGGCGCAAGGGGCAGCTCTCGTTGGGCGGCTGGCTGCGGTCGATCTGGGGGATCCGGCAGGACGCCGTGTTCTCGTGGACTGATCTCAGGCCGTTCCTGGCAGATTTCGGCGGGAGCACGCTGACCGCCCTGGCCGGCGGCAGGCGCAAGCGCTGGACGGCAAATGCGAGCGCCGGCGGCTCTGAGGTGAACCCGCTGCTGCGCGAATCGAAATATTGATTTGGAGGAATGGAAATGACCCAGGCGAGCGGTCAAAGCATAGAGCCTGAAACATCGATGAAAGATCGCGCCTTATCCAAACTGGGCTGGATGTACAAATCGCTGGATGCAGTGATGACCGCATCCCTTCTGAAGGGCGCGCGGAAAAAAGACCTGCTACGGTCCGTCGTCCGGCGAAAGTCAACCAAATATGCGCGCATATCCTCTTTTGTCAGCCTGCTGGACAGCATCCTTCCCGGGACTGCGCTGGGATTTGCCAACGCCCTGTACGGGTTAGACCGCTTTCCGGTAAAAGGCTATCAGATCAGCTTGCTTGGGTTTGGTTCAGGCGCGACGGTCTTCCTGTTGGAGAACGAACGCGAGCGGAAAGTGCTCAAAACCTTCCGCCGCTCCCTGGGAAAGCCGCTCCGGACGGTCCTTCAAGTAGCGAAGGAATACCGGCAAAAATACTGCGAAAATGTCAGGTGGTTCAACAATCGCTACGAAGTGGTCGTTCCATCCGCCTATCTGATTCTGCACGGCCCGCTGCTGGGGGCAACTGCCGCAGCAGTGCTGCAGCCCTATATTGAAGGGAGAAAAATGGATCTCTTTGAAGACTTTACCGAAGATGAGGCCGTGCAGCTTGGACAGTCGGATCCGATCTTCCGGCTGCAATTACTCGATTTTTCTCAGCAGTTATTCGCGATGCTGAGAGAAAAGGAGGTTTGTTTTGATCTGGTTGGCAGAGAAAATTTAATGCTGGTTGAGACACGGGAGGGAATCAGGCTGAAAATTGCCGACATGGGCGTTTTCAATGTTGCGGCTGTCCGCGAAAACTCACCGGCTCTCTACCGGCGCTTTCAAGAGCATTTAGCACGACTTCGCGCCATCCAGGATCGGTTGATGAGCGAATAATACAAAACCATTGCCAGTGGAGGAGTATTACCAGTATTCAGTTGTGGAGTGGAGGCGCTGAAAGACACGTATGGCGCTGACGAAAGACCGCGAACAATTCAACCTTCATCATGCCAAAAGGGGGCATACCATGAAGAAAAAAGAGCTTTTACAATTCGTTCAGGCAGTGGGTATCGCTGCCATCGTATTCATCCTGTTCGTTCTGCCGGTGAGCGCAAGCCTGCCGCAGGCAGGGCTGCTTGCGACACCTGTTGAAAATGGCTACGCAGGCTTTTCGTATGGAACGAACGTCAAAGAAGAACCGACAGCTGAAAATCCTGAAAGCAAGGTTTGGTTTAATGACGGTTACTGGTGGGGGACCCTGTTCGACGAAACCCAGAATCAATGGGCCATTCACCGGTTAGACTGGGCGACTATGAGCTGGGAGGTCACCCCGACAACACTCGACAGCCGTATCGACGATAAAGACGGGCAGGTCTCAACCCGGTTTGACGCGTTGTGGGATGAGGATGCGGGGAAGCTCTACCTGGCTTCTAACATGCGGCTCAGTAATCCCTCGCACGCCAATACGGATGAGAAACGGGGCAAGCTGTTCCGCTACAGCTACGATGCGAATGCCAACACCTACACGCTTGACGACGGCTTCCCGGTGACGATCAATACTGACCGGACGCAAACGCTGGTGATCGAAAAGGATTCGAGCGGCCGCCTGTGGACGACCTATATCTCTCGCTTTCCGACCTCAGATCCAACGGATGTGGAAGATTATAAGGTCTATCTTAATTACACCCGGACGCCCGGCGACGACACATCCTGGGGGGCGCCGGTTGACCTGACAACCATGGTGGGCAGCGCCGCCGTTGTGGCGTTCGACGACCACACTTCGCTCATCACCTACGGCGACAAGGTCGGCCTGATGTGGTCGAACAACCTTGACACCAATTTTTACTACGGCGAATATACGGTTGGCGACGAGCCCACAGACTGGGATATCAATCCTGTTTCAGTTTCCGGCATGACGCTGATGGCTGACGACCATATCAAGCTGGCGACCAACGGCAGCCAGGTCTTCGCCGCGATTAAGACCCAGAACCCACCTCCGGGCGGCCCGCTGACCGGCGTGCTGGCTCGCGACACGGACGGGACGTTCTCGTTCCACACGTTCAGCAACGGCAGCAGCAACGACACGCACCCGACGCTTGTCTATCACGAGACGGAAAACCGGCTGTATATGTTCGTTGCCAGCAATGAAGCCGGTGGGATGATCTGCTACAACACGATGGACGTCACGACCCCGCTGCGCAATATGACGATGGAGGTAAAACCCTGCTCAAGCGATCTGACGGTCAGCGCGCCGCATTTCATCGCCAGCTCGGTGTACCCCAGAATCAATCACCCGACCGCGTCGAAACACGCTGTTGACAGCAGGAGCGGCGTTCTGGTGCTGGCCTCTGACCAGGATAATGGGCAGATGTATCTGTACAACCTGATCGGCAGCGCTCCGTATGTCACCGCGCACACGCCGGGCGTTGGAGAGCTTGTCGTGAGCGACGAAATGGTCATCACGGCGACCTTCAGCTTGGATATTGATCCGGCGACGCTGAACACCACTACCTTCCGCGTTACCAGCCCGGGCGGCGTTCTCATTGACGGCACGGTTACATATGACGCGGCGACCCGCACCGCGACGTTCACCGCCTCAGAGCCGCCTGTTAAGGGTTGGACTTACACCGCCGCGGTCACCTCAGGCATCACGGATACCGCAGGCAGGAGCGTGGTGGCGATGTCCTGGCAGTTCGAGTACGACACCGAGAATGTCCAGGTTCCTCCGCTGGTGCTCTACCTGCCAATGCTGGGCAAGTAGCCGGATCCGCGAGGGGTTTGTGAGATGGGCCCCTCAAAGCAGGCTGGATAAAAAATGAAAGGGGGGTTGTCCAAAAGAAAGACGGACAACCCCTCACTATTGTATCAAGTTTGTGTGAATCGATCTTTTCGTTTTAAATAGCGCGCAGTGCTGGACTGGCTGCGCGCTTTATTTTGGCTGCTTCTTAACCATTTTGAAAGTAATTATTAAGTTTAAGTATTGTATAATCCCGGTTAGGAAAATTCCACTGGATTAAAAGCTAGTCTTTGCAGGAATACCGCCAGGGGGCAAAGGGGGCCACAAGGTAGCCTGTGCAATCCCTTCCTGGAGGAACAATGCGAAAAACTTCGATGATATCGAAACTCTTAACGTTGCTTGTTGTTGTTAGTATCGCAGTTGGACTGCTGCCCGTAAATGCTGTTCAGGCGCAGTCATCTGTGCAAAACCCCTATGTTGGTATGTGGCTTACCGCCAAAGAGCTCTCAGAGCTGCCTACAAGCGGCGCAGCATGGAATGCGCTGGTGAAAGCCGCTGATTCGTCCGCCGGTTCGCCGGATATTAGCAACCAGGACTCGGATAATGATGTCTATGTTCTGGCAAAGGCGCTTGTCTATGCCCGCACGGGCCAGACCAAATACCGCAGCGAGGTCATCGACCAGTTGAAACGCGCGGTGAACACCGAAGCAGGCGGGCGGACGCTCGCATTAGGGCGCAACCTGGTCTCTTACGTGATCGCCGCGGACCTGGTCAACCTGCCCGCTGCTGATCCTTCGTTTGACAGCACCTTCCGCTCATGGCTGCGCAAGACGCTGACCGAAACGCTGGACGGCCGGACGCTTGTCAGTACGCACGAAGACCGCCCGAATAACTGGGGCACGCATGCCGGCGCTTCGCGGATCGCTGTTGCGCTGTATTTAGGCGACAGCGCTGAACTCAACCGGGCTGCCAAGGTCTTTGCCGGCTGGCTGGGCGACCGCAGCGCTTACAGCGGTTTCAAATACGGCGATCTCTCCTGGCAGTGCGACGCCTCCAAACCCGTCGGCATCAACCCGAAGGGCTGCACGAAGAACGGGCGCAGCATTGACGGCGCGCAGCCGGAAGAAATGCGCCGCGGCGGCAGCTTCCAGTGGCCGCCTGCGCCAACCGGTTACGCCTGGGAGGCCCTGCAGGGCGCTGTTGTTCAGGCTGTTCTGCTGCACCGCGCCGGTTACCCGGCTTTTGAATGGTCAGATCGGGCGCTGCTGCGCGCGTATCAATTTCTCTACAACATCGGCTGGACTGATGAAGGCGACGACCGCTGGCAGGTCTGGCTGGTGAACTGGGCTTACGGCACGAACTATGCCACGACGACCGCCGGCAAGGGCAAGAATATGGGCTGGACGGACTGGACGCACCAGAAGAAGACCAACCCCGGCACGCTGCCGACTCTGCCTCCGCAGCAGCCGACCCAGGCGCCTACTCAGGCCCCTACCCAGCAGCCAACCAAGGCTCCAACGCAGCAGCCGACTAAGGTCCCAACTCAGGTTCCGACTCAGGCGCCTACCCAGGTCCCAACACAGAATCCGACCCAGGCACCTACCCAGGCCCCAACTCAGGCTCCTACCCAACAGCCAACCCAGGTCCCGACCAGCGTCCCGGCCGAGGATCTCGAGCCTCAGCAGCCGGAACAGGGCGGCCTGATCAAGGACATCACCTATGAGAACGGCAAGCTGATCGACAAAGAAAACGGCGTTGACCGCGAGCGCGGGCGCGTCAGTGTTGGCAAGGCCGGCGGCATGAGCGGCAGTTACTTCCTCTCGGTTGATAATGGGAAGGACGCTTATGTCCAGGAAGATTTCGACGAGGCGGGCAATGTGTCTGTCACCTTCATGTTCTACCTGAACCAGATGCCTTCAGACGATGTGCGTATTATGATCATTTCGAACGACGGCGAAACAAGGGCAAACCTGCTCCTGCGTAAGGAGGGCGGCCTGCAGCTTCGCGACGGTTCGAAGAAGATCGGTGATTTGTCGCCGCGCCTGGAAGCAAAGAAGCTGTACATGATCCGCCTGGTTCAGAAAAAGGGCTCGAATGGCGTTGTGGAAGCCTACCTGGCCCCCGCCGGCAGCTCGTTCGGCGCTCCGTTCGCTTCGACGAACAGCATCAGCATCCCGGATGGTGCGACCTTTATCCGCTTTGGCGCGACCGCCACTGGCGCGCTGGACGCGAGGTTTGATAATATCCGGATTGAGCAGATTCCTTAGTTTGAATGAGTGAGAAGAAGGGCCGGCATTCCGCCGGCCCTTTTTTTGTTTGGAGGAGCCGTCAACGAATTGCTTCGCGGAAACGAATGAACGAATGGCGGCACCGTTCATTCGTTATCTCGAAAATGGACCGGAGAGCCGCCGGTCGTTCCATAATAGGCGGTTGATGATCTCGCAAAGTCGCCAAGCTCACCTGTGGTGAGCCGCTCGCCAAAGGCGAGCCGGTCACCAAGAGCGAGCCGGTCGCCAGGAGCGAGCCGGCTGCGAAGGGACTGCGACTGACTCGTTCAGTCATTTTCGTTCATCCTGGTGCAGACCCCGTCTGCATCTTGCTTTTATTCGTTTTTTGGCCCAGGTGTAGATACTTCCTGCCAGCCTTCCGGTGCAAGTCCTGCTCAACGGGTGGATTGCCAGTTATGAACCTCATTTTTGCTTCTCCAGGTTGTTCTCTAGAAACGACATGTTCTCACAGCCGCCCACCCAGCACGTTCAGGTTCCACAGCAGCCAGAGAAAGACCGCTGCGGTGAGGGCAACCAGGGTATAGTGGATCCGATGACCGGGCGTCCATTTTCGATGCAGCCAGGCGCGCGCTGCGATCCCGATAATGGTCAGCGTCCAGGGGACGGCGATCCAGGACAGACCAGAGATGACGGCCACGGTGTTCTGATGGTAGACGTAGCGATCCGCCAGGGTCAGCAGGACGCTGAACAGCCAACCCAATAGGGCAGCATCGAACAGTCCCAGCCCAGCAGCCAGCCATGCATCATAAAGTCTGCCGGTTCAAACTTATTTCCGGCGCTTTTTCAGCCCCGACCCGACTGCGGTCAGGATTAATCCGATGGTCGTAATGGAGTGGGGTTCTGATGGCTGAAACGAACCAGAGACCAGCATGGCTGCTCCGATCACGAAGCATGAGGCCCCCGCGATCAATACGAGATCTGATAAGATTGCCTTCATTGCTGCTCCTTTCTAAAAACAATACTATGAATGTGCGTAATCCGTCCAAAGTGTACCGGTCTCATCGCTGTTTTCCACCTATCCTGAGATAGGTT
>Ga0134094_1001117_pt1 | contig 27354 bp, 27 predicted proteins | sample 5_1taG_FD_94458 | JGI IMG/M metagenome (GOLD analysis project Ga0134094, IMG submission 94458) | Switchgrass degrading microbial communities from high solid loading bioreactors in New Hampshire, USA - 5_19_20_110_A1 metaG | ecosystem: Engineered > Bioreactor > Semi-continuous > Anaerobic >... | reverse complement strand
AACTGAGCTACGCCGCCATATTGTTGCCGCTGTTTTTTGCGGCGCTATTCCATAATAGCAAAAGCAGAATGGCTCGTCAAGTGTTTTTTAAAAATTTTCTTCATAAACAAACCCGCATTTCTTGATTAATTTTTTCCAGGTGTGATATTCTATATTCACCGACAAAATTATCAAAAAACCGGGAGTATTTCAAATGAAAGAGAGAATATATACAATTCCTATAAACGAAGCTTTTGATCAGGATTCAGAATGTCCCGTCTGCATATGTGAAAGAAAGCTTGAAAATGATGCTATTGAATACACACTTGGCCCTTCAATGATGGAGCCTGACACCAGGATTGAAACCAACAGGAAAGGCTTTTGCCATGAGCATTTTACAAAACTCTTCAACTTCGGGCAGAACAAGCTTCCTTTAGCCCTGATAATAGATACGCACCTGATGGAACAGATTGAAGAGCTTGAAAAAATATATGACAGCCAAAAAGGCCGGATAATAAAGGAAAGCAGGAAGAATGTCCTTGATTCGGTCCTGGATGCCGTATCAGGAAAGAGAAAAGCCTCCGGAAGAATAGTGGATGATTTTGTTGAAAAACTTGAGTCTCTTGAACACTCCTGCGCAGTCTGTGACAGATTTAAAGCGAATATGGACAAGCTTCTGGACAATGTCCTTTATTTATATGACAGGGAACCCGATTTCAAAAAGAAGTTCATAAATTCAAAAGGATTTTGCCTGAAACATCTCAAGGCGCTTCTTGTAAAAGCCGGTGAACAATTTTCCCAGCCAAAACAGGCTGAACTCCTGTTAAACCTTATACCCCTGCAGTTAGAGGCTTTAAAAAGAGTCCAGGAGGATGTAAATCATTTTACGAAGATGTTTGACTACCGAAATAAGGATGCAGACTGGAAAAACTCAAGGGATGCGGTACCCAGGAGCATAGAAAAAATATGCGGTCCATGTGAATTAAAAAAATAGGATGTAACAACCGGCAAAACATATGCTATAAATTTTGACAAAATCATTTATCATAAAATATATAAGCCGATAACAGATCAGGGTTTATCTGAAATAAGAACTGTCAAAAAAACGATTTGAGACAGCGGAAAGGGAAGTAAGCGGTATGAAGAAGGAAAGATACACATATGAGGATCTATTAAAGATCATGGAAATATTGAGGTCTCCCGGGGGATGCCCGTGGGACAGGGAGCAGGATCATAAAACACTGAAAAGATATCTTATCGAAGAAGCTTATGAAGTCCTTGAGGCAATAGACCAGGAAAAACCCGAAAAATTGTGCGATGAACTGGGGGATCTGCTTCTCCAGGTTATATTCCACGCCCAGATTGCCAGGGAAAACGGGCAGTTTGATATGAGCGACGTGGTCCATGGCATCAGCTCAAAAATGGTAAGCCGTCATCGCCATGTTTTTGGTGAGGAGGAAGCCGAGACTTCGGATGACGTCATGAAAATCTGGGAAGATGTGAAGAAGAAAGAGAAAGGGTTCATGACCCATACCCAGACCCTGAAGGATGTACCTGCAAACCTTCCGGCGCTCATGAGAAGCTACAAGGTCCAGCAAAAGGCTGCGCGGGTAGGGTTTGACTGGGACAATGTTGAGGATGCTTTCCGAAAAATCGAAGAAGAAACCCTGGAACTCAAAGAGGCATACAAAAAGGGCGATAAAGGCGATATTGAAGAGGAACTCGGGGATCTGCTCTTTGCAGTGGTCAACGTCTCAAGATTTATGGAAGTACAGCCCGAACTGGCCCTTTCGGCCACTGTAAACAAATTTATCAGGAGATTTGAATACGTTGAGGAGAAAGCCAGGGAGCAGGGGAAATCCCTGGAAGAAATGTCTCTCAGGGAAATGGACGATTTGTGGAATTTATGCAAGGAGACAGAAAACAAATAACATGACAAGGGGAGAAATCAATGCGGATTGACAAATTCCTGAAAGTAAGCCGTATCATAAAAAGAAGGACTTTGGCAAACGAGGCATGCGCAAAGGAAAGAGTGACTATCAACGGAAAAATCGCCAAGCCGGGATCTGAGGTAAAAGTGGGAGATATTGTCGAGATACGTTTCGGGGAAAATGTTACCCGGATAAAGGTCCTGAAAGTTTCGGAACATGTCAGGAAGGATGAAAGCGCGCAAATGTACGAACTCCTGTGAAAACAGGAGCTTTTTATTTTGGAATTCAGATATAAGGGTAATAAGCTTCAGGGCTTGTGCATAAAAATCAAAGGGCGGAGTATTAAAATATTCGTTTTTTCAGGATTGTTCAGGGAGGTGCTGCTATGGCTGAGGAACGCAAGATGTATGAACAGCGCTCACAAAACATCATTCTTAAAGACAGAAGAAGGCTCATGATTTCGGGAGTAAATCATGTTGAGAGCTTCAATGAGGACTGTATCGTGCTTGACACCGAACTGGGGATACTGGTGGTCAGGGGAACCGGAATGCATATCAATAAATTGAATGTGGAAACATCGGAGATTGATGTTGAGGGCGATATAGGCGCATTTGAATACCTTGACAGCGGTGCACCTCAAAGAAAAGGAGGCTTCCTGGGTCTTTTCAGATAGAGGGGCTATTGATATGCAAAATCAGGTGATGTATGAACTTACGGTATTTTGCGGAGCCGCAGCAGCCGGGATTATCATGGCGTTTTTGTATGATCTTCTCAGGTTAAAGCGCCGGTTTATAAGAACAGGAACCGCAATGGTCCATATAGAAGACATAATATATTGGATATGTGCGGCAATTATTTTGTTTTTGTCATCCTATATCTTAAGCAGCGGGGAAACAAGGGGCTATTTTTTTATTGGAACCATAACAGGTGCACTTACATATGCAGTCCTGTTCAGTAAACCGGTTTTATGGCTCCTTACGAAAACAATAAAATTATTGCTTTGGCCCATATCCAGGATTGTAATCTTTCTGAGGCCTGTGTTCCGGGTAATAGCTATAAGGTACAGGAAAATAACGGGAAAAATAAAATACCTGGGTACGCTTGAGGGATACAGGATCAGGGTCAGTTTTAAGCGCCTCAGGAACACTTTTACCAAGAAATAAACTGCGGCAACTGCCCCCAAAAGCATGCCAGGATGCTCAAAACCACTGTTACCGGATGGAGAAATGTGGTATAATTTATATACCATATTTGCTTTTTACCAAAGAAAAAGGTGATTTGTTGATGGCGGGACGAAAGAAAAAAAGAGTCTGGTGGATGATGCCGTTATTGGCTTTTATGCTGCTTTATGGCGCAATTACTTATACATCCCAGTCAGAAGAACTGTATTTGCTTAACCTGAAGATAAAAGAGCTTGAACAGAAGATTGAAAAGGAAATGGAAATTAAAAAGGATTTGCTTAAGCAGAAAGAAGAGATCTCCAGCGAGGAGAGCATAGAAAAGCTTGCCCGTGAAAAACTTGGCATGGTCAAAGACGGGGAGAAAATTTTCATAGATATAAACAAATAATGATGTTTAACATGGAAAACCGGCTGGAAATTTTATTTCAAGCCGGTTTTTATTCAGAATTTGTATTCAGATTTTCAGTTCCTTTATAACTTCCCTGAGAGTGTCGGAAGATTTATGCAGGAGCTTATATTCTTCATCATTCAGGGGCACTTCCAGGACCTTTCTGATACCGCTTCTTCCCACAACGGTCGGAACGCTTATGGCTACATCATGTAACCCGTATTTTCCATCCATAATGCTTGAGACGGTAAGTATTGAGTTTTCGTCCCTTACAATAGCCTCGCTGATTCTCTCGACGGCGAGGGCCACCGCGTAATAAGTCGCACCTTTTGCACTGATTATTTCATAAGCTGCGTTCTTGACCTGCTCGAAAATATTCTGCCTGTTCTGGCTGTCCTTGCAGCAACCACAGGATCTGCAGTACATGTCAATCGGCATTCCGGCTATGGAAGTCAGGCTCCAGGCAGGAAGCTCGGTATCGCCGTGTTCACCCAGTATATATCCGTGAACATTGCGGGCATCAACACCCGTATGCTCCCCGAGCAGATACCTGAAACGGGCGGTGTCAAGAACTGTGCCCGAACCTATGACTTTATCCGCCGGAAAACCGGAAAGCTTCCACGTGACGTATGTCAGAATATCCACCGGGTTGGTGACAACCAGCAGGATGGTATCCTCAGGGCTGTTATACCTGACGATATTTTCTATTATGTCCCTGAAGACCTCTGTATTTTTATGGACCAGGTCTATCCTGGTCTCGCCCTCTTTCTGGTTTGCTCCTGCAGCGATGATTATAAGGTCTGAATCCCTGCTGTCTTCGTAAGTGCCCTGGTATATTCTGGCTGGTTTGGCGAAAGGAATTCCGTGATTCAGATCCATCACTTCGCCCTGGGCCTTCTTCCTGTTAATGTCAATGATGACCATTTCGGAAAAAAGCCCGTTGAGCATGAGGGTGTAAGCCGTTGTGGATCCTACGAAACCTGCTCCGATTATGGTTACCTTATTAATGTCTTTTTTATTCATTTTCCCACCAGCCATTTTTCATGTCATCAGCCTGAGAAGTTTATTCCCTGGAAGCAATCTTTGCCCAGGTGTCCTTCAGCCCGACTGTCCTGTTAAAGACCAGGGAGCCGGGCTTGCTGTCTACATTGTCAACACAGAAATACCCTAAGCGGAGGAACTGGAATCTCTCTTCCGGCCGTGCGTCCTTCAGGGAAGGTTCCAGCTTGCAGTTCTTAAGAACAATCAGGGAGTCAGGGTTCAGATTGTCCTTGAAATCCCCTCCCTCGGGAACATCTTCAGGATTTTCAACATTGAACAGCATGTCATAAAGCCTGACTTCGGCATCAACTGCATGTCTGGCCGAAACCCAGTGTATGGTGCCTTTGACCTTCCGGCCGTCGGGGGCTTCGCCGCCGCGGGTTTCCGGGTCATAGGTCGCGCGGATGAGGGTTACTTTTCCGTTTTCATCGGTTTCATAGCCTGTGCACTTTATGAAATATGCGTTCTTCAGCCGTACTTCTCCGCCGGGTTTAAGCCTGAAATATTTTTTGGGCGGATCAATCATGAAATCGTCTTCTTCAATATATATTTCCCTGGAAAAAGGAACTTTACGCATTCCTTTTGATGGATCTTCCGGGTTGTTTTCAACTTCGAATTCTTCCACCTGGTCATCCGGATAATTTTCAATAACCACTTTGACAGGCCTTAAAACAGCCATTCTCCTGTCGGCCACCTTGTTCAGGTGATCCCTTACGCAATGTTCCAGAAGGCTCCAGTCGACAACACTGTTGGTCCTGGAAATTCCTATAAGATCAATAAAATTGCGTATGGCCTCGGGTGTATAGCCACGGCGTCTCATGCCGCGGATGGTGGGCATCCTTGGATCATCCCAGCCAGAAACATAGCCACCTTCCACAAGTTCACGGAGCCTGCGCTTGCTGAGAACGGTATGGGTGATATTCAGCCTTGCGAATTCGTACTGGCGCGGAGGATTTGGTATCTCCAGCTTCTCCAGGACCCATTCGTACAGCGGCCTGTTATTTGTAAATTCAATTGAGCACAGGGAATGGGTAACGCCTTCAATGGCATCCTGCAGGGGATGGGCAAAGTCATACATGGGGTAAATGCACCATTTGTTTCCCGTTCTGTGATGGGGATCCTTTTTGATACGATAGATTACCGGATCCCTCAGGTTGATGTTGGGGGATGCCATGTCAATCTTTGCCCGCAGAACCTTTTCCCCTGATTCGAATTCGCCGTTTTTCATACGTTCAAACAGGTCCAGATTTTCTTCAATGCTTCTGTTCCTCCAGGGGCTTTCCTTGCCGGGTTCAGTCAGAGTTCCGCGGTATTCGCGGATCTCTTCGGCGCTGAGATCGTCCACATAAGCCAAACCTTTTTTGATGAGCTGGACGGCATATTCGTAGATCTTGTCAAAGTAATCGGACCCATAATACACACGGTCGCCGAAATCAAATCCCATCCATTTGATATCTTCCATAATCGCATTGACAAAATGTTCATCTTCTTTTTCGGGATTGGTGTCATCAAAGCGGAGATTGCATTTTCCGCCGTATTTTTCGGCTATACCGAAATCAATGCACATTGCCTTCGTGTGCCCTATGTGAAGGTAACCGTTGGGCTCGGGCGGAAAACGTGTCTGTATTGCTTTTACACGTCCTGTTCTTAAATCCTCTTCCACTATTTCCTCGATGAAATTCTTAGTTCTTTCAGTATCTGCCATATTATCCACGCCTCTTATCCTGTATTTGGGTAAAACCCTTACTTCAGTCAGATTATTAGCTTTTATTGGTTATTATAAGCCAGAATCTGATTAAAGTAAACACGATCAGAATTTAATCAAAGAGGTATTCGGACTACAGCAGTTTCTCCCGCTTGTGATACGGATTCATGGTTTTGGTTATCATTGTTCCGATACCCTTGTTGGTGAAAATCTCAAGAAGGATACAATGAGGGATTCGGCCGTCTATTATATGGGATCTGTTGACACCGTTTTCAACTGCACGGACACAGCCGAGGACCTTGGGAATCATTCCGCCGACAATTGTGCCCTCCTTTATGAGCTTTAAAACTTCTTCGCTGGTAATGGCGTAGAGTATTTTTCCGTCAGAAGTCTTGACACCTTCAACGTCGGTCAGAAGAATAAGCTTTTCAGCTTTCAGGGCAATGGAAAGCTCGGCAGCGACGGTATCGGCATTAATGTTGTAGCTCTGTCCGTTCTCATCGGTACCGACAGGCGCGACAACAGGAATGTACTGGTCTTTTGCAAGAAGTTCAAGGGCATGGGTATTTATGCTGGTAATTTTACCTACATAACCCAGGTCAACTTTTTGACCGTCAACTGTTTCATAATGCTTTTCGCATTGGATGAGCATGTCATCTACGCCGCTGATGCCTATGGCTTTTCCGCCTTTCTGGTTGATCAGGGATACAATCTCCTTGTTGGTTTTCCCGACCAGAACCATCTGGGCAATTTCCATGGTCCTGGCGTCGGTTTTTCTCAGTCCGTTCACGAATTCTGATTCAATGTTGAATGCCTGAAGGGCTTTGGAAATGTCCGGTCCGCCGCCATGCACTATTACAGGGTTGAGGCCGATATATTTGAGCAGTGTGATGTCTTCAACTACGCTGTTCTTAAGCTCATCGGTAATCATGGCGCTGCCGCCGTATTTTATTACAACTGTTTTTCCTGCCAGCGCCTGTATATAGGGCAGGGCCTCTATCAGTATTTCGGCTTTTTTTATTACTTCTGAATACTCAACCATTTCAGTCTACCTCTTCATTTTATCAAATTTAATTTTATTTGAGATATATATTATAAGTTTAACTTCCTATATATACAAGGAAGGCTTCAAAAGTCCTTCGGTTTCATCAATACCCGCCATAATATTTACAGCCTGTACGGCCTGGCTGGCAGAGCCTTTTCCAAGGTTGTCCAGGGCGGAAACTACAATAAGCTTGTTCAGCCTTTTGTCCACTGTAACACCTATATCTATAAAGTTGGAGCCCACCACGTTCTTTGTCTCAGGCTGTGATCCTGCAGGCAGCACCCTGACAAAGGGCTCATTTTTATAATATTCATTATATATATCCAGAACCTGTTCGGTACCAAGCCCGTCTTCCTTCAGGTCAAGATAACAGGTGGCCATCATTCCTCTTTTCATGGGAGCGAGGTGCGGGGTGAATGAAACCAGAACCTGTTGACCTGCCAGAAGGGACAATTCCTGTTCAATCTCGGGAGTATGGCGATGGTTTGCAAGTCCGTAGGCTTTGAAATTTCCTTCGGTTTCGCAGTATGAATAGCTGAGATCCGATTTTCTGCCCGCTCCCGACACGCCTGAAACGGCATCAATAATGATATTGCCGGTTGAAACGATTTTATTTGCAAGAGCCGGGGCTATGGCCAGAATGGAACATGTGGGATAGCAGCCGGGATCGGCTACCAGTGAAGCGGTTCTGATTTTCTCCCTGTAAATCTCCGGAAGGCCGTAGACGGCGTTTTTTGCAAGATCGGGGGATTTATGGGGGAGTTTGTACCATTCTTCATAAACCCTGGTATCCCTGAAACGGAAATCGCCGCTGTGGTCGATAACCCGCTTTCCTCTTGCAAGAAGTTTCGGCACAATATCTCCCGAAACTCCGTGAGGGAGGGCGGTAATGAAAATGTCGGCTTTGTCTGAGATTTCGTCGATGTTGTCAAGGGGATCGCATATTTTGTCAAAAATGCCTCGCAAAGACGGATAAACTGAAGAGTAAGGCTTTCCGGCAAAAGTATTGGAAGCAACCAGAGTTATCCCGATATCCTTTCTCAATGCGGTGAGCCGGACTATTTCTGCCCCCACGTATCCGGTCGCTCCTATAATTCCTAATTTAAGCATAGCTAAAACCCCCGTTTGTATTATAACTCATGTCAGGATAAATATTTAACAAAAAAACACGGTCAAAACACCCTGAACACTATTTTATTAAAAAATGTCTCAACATCAATTAATATAGTTAAACTGACCAAAAATAAACAGCCATTGTTTACTCAAGCACGAATACAAAAACAGGTCATTCGTATTTAAAATCAAGACCTATTTAAGCAAGGATTTCGGCAACAATTTTCCAACACGGCGCAGCGCTTATAATTATACATTTCGATGCATAAAAATTCAACATACATTTTCAAAGTGCCCGGAAAGCCCGTATGCAAGATTTTGTTTGTGTAAATTTGCCTATACAAAGTGACTAAAAGGCAAAAAAAAATTTTGGTTATTAATTGAGTAGTTAACAGTTTTGCTTTGGTGTTAGAGTAATAGTGAAAACGGTGCATCGCATCGATAATTTAGGAGGGAAACTTAAATGGCAAGTGTAACACTCAAGAACGTTTACAAGGTATACCCTGGTAACGTTACAGCAGTAAGCGACTTTAGCATTGAAATCGATGATAAAGAATTCATTATTCTGGTTGGTCCGTCCGGTTGCGGAAAAACCACAACTTTGAGAATTATCGCAGGACTTGAGGAAATCACTTCCGGCGAACTGTACATAGGGGACAAGCTCTGCAATGATGTTGCCCCCAAGGACAGAGATATAGCCATGGTTTTCCAGAACTATGCTCTGTATCCTCACATGACCGTATTTGACAATATGGCATTCGGTCTGAAACTCAGAAAGACACCCAAGGATGAAATCAAGAGAAGAGTTCATGAAGCTGCAAGAATATTGTCCATAGAACATCTCCTCGACAGAAAACCGAAGGCTCTCTCCGGCGGACAGAGACAGCGTGTTGCTCTCGGTCGTGCCATAGTTCGTGAACCCAAGGTGTTCCTCATGGACGAGCCTCTTTCCAACCTTGATGCCAAGCTCAGGGTCCAGATGAGAACCGAGATTTCAAAACTCCATCAGAAACTGCAAACCACATTTATTTACGTTACCCATGACCAGACAGAAGCCATGACGATGGGTACAAGAATAGTTGTTATGAAGGACGGCTTCATCCAGCAGATTGATACTCCCCAGAAACTTTATGATGAACCGGTAAATCTCTTTGTTGCAGGCTTCATCGGCAGTCCTCAGATGAACTTCATCAATGTTATAGTAGAGAAAGAGGATGACAAAGTATATCTGAAATTCGGTCCCAGCAAGCTGGAAATCCCTGCTTACAAGGGCAAGGTGCTTGAAGACCAGGGTTATGTCGGAAAAGAAGTTATTCTTGGTATCCGTCCCGAGGATATTTATGATGAACATACTCCGCATACCAGCAATTGCACCAGTGAACTGGGCGCATTCATCGAAGTTACTGAAAGACTGGGTTCAGAAACATTCCTGTACGGCCTGATCAATGACGTCAACTTCACAGCACGCGTTAGTCCGAAGTCCACAACCCACCCTGGAGACAATGTGAAACTGACATTTGACATGACAAAAGTTCATATCTTTGATAAAGAAACTGAAAAAGCTATTGTTCACTAATACATCACCAAACCTGGGGGGCGTAAAGTCCCCCCGTTTTATTTTCTGGGGATTACTAATAATATAAAGGTAAATATATAAAACTTTTCATGCATAGGGCGGGGAAACCTGCCCTGTTTGCCATTCTGCAATATTTTTAATCTTTGCCCGTGTTATGTCGCGGTAAATTGTGGAATAATATATATAACCGTTCAGGTAACTACTCATTAAAACGGAGGGAATTTGTTGCGGCTTGTAGCTTTCGTAGGTCCCAGCGGAACAGGAAAAAGTCATCGCGCTTTATGGATCGCCCATGAAAACGGGCTTGATTATATAATTGACGATGGTCTTCTGATACATGAAAACAGCATAGTTGCAGGCAAATCTGCAAAGAAGGCGCCTTCAAAACTGGCCTCTGTAAGAGTTGCGCTTTTTACGGAAGATGATCACAGGGATGAAGTCAAAAAAGCTATACGTGAGAAAAAACCCAAAGGCATACTGGTATTGGGGACTTCTGACAAAATGGTGGACAAAATAGCTGAAACTCTTGAATTGGGGACTTTTGAAAAACGAATATATATTGAGGATGTGGCAAGCCAGTTCGAGATAGAGCAGGCCAGGAATACAAGACTGAAACAGGGGAAACACGTGATCCCGGTGCCTGCAGTCCAGCTTAAGAAACAGTTTTCAGGATATTTTCTGGATCCTTTGCAGATTTTCAGGCGAAAAGGCAAGGGCTCGTTCCAGAAAGTAGGGGAAAAATCGGTTGTCCGTCCCACTTTCAGCTATTATGGAAATTATACCATTTCGGACTATGCCATTTATCAGGTTGTGAATCACATTATCAGGGCCATGCCTGAAATGGAACGTGTTTCAAGGTTCAGGGCAAATAATGAGCCTGATGGACTTTATATAGACATGGATGTTATAATGGTTTTTGGTTACAATCTCATTGAAGCGGTGCGTGCTGCACAGAAAACCATCATTGAAGAGCTCGACCGTTTTGCCGGATTCAACGTAAACAGACTGAATATTTATGTCAAAAATCTTGTACTCAAAAAAACCAGATAAGGCGCATCTTCTGGACAAGCATGTTTCAGGGAGGCAATTATGAACCGGACAGGCGTTTCTGACAAGGAAGACCAGAAAAACTACTGTGATTATGCCAATATGGAAGATGAAGAGATTATAGCCCGTGCCCGGTCCGGCTGCACACGGGGAATGGAGTATCTGATTGAGAAGTACAAACCCCTTGTAAGAGCGAAGGCAAGGAGTTATTTCCTTGTGGGCGCAGACCGGGAAGACATTGTGCAGGAGGGTATGATAGGCCTGTTCAAAGCAGTAAGGGATTATAATGATGAAAAGAGCATACCTTTCAGGGCCTTTGCCGACATGTGTGTCACAAGGCAGATAATAAGCGCGGTAAAAACAGCAACGCGTCAGAAACACATACCTCTGAATTCATCCATTTCGCTCAGCAGAAAGATGTTCAACGATGAATCCTGCAAGGAGCTTTCAGAAGTAATAGAGGAAGTATCGGTGGCAAATCCTGAAGAGCTCGTAATAAGCAAGGAAGAAGTCAATGTAATAGAAAACAGGATTATGGCGCTGTTAAGTCCCTTTGAACAGCAGGTTCTGTCAAAATATCTTGTCGGCATAGCTTACCAGGACATTGCAAAACAGCTTAAAAAGCCCGTAAAATCCATAGACAACGCACTTCAGAGACTCAAGAGAAAGATAGAAAAATGCCTGAAAGCCATGAAAGAAGAATACTGATAAAAATTAAGGCCTGTCGGAACCAACAGGCAAACACATGATGTGTTAAAAAGGAGGTAAAGTATGTTAAGGTATCAGTGTGGTATTTATTATATTAAAAAATTGTCGAAAAAGCAAGAATTATCTGAATTAAAAGGGAAATAAAATTATGAACGCAAAAAAGGCGTCAATTCATTCTTAAGGGGAGGGATATCAATGGTAATCAAGTGGAATGACAAGTATTCATGCTATGACGAGACAATAGACGCACAGCACAGGAAGCTCATTGAAATGCTCAACGATATCGGCGAACTGGCAGAACTGGACGACGGGTACGACCGTTACGATGACATTGTGAGAATATTCAACGGACTAAAGGATTATGCGGTATACCATTTTGGATATGAAGAAAAGATGTTCAGAGAGACCGGGTACGATTCATTCAATACCAAAATTCAGGTACTTGAACATAAAGCCTTTGTAAACAAAGTGGAGTCCATCAATCTTAATGATATAGACGAGGATCAGATGGGTACAGTCAGGGATTTGCTGGATTTCCTCAGTAAATGGCTGGATCACCATATTCTTGAGATGGACAGAAAATTCGGGGAATTTCTCAGAGAAAAGCGGGGGAACCCTTGACAGATTATAGTATAATAATTATAACCTGGCTTATGTAAGGAATAATGTTTCGGGGAAATTTTTCTGGATAAGTATAAGCCGGATATGCTCAAGAAAAGGGAAGCAGAGACTGGGGATGGTAGCTTGGCTGAGAAAAACGGTGAAAAGAAAAACAAGGTGACTGTCTACATAGCTGGAAGCGAATATGTGATAGCCGGCAAAGAATCTCCTGAGTACATACAAAAAGTTGCTCTGTATGTTGATCAGAAGCTTCGTGAGATCACTCAGAAAAATCATTTTCTAAGTACTTCAATGGCGTCGATTTTAGCTTCTGTCAACATGGCTGACGAGCTGTTCAGGCTGAAGGACAAGCTGGAAGAAACAGAAAGGGGGCTTTCAGAACTCAAAAGAAAGTATCAGCAGAATTATGAAGAGCTCCAGTATCTGAAGAGGGAAAATGAAAGGCTTAAACAAAGGGAATCCCAGCTTCAGCTTGAACTTACAAGAAGAGAGACCGAAATAAAAGAAAATGAGAAATACAATTAAAGCTATAAATACCATATCAGGAAAATCCAATACGTAACGGAGGAAATACTGATGTTTGATGAAATGATCTCGTGGGGAGAGCTAATAACCGTGGTCCTGTTTGTTTTGGGGTCAGCGCTCCTTTTTTACCTGATACTTACGCTTTCAAGTCTTTTGAAAGTTATCAGGAACGTAAACCAGATTATTGAAAAAAACAGGGAAAATATAGAAAAATCTATTGAAAAGCTGCCCCTGATTACCGACAATACCGCAAAAATAACCGAGATGGTCAAAAACAATATAGAAAGTATCCAGGGCGTAGTGAAAGATGTGGGCAGAATTTCTGAAACGGTAAGGGACGGCCTGGAAACCATCCAAAAGGACATACTGCTCAAGGTAAAATCGATTCTGGACATTATTGATGCCATCAGGAAGTATTTTGAGAAAAGGAAAGAGATAAGCAAAAAGAAGAAAAAGGGTGCCGGAACTGTTTACAGGTATAAATACAGGCCTGACATGGAAAAGCCGGATGAAGTGGAGATAATTACCACCGAAAGTCCGGATGAAAATCCGTATGAAGGCTATGTGGAAATAAAGCCTGATAATGAATCCGGCGAACAGGACCATACTGAAAATGGGACCGGGGATTTTGAATAAACAAAATTGATCACCAGAGGAAGGCTTAAACAAGGATATGGGGAAAAACAAACTGGAGCTGCTTGCGCCTGCAGGCAGCTTTGAATCACTTAAGGCCGCAATTCAAAATGGCGCCGACGCCGTTTATCTTGGCGGCGGCAAGTTCAATGCAAGGATCAATGCGGAAAATTTTACGGATGAAGGCCTTGCAAGGGCAATTGATTATGCCCATGAGCGCGGCATAAAGGTATATATAACCTTAAATACTTTGCTGAAAGACGAAGAACTGGATCAGGCCCTTGAGTTTGCGGATTTTATATGGCGGCAGGGTGCTGATGCAGTTATTATACAGGATTTGGGCCTGCTCAGGCTCCTCAGGAGATATTTTCCTGATTTCGAGATACATGCCAGCACCCAGATGACGACGGTTGACCTGAGGACCGTATCAGAGCTTGAAAAGCTGGGCGTAAAAAGGGTGGTTCTGGCCAGGGAACTGTCTTATGATGAGATAAAAAACATTTCATTAAGCACCAGCATTGACCTGGAAGTATTTGTTCATGGCGCTCTTTGCGTATGTTACTCAGGACAGTGTCTTATGTCCAGTTTTATCGGCGGAAGAAGCGGAAACAGGGGACTTTGTGCCCAGCCCTGCAGACTGCCTTATTCGGTTTACCAGGGCGATGCCGGATTTTCAGGGCCTTCCTACCTTTTAAGCACCCGTGACCTTTCAGCCATAGATTTTCTGCCGCGGCTCAGGGATGCCAATATTGCTTCCCTCAAAATTGAAGGAAGGATGAAATCCCCTGAATACGTGGCTGTGGTCACGTCGGTTTACAGAAAATACATTGATCTGCTGCAGGAAAAAGGCGAAGAGGAATACCGGGTGGAAGACGCCGACAGGAAAAAATTGCTGCAGGCTTTCAACAGGGGAGGATTTACAAGCAGTTACCTGGAAAATGACCGGAATCCGGCCAGCCTGATCTATACCAGGTATCCCAAAAATCAGGGGATTTATATCGGGAAAGTGGTGGATGTCAGGCCTCCTTATGTAAAAATTACCCTTGAGGAAGACATAAATATTGGAGACGGGATAGAGATATACCATGGGGAGGGCCTTCCCCTAAGTCTTATTGTAACCGGCATAATGCTGGATAACCGGCATGTAAGGCAGGCTCCGGCAGGCAGCAGTCCCTGGGTGGGCGATGTAAAAGGTAAGGTTCAAAAAGGGAACAAAGTCTGGAAAACAATGTCAAGACCTTTGACTGATGAGGCAAGAAGCAGCTTTGAAAGCAGGGAGAAGAAATTTGTTCCCCTGAAAATGCATATAGTTGTAAAGGCCGGTGAAAAGGCAGTCCTCAAGGTGGAAGACAGTAACGGAAACGAGGTCTGCGTCTGTTCGGATATCACTGCAGAGAAAGCAAGAAACAAGCCTCTTGATGAAAATCGTATAAAAGAGCAACTGCAAAAGACGGGAAACTCGCCTTATTATATCGGTACTCTGGATGTTGATACTGACAATGAAAGCGTCATACCTGTTTCGACCTTAAACGAGCTTCGCCGGAAAGCCCTTGAAAAAATAGGCGAAATAAGGATATCAAAGGCAAAAAGAACCGCAATATCCGACATGGCCGAATATTATAGGAATTTGTCGGTTGAAAGGGATAATGGCATCCTTGAACTTTCTGCGTTTTTCCATAAGTTCCCTGAGGACCTGACCGGATTTGACAAAATGGTTTCAAGGATTTACCTTCCACCGGGCAGTGAAGGGAATCTGGCAAGGGCAAGAGAGCAGTTCAAAGGAGAGATTATTCTCTGGACGTATCCAGTTCTCAGGGATGATGAGATTGATGAGACTTTGGAAATAGTCCGGAGAGTTTCAGGATATTTTGACGGGATAACATACGGAAGCCTGGGGGCCTTGAAGCTTTTTAAGGAAGCTTTTCCGGATAAATTGCTCTGTGCCGGATACAGTTTGAATACATTCAATAATGAGGCTGTTATGCTGCATAAGGAACTGGGGGCACAGACCGTTGTCCTGTCGCCTGAACTTACGCTGCATGAAACCGAAAACATTTCTTGCCGGGGAATAATACTTGAAGCGGCTGTTTACGGAAGGCTCCCCCTCATGGTAATGGAAAACTGTCCCGCTGCCGCAGAAAAAGGATGTACGGGTTTATGCGGAAGATGCAACAAATCCGAAGGGTATCTGAAAGACAGGAAGGGCGAAATTTTCCCGTATGTTAGAGATCCACTTTTCAGAAGGACCCAGATATTTAATTCCCACACCCTTGTAATGGACGAAATACAGGGTCTGAAAAAGACCAGCCTTTCTTTGCTCAGGCTTGTCTTCACAAAGGATGATATAAACCTGGCAGGCGAAATTGCGAGGTATTTCCATAACAGGATAAACGGACTTGAACATGCCGATGAAGCGAGTGAACAGATTATTGAACTGGTAAAAGAAAAGGGATATACCAAAGGCCACTGGTTCAGGGGAGTATAATTTACGGAGGTGAATACAAATGTTTGTTGATGTCTATGTTGAAACTTTGCGGGATGATATTACTTTACCCTTTTACGCAAATCCTTACGACGCGGGTATGGACGTCTGCGCCGCCGAGGATGTGCTGATCAGGCCGGGTGAGACGGTGATTATACCTACGGGTCTCAAATTTGCCATACCTGAGGGTTATGAGATTCAGGTCAGGCCGAGGAGCGGAATCAGTTACAGAACGCCTCTCAGGCTTTCAAATTCTCCGGGCACCATTGACGCAGGATACAGGGATGAACTTGGCATTATTATGACCAACACTTCGCCGGAGACAGGGAATAAAACCGTAGAAACAATCGGGGAAAACGGGGAAAAAATTTATACCCTGGACAGCAAGGGGAATAAAAAAGGAACATATCTTATCAGAAAAGGAGAAAGGGTTGCCCAGCTTGTGCTTGCCCAGGTACCCCGGATGAACCTGGTCAAGGTTGATTCGGTGGCCGGAATTGGCTTCAACAGGGGCGGAGGTTTTGGGTCCACAGGTGTGAGATAACTTAGTTTTTTGTCTTATGGCTTATTTAAGGACAACAAGTCTGAAGAAAATGCAGTACGGAAAGCGATAATATAAATCATAATGGAGGTAGGACATGATTAACAGACAGAGACTGACTGATGAGTTTGTGACCCTTGTTGGGATTGACAGCCTGAGCAAAAATGAAAGGAAAATGGCCGACTATTTGTTGCAAAAAGTTAAGGACATGGGGTTTGAGCCCTATGAGGATGACGCGGGACAGAAAATAGACGGCAATGCAGGAAATGTCATATGCAGAATAAAAGGGAATAAAGAAAGACCTGCCCTGCTCCTCATGGCCCATATGGATACCGTGGTGCCGGGACTTAACAAGAAAGCCATAATTGACGGCGACATCATAAAAAGCGACGGCACCACAATCCTGGGAAGCGATGACGCTTCGGGAATTGCGGTAATCCTGGAAACAATAACGTCTTTAAAGGAAGACAATGCCGAGCACGGAGACATTTACATTGCCTTTACGGTATGTGAGGAAGGAGGGCTGTTCGGCGCAAAAAATCTTGACCTTACCAAAATTCCCGCAGATTTTGCCGTGATTTTGGATGAAGGAGGCCCCATCGGTACTGCCGCAGTGAAAGCGCCATACTATAACAGGTTCAAGGTCACCTTCAAAGGCAAGGCATCCCATGCCGGGATAGAACCTGAAAAGGGCATAAGCGCCATAATGATGGCCGCAAGAGCTATAGCGGGCATGCCGCATTTCGGGAGAATCGATGAGGAAAGCACATCAAATATAGGTATTATCCAGGGAGGACATGCCAGAAATATAGTTTGTGATACATGTACTATCGAAGGGGAAGTCCGCTCAACAGATCCCGGAAAAATAGAACGTTTGACCAGTGAAATTCTGGATCATTTCAGGAAAGTTGCGGAAGAGATGGGAGGCAGCACAGAGACCGAAGTCGAGACCGAGTATCCGGGTTTCAGAATTGACGAAGATGCACCCATAATCCAGCTTCTCAGAAAAGCCTCCGAGATGTCGGGTATACCTCTTAACCTGGTTTCGACCGGCGGAGGAAGCGATACAAACATAATCAACGATGCAGGGATACCAGCGGTAAATACAAGTGTAGGCATGGAAAAGGTGCACAGCACTGAGGAATATGTGCGCATATCCGACATGGAAAAAGCCTGTCATTTTCTGACAGCTATTATCAGGGCAGCCTGTTCATATAATCACTGATGATTTTCTGGACCTGGGAATCCTTGATGTTTATCGATATCTGTATCCGCCTGTTTTTTGATTTCGCTGCTTCATCCACTTCTTCCACAAGGGGTCTGAATTCTGAAAACCCGGATGCCTGGAAATACCGACCATAATTCCTGCTCAGCGCCGGGTTTTCTTCCATCATCGTATTTATAACGGCTATCGCCCTTTCGCATGAGAGAAAATAGTTGTTCTGGAAAGTATCGTCGCTGTCAGCATAACCTGAAATAATAATGGAATCAATGCTTTCCCTCACACTTGGATTTTTCAGCATGTTTTCAAAGGCAAAGGCAAATTTGTTCAGCATTTTTTTGCCGTTGGAGGAAATCTCAGATGAGCCTTTTGCAAAAAGAAGGCTGCTGTGTATAACGAGGTTTGCGTTGTTGTCAATTGTAACCAGAGGTTCATCCCCATTGGAGAAGGAATTTCCAAGTTCCTGTTCGATTGACTTTTTTACCTCCTTCAAAAGATTAAGGCGAAGCAGGGATATCTGCTCAAGCTGGTTCCTTACGTCGTCAAATTCGGTCTCTTTTTGGGCCAACGCCGCTCTGTCCCTGCCAAGCTGCTGCTGAAGGCCCTGGATATATTTTTCCTTGTCGGAAACGGTCTGTTCCAGTTCAAGCATTTCTTCTTTTTTAAGGGCAAGCTGCCTGTTAATGTCCTCAAGTTCTTTCCGGGCGCCGGAAAGGAGCAGACGGGTTTCATTGAGCTGGTTGTCCCATATCCTGGCCGATACTATCTGCTTTACGGCCAATATAACTATAAAGAAAAACAGTACCAGCACCATGGAGGACATTACATCAGTGAATGACGGCCAGTAGTGTTCTTCTTTCTGAACCAAGTGATACCTGCGGAAATTTTTCATTACAACACCACCCTGTATTTTTTTTACAGCTTCTCAATCCTTGCAACAGCAGCCTCGGTATAGTTCAGGATTCTGTCAGGAATTTCATTTAAGGTTTTCAGGTAAATTGCCCTGTCCTTGTTTGAATCATCTATTTTACTTGAAAGTTCCAGAAGAGTGCTGTTCATGGTCTCAAGCCACTTGTTATAGTTTTTCAGTTCATGGAAAAGATTTTTGAATTCCCCTGAACATTCCCCTATTATTGCGCTGCTGGTATCGAATGCGGATGATGTCCTGTCCAGGGAATGGGTGAAAGATGCAATTAAATTTTCAGCCTGGCAGAGATTTTGCCTCAGTTCTTTGTTGAAGCTTGTCAGAAAAGAGAACTCTTCAGTGTATTCAGCCACTGTTTTTGCGAACTTTGAAACCGCATTGGTGAGAGTTTCGGTAATTGCCTGAATTTCTTCCTTTTTGTCCTTTTCTTTTTTCCTGATGTCTTCCATTATTTTGCCGGCAACTTTCATATCGAGAAACTCTTCAAGCTGGGAAACAAAGAGGTCCTTGGCTTTTTGGGCGCTGATAAAAGTGGTGGTGCAGGTAAAAGCTATAGAAAAACCGGTTCCGAAAAGACTGGTGAGAAAAGCAACAGACATACCCTTGAAAGAGGAGATCAGGATTTTCAGGGTATTTGCGCCGGCTTCCGACATAAGGGTTTCTGCCGTTGTCTGGGACATCATGTTTCCTATTTCTCCAATGGCGGAAGTAAGGCCGAGAAATGTTCCGAACAGGCCAAGGGTGATCATCAGGCTGTTTACCTTTTTCAGAAAATTCTCACCGATAACGGAAGGTTTCAGAAAAACTTCGAGACCAAGATCAATTATTGCAGGAGTATTTACTTCTTTAAGCCCGCTTGTCAGACCCTCCCTGTATTCTTCCACAATCCAGCCGAGCATGTCCGATTTGAATTCGCTTATCTCCCCGTCACAGAATGCGGCAAGTTCCTGGGACAGGGACAGGTAACTGCGCCTTACCAGTATGTTTACATAAAATCCGGATATAAAAACAAGCGTAATTAACATGGTTATAATGAATCCCAGAAGCCCCATCTGGTTATAAAGAGAAGTCAAGGCAGATAACATAACAACACCTCTTCATTTCCATGTGTTCATGTTCCGATGCAAAAGCTGGCATGTACAGGACAAGCTGTACAGAATATTTATATTTGCCAGATGGGGATTATAGAACACAGGCACAGATTATTTCACTGGCCGGCCTTCTCTAAGCGGCAACTCTGCTTAAGAAAAGCAAACAGGAATAAGCCGGGAAATGTACAAAACCTCAAATAGATAAACAAAAAAGAAGCCATATTAAGAACAAATGGACCTTAATATGCTTCTTTTCCCGTATTTCACCATAATGACAAGTCAATCAGCGCACCTGTCAGATTTGGGTTTTTTAATTTATATTAAAACTGTTATGAGTTTTTGGACTGTATATATTCATGGATGGCTCTGGCTGCTGTTTTGCCCGCTCCCATTGCCAATATTACGGTTGCGGCGCCGGTTACGGCATCTCCGCCGGCAAAAACGCCTTCCCTGCTGGTTTTTCCGTTTTCATCAGTTATGATACAGCCCCGCCTGTCGGTTTCAAGGCCTTGTGTAGTGCTTCTTATAAGGGGATTAGGGGATGTACCGATGGCAATAATTACCGTATCCACATCTATTACATGTTCGCTTCCGGGTTTTGGAACAGGTCGACGTCTTCCGGAACTGTCAGGTTCGCCAAGTTCCATTTCCACACATTCTAATCCCCTGACCCGGCCTTTTTCATCCCCAAGGATCCGGACAGGATTGGTCAGGAGCTTGAAAATTATGCCTTCCTCCCTGGCGTGGTGGACTTCTTCAAGACGGGCAGGCATTTCTTTTTCTGAACGCCTGTACACTATGTATACCTTTTCGGCTCCAAGCCTGATGGCACTTCTTGCAGCGTCCATTGCGACATTCCCGCCGCCTACCACCGCGACATTTTTGCTTTTCATGATGGGAGTGACGGCATGTTCCTTGTATGCTTTCATAAGATTGATGCGTGTAAGGTATTCGTTTGCGGAATAAACACCGTTCAGATTTTCGCCGGGTATATTCATGAAGGAAGGAAGCCCCGCTCCCGAACCGATAAATACCGCAGAAAAACCTTCCTCGAAAAGTTCGTCTATGGTAATGGTCTTACCTACCACCATATTTGTACGTATCTTGACACCCTGGGCCAGAAGCCCGTCAATTTCTTTCTGAACCAGCTTTTTGGGAAGCCTGAATTCAGGGATACCATAAACCAGGACCCCACCGGCTGTATGGAAGGCTTCAAAGATAGTAACGTCATAACCCAGTTTTACCAGGTCGCCGGCGCAGGTCAGACCCGCAGGTCCGGAACCTATTATGGCCACCTTTTTGCCATTTGGCTCAACTTTTTCGGGTTCTTTTTTCAGATTTTTCATAGCCCAGTCGGCAACAAAACGTTCAAGCCTTCCTATAGCCACGGGTTCACCTTTTATGCCACGGACGCATTTCTGTTCACACTGGGTTTCCTGCGGGCAAACCCTTCCGCAAACCGCAGGAAGGCTGTTGGTTTCCCTGATCTTGTAATATGCTTCTTCAAATTTCCCTTGCGCCGTCAAAGTAATGAATTCAGGAATTTTTACCTGTACCGGACAGCCTGACATGCATGGCCTGTGTTTGCAGTTAAGGCATCTCTGGGCTTCCTCAATGGCCATTTCTTCCGTGTATCCCAGAGCTACTTCCTCGAAGTTCCGGTTTCTTATTTCAGGTTTCTGTTCAGGCATTGGCACTTTTTTCAGCGACATATTAGGCATTTGCTAAACCTCCCAACAATTTGCACAGATGCTCTTCAGTCTCCCTTTCGTGTCCTTTATACATTGAAAGCCTGCGTATAAGCTCATCAAAATCCACCTTATGACCGTCAAAATCCGGACCATCAACGCAGGCAAACTTGATTTCCCCGTCAACAGTCACGCGGCATCCGCCGCACATTCCTGTCCCGTCCACCATAATGGGGTTTAAGCTGACAATAGTCTTAATTCCGTACTGTTTTGTGATATTGCAGACTGCCTTCATCATAACAGGAGGTCCTATTGCTATAACGGCATCATATGTATTTCCTTCTTCAAGCAGCTTTTTCAGGATATCGGTCACAAAACCTTTTGTTCCGTTTGAACCGTCATCGGTGGCAATTATGAGTTTATCCGAGACTTTTGACATTTCATCTTCAAGAATGATGAGGTCCTTATTCCTGAAGCCTGCGATGACATGGACCTGGCAACCCATTCCATGAAGTTTTTTGGCTTGGGGATAGGCTATGGCTGTGCCGAGTCCTCCGCCGATTACAGCGGCTTTTTTTATGCCTTCCAGTTCGGTAGGCCTGCCCAAAGGACCGACAAAATCAAGGATATTGTCCCCGGCATTCAGGGTGCCCAGAATTTTAGTGGTTGCGCCCACTTCCTGGAAAATAATAGTTACCGTACCTTTCTCCCTGACAAAGTCGGCAATGGTCAAAGGTATGCGTTCGCCTTCCTCATCAACGCGCAGCATTATGAATTGGCCTGGTTCGGCTTTCTGCGCAACATAGGGAGCTTCGATCTCAAGCAGTTTTACCTGAGGATTGAGAACTTCCTTCCTTACAATTTTATACATTCCTTAAATCCTCCTTTGAGACTTTCCGGTCGAAATATTATATAAAACTCATGATACAAGGAACAGACAGAATTGAAGACAACGGCTTCAAATTTTACTTTTTTCTATTATAAGTGAAAATATTTTAAACCTCAATCCATTTATAAATGATTTCAGTTATTTTCTGCATAAATTATCAGAAAACTCTTGGGCCATCATATTTTTAAGCCATGGACTCAGAATTAGGGGGACATATCTTTAAAAAAAACCTCATAGAATGAATGGACACATAAATTCCGGGAGGATATGAATGGCAAAACGCTCGCTTAAATATAACGCGGCCGTTCTTTCCGTAACAGGATTTATCGTTAAAGTCATCGGTTTTTTCTACAGGATATTCATAGCCAACAGCATAGGATCTGAAGGTCTCGGCCTGTATCAGCTTGTAACCCCGATCTACTCTTTATTGGTGCTGGTATTGGCAGCGGGAGTACAGACTGCCGTATCCCGGTTTGTTGCCGAGGAAACGTCAAAAAACACGGACAAAGGCATGAGGATAGCCAATGTGTCGGCAGGCATGGCACTGGCAGCGGGTATGGTCGTTTGCTCAATCATGCTGATAAACATCAACACTTTGGTATTTACCTTTACGGGTGATGAGAGAACCAGAAGGTCACTTATTTATATTCTGGTTTTGGTTCCCCCCATTGCAGCAGCTTCGGCATACAAAGGATATTTCTACGGAAAAGAGGAAATGTTGCCAAACTCTGTTGCCCAGATACTCGAGCAGGTATCAAAACTCATTTTTGTGACAGTGCTGTATGGCTCTTTCAGGGGTAAAGGCGTTGAAAGCATGTGCCTTCTGGCCGTGCTTGCCATGCTGTTCGGAGAGATAGTCAATGTCCTTACTGTGTTTATAGTGTTTCTGATCCGGAAAAGTAGGACAAAAACAAGTTATTACCAAGGCAGAAGAAGCGACAGATGGAAAACCGCCAAAAAGATATTCCAGGTCGCTGCCCCGATTTCTGTGAACAGGCTCATCCTTTCTGTAATAGGAACCGCAGAAAGCCTGATAATTCCCAGGAGACTGGTCCTGTACGGATATACCATGCAGGAAAGCTTGAAAGCACTGGGAAGACTGAGCGGTATGGCCGCGCCCCTGGTGTTTTTCCCTTCAATGCTTCCCGGCGCACTGGCCACTGCTCTCGTCCCTGCCATTGCAAGCGCCTTTGCTTCGAAAAGATATTATGTGGCAAACAGGCAAATCTCCCAGTCCATAAAAGTGACCCTGACAATGGGACTTGTCTTTACTTCCTTCTTTGCCTGCTGCAGCCGTGAAATCGCTGAGTTCATATATCCGGGCCAGGAAGTAGGGAAGATACTTTACATACTGTCCTTCACAGGAGTGTTTTTATACCTCCAGCAGACCATGCTTGGCATCCTGAACGGACTTTCCTGCGAAAAGACCATGCTCATAAACACTCTTATAGGAAGTGCGGTCAGGCTGGTTTTAATATGGTTCCTGATGCCTCTTTATGGAATTGAAGCCTATGTCTTCTCAGTCATAATAGGAAGTATTGCAGTAATCGTACTGGATTTCAGGGCGGTTATAAGAATTACGGGTATTTCAATAGATATAAGGGAATGGCTTGCTAAACCTGTGGTGAGCGCTTTAGCCGGCTCCTTTGCGGCAGTGCTTCTCAAGAATATGTTTGTTTTTCTACCCGCCGCATCCAAACTGAGATTTGTCTTTATAGCCGGAACCTCGTTCATGACAATAGTTCTGGCATTTTTCCTGACAGGGGTCATAAGGCGTGAGGATATAATGAGATGGACAGGGAACAGATTTATCAGGTGAAGGTTAAAATTCAAAGAAAAATATAGAAATCCAAAGAATTTATCAGCTAATTCCAGTAAAATGCCTGATTATTAGTCAAAGAAAGTCAAAATCAAGATTGAACTTTACAATAATGTGGCTTACAATGAAATCAAGGTCAAAGAAAGTCAAAATCAATAAACCAAAAATCAATAGTTTATCAATTTTTATGGAGGTGTTGCTGAATGTTCAGCTTGATTCCTTATTCCTGGAGACGCGGCAATCTGTCAAGAAGAGACGACTTTTTTGGAATAGACAGATTTTTTGAAGAGTTCTTCAAAGATCCTTTCTTCACAAGATGGTCAGCATTGACAAGCCCGATCCGTACAGACGTCAGGGAAACCGACAAGGAATACATCATAGAGGCTGAAATGCCCGGTGTAAGAAAAGAGGATATTATCATTGAAATCAAGGACAATATGCTGACGCTTGGTGTGGACGTCAAGAATGCGACTGACAGGGAAGATGACGGCTACATCTGCAGGGAACGCCACATGGGCTCATACAGGAGAAGCTTCCACATTGACAACATTGACCATGAAAACGTGAAAGCCAATTATAAGGACGGCCTCCTTACAATAATCCTTCCAAAAGAAAAGAGGGAGGAGAGAGGAAAGAGAATTAAAATAGATTAACATGTTTCCCTGCAGACAGCCGCTGATATATAAAGCTGACGGTTAACCGGTCCGTCAGCTTTGTTTTTATCCCAGGCAAAATAATTACTGATCGGGCATTTTTGTTATAATATATCCTGTACCCTTGTTAAGGGTTTTTCTTGCATGCCAGGTTACATAATGTATAATTGTATTGTTGCTTTGTATATATTAAGGAAATGACTATTACGGTGATTTAAATCGCCCGACAGCCTAATTAATCCTTATGAACAGGAAGTGCTTGAATGAGACTTGTAGCTGATTGTCACCTTCATACCACTGCCAGCGGCCATGCCTACAGTACCATTGCCGAATATGCAAAGGAAGCAGCGGAAAAAGGGCTTGAACAGATTGCCATGACCGACCATGGCCCCAGTATGCCCGGCACCAGCGGTATTCTGCATTTTGATAACCTGAAGGTAATACCTGAGAGCATGTACGGTGTTGAAATACTGAAGGGCATGGAGGCTAATATCATCGATTATGACGGCTCCCTGGACACCGGTCATCTTGACCTTTCCAGGCTACAGGTGCTTATAGCAAGTTTTCATGACCTTATTCTGCCGGGTATTAACCGGGAAGAAAACACCAGGGCCATGATAAATGCCATGAAAAACAGGTACGTCAATATCCTGGGACACCCTGACGACAGCAGGGTAGAGCTCGATTACAGTGAACTTGCAAAAGCAGCCTCGGATTTTGGGGTTCTGATTGAGGTGAACAATTCTTCTTTAAGACCCACATCCTTCAGGCTCAACGCTGTTGAAAACTATGAGAAGCTGCTTGAAGAGTGTGAGAAGCATAAGGTATATATAATAATAAACAGTGACGCTCACATTCACACGGATGTCGGGGAATGGGGCGAGGCGCTGGAACTTGTAAAAAGACTTAGATATCCGAAGGAATTGATAGCCAACGCGAATATCCTTAGACTGAAAGAAAGGCTTAACATAAGGAGATAGACTGTATGTTCGAAAAACTTGAAGCAATTGAGAACCGTTTTGAAGAACTTAATATGCGGCTGGCCGATCCCAGTGTCATCAATGACCAGGAGCAGTATACCAAACTCATGAAGGAACATTCCGAGCTCTCTGAGATTGTTGAAAAATACCGTGAATACAAGACATATGTCAAAAATCTTGAAGAAGCGAAGTCAATGCTGGAAGAAACTGATGACAGGGAATTTGAAGAAATGCTTCAGAACGAGATAAAGGAAGCACAGGCCGGGATAGAGAAAACAGAAAGGGAGCTCAAAATCCTGCTTATGCCCAAAGATCCCAATGATGAGAAAGATGTCATCATTGAAATCAGGGCAGGAGCAGGGGGAGATGAAGCCTCGCTGTTTGCTGCCGATCTTTACCGCATGTATACCCGGTATGCCGAAAAAAGGGGCTGGTCCTACAGTCTCATTGATTCCAATCCTACCGAGATAGGAGGCTTTAAGGAGGTTATATTTGAGATTGAGGGCAGGGGGGCATACAGCCGCCTGAAATTCGAAAGCGGCGCCCATCGCGTACAAAGGGTCCCCGAAACCGAATCAAGCGGGAGAATACATACATCCACTGCAACCGTGGCAGTTCTCCCTGAGGCCGATGACGTACCGGAAGTTGAAATTAAACCGGGAGATATTGAAATAGACACATTCAGGGCTTCAGGCGCCGGCGGGCAGCACGTCAACAAAACTTCCTCAGCCATCAGGATAACCCATTTGCCCACCGGTATTGTCGTAACCTGCCAGGACCAGCGTTCACAGCACAAAAATAAGGAAAAGGCCCTGAGGGTCTTAAAGGCAAGGCTTTATGAAAGGGAACTGATGAAGCATAACGCAGAGCTTGCCGAAAACAGGAGAAGTCTTGTTGGAACAGGCGACAGAAGCGAAAGAATAAGAACCTATAATTTCCCGCAGAGAAGGGTGACAGATCACCGGATCGGAGTTTCCATATACAATATTGAGCAATTCATGGACGGAGATCTTGACGAAATTATCGATCAGCTCATTACAACCGATCAGGCCAAAAAATTGACGGGAAACGGTGAATGAGGAACATGGGGACAGTTCCTTGTCTCTTATGGCTCTTAAGAAGCGAAGGAAACGGAACCGTCCCCCGTCCCGGATGAAGAAAACTTAAATGGCTTTTATTTCAGAACTTGCATTTAAGATTGTTTCCGAACAGAGGATAAGGTACGACAAAGACCTGTATTCCGCTTGCATAGGGCGCTATTGTATATAAAGGATAGAATATTGCAATTCCCTCTTCTGTAAGGTAATAATTTTTCTCATCGAAATGTTTTGCGATATTGCCCCTCAGATTGTCGAAATAATCGGCTTTTCCGCGGATTTTTCTGCGTCTTGCTTCAGCTTCGATGAACTCCAGGATGAAGTACTTGTAATTGAAGCCTTTTTCGAACAGGGAAGACAGCTCCATCAGCCTGTTGTTTTTCATATCCCATGTGTTTGCGGTCCGGGTTGTCGTGCCATGGGCTCCCCCGGTGAATTCATAGATATCGTAGTATAAGCTGATGTAAGGTTTTT
>Ga0134094_1001105_pt1 | contig 27647 bp, 18 predicted proteins | sample 5_1taG_FD_94458 | JGI IMG/M metagenome (GOLD analysis project Ga0134094, IMG submission 94458) | Switchgrass degrading microbial communities from high solid loading bioreactors in New Hampshire, USA - 5_19_20_110_A1 metaG | ecosystem: Engineered > Bioreactor > Semi-continuous > Anaerobic >... | reverse complement strand
GACCCGCACCATCCCCTATGACGAAGTACTGTTCACAACCGTATCGGCGCTGACCGTAACCGGGCTGACTACATTGGTCCCGGCAGCCGACCTGACTCCGCTCGGGCAGCTGCTTCTGATCATCCTTTCTCAGATCGGCGGCATCGGGTTTATGATCGTGGCCGTTGTGATCTTCACCTTGCTGGGGCGGCGCATCAGCCTGGTCGACCGCCTCGCGCTGCGCAACTCGCTCGGCGCTGTGGCCCCTGGGGCTGTGCTCAGCTTTACGTGGAGAGTGCTGGCCGGAGTCTTTTTCATTGAACTGATCGGCGGGCTGGCCCTCTGGCAGCACTGGCAGCTCACTTACAGCGAGCGCGTGGGCCGCGATCTCGAAGGGCTTGGATTCTCGCTCTTTCACGCGATTTCTGCGTTTTGCAACGCGGGATTCGACCTGTTCACCGGGTCAGACGGCTTTCAAACCGGCATTCCTACCGACCCCGGAACGCTGACGATCATTTCGATCCTGGTGATCATTGGCGGTTTGGGCGTCCCGGTGATCACCGACCTGCTCGCATTGCACAGTAACACGAAACTGTCGCTGAACACCCGCCTGACCCTGGGCATCATCGCATTCCTGATTGTGGCGGGCGGGCTGGGCATCTTTGCCTCGGAATCGATCAGCGGCCAGCCGCTGGCAGACAGCCCCTGGTATAACCGGCTTGGGATCGCCTTTTTCCAATCGGTTTCTGCGCGCTCAGGCGGGTTTAACGCCGTTCCGGGCTTCCACCAACTCACCAGCTCAAGCCAGTTTCTGGTGATCCTGCTGATGTTTATCGGCGCAGCCCCGGCTTCGATGGGCGGCGGGATCACCACCGGCACAGCCGCTGCACTTGGGCTGGCGCTTTGGTCTTACATGCGCAACCGGCCCCGCGTCGAAATGGCCAGGCGTTCGATCTCCAGCATGACCGTCCAGCGGGCAATCTCTGTGCTGCTGGTCACCCTGCTCCTGGTGGTCGTATCGACCTGGCTGCTGCTGGCCTCTCACCCCGCAGCAGCGCTCGAAAGCGTGCTGTTTGAAGTGGTCTCTGCAGTCGCAACCTGCGGGATCACGCTGGCGTTCACCGGCCAGTTGAATCTCTTTGGGAAGATCATCATTATGATCCTGATGATCTTTGGACGGATTGGCCCGCTGGCGATCTTCATTGCCATGGGGCAGACGAAAGAGAAACCGCTCGTCGAATATCCCGAAGAGCAAATTTTAATCGGATAGCGCCGGTAGATGGTCCCGGCGGTTAGAGCAGCCGGTTGACCGGCAAGAAGGTTGACCAACTACAATTGGCGACCAACGCGGCTGGTTGGCCAGCTGCGTTGGTTTAATCCCTGATATAATCGCCGGTATCCTGATCTCACGGCAACACCTTTCATGGCTATGCGCAAAAGACTGCTGACCATCATCCCGCTCGTCCTCCTTGCCCTCGCCCTGGCTACCCTCGTGACCGCCTGGGCCTTGCCTGAATTCCAACAACGCCCCCTGAACGGCAGCCTGACACTCACCGATGCCGGCCTGGCGGGCGATATTCACACCTACCCGGCAGGATCATTCGATATCTCGCTCTACGCGCTCGGCGATGGGGCCTCAAACCGCGAAAGCGGCCCGCGCGTGGTGATCACCCACCGCTCAGCCCCAGGACGCTGGCTGTGGCACACGCTGCGCGGACAGGCTTTTATTGCGGCAGCGCAGGGGACTGAGACCGTCAAGGAAGAACGCGGCTCATTTTTCTTCTCCGACAACCTCACCCGCACCTGCACCGGGCAGACGCTGGATGCCATCACAAGCGAAGGCGAAACCGTGATCCTCTCCGGCCGGCTCGACTGCAGCCGTGGAGCGCCGGTCGGCTACACGATGACATTTCAACCGGAGAGCGAGAAACAATTGGCCTTCACCCTCGCTTTCGATGATCCCACCATGAACCGGGCTTACCTGACCTACGCCTCGGATGCGGATGAGCATTTCTTCGGGTTTGGCGAGCAGTTTTCCTATTTTGATCACAAAGGACGCCGCGTGCCAATTTGGGTCAGCGAGCAGGGCATCGGGCGCGGGATGCAGCCGCTGACATTTCTGGTCGATCTGGTCGCGCGCTCAGGCGGCACGCCCTATTCCACCTATGCGCCTGTGCCGCACTACATCACATCGCGGATGCGCTCGCTGTTTCTCGATGCCTCTTCCGGCAGCCTGGGCTATGCAGTGTTTGACCTGCGCCAGGATGACCGGGTGCAGATCAGCGCCTTCTCGACCGGGCTTACCGGGCGCATCCTCTACGGAGAAAATCCCGAAGCCCTGATCGAAGAATACACAGCATGGGCCGGGCGAATGCGCCCCCTTCCGGATTGGATTCTCGACGGCGCCGTGGTCGGGATGCAGGGCGGAACGGAGCGAGTCCGCGAGGTCTATGAACAACTGAAATCCCGCAGCGTGCCCGTCGCCGCTTTCTGGCTGCAAGACTGGGTCGGGCAGCGCGAAACCAGCTTTGGCAAACAGCTCTGGTGGAACTGGGAACTGGATACCGATCGCTATCCCGATTGGGAAGCGCTGCGCAGTGAGCTGGAAAGCGACGGGGTGAAGATCATGCTGTATGCCAGCCCGCAGCTTGCGGATCTCTCAGCCTTAAAACCCAATCTGCGCCGCAACCTGTTTGCCGAAGCGAAAGAAGCTGGTTACCTGGTGAAACAGGCTGACGGCTCGCCTTACCTGGTTCAAAACACAGATTTCTATGCCGGGATGGTCGACCTGACCAACCCCCAGGCGCGTGAATGGTACCGGTCGGTTCTGGCCGATCAAATGCTGGCAATTGGCGCATCCGGGTGGATGGCCGATTACGGCGAATCGCTGCCCTATGACGCCGTGCTGGCAAGTGGTGAAAGCGGCGCGGTCGCCCACAACCACTATCCTGAGTGGTGGGCGCAGTTCAACCGCGAGCTGGTCGATTCCGCTGAAAACAGCAGCGAGCTGGTGTTTTTCAACCGGGCAGCCTACCAGCGCAGCCCGGCCTACGCAACGTTGTTCTGGGAGGGCGACCAGCTTGTCTCGTGGGACGCGCATGACGGGATTAAGTCGGCAGTCACCGGGCTGCTCAGCGGCGGCATTTCGGGGTTCAGCCTGAATCACAGCGATATTGGAGGCTATACCTCCATCGACAACCCGCTCGCCCGCTATCACCGCTCGAAAGAGCTGCTGCTGCGCTGGATGGAACTGAGCGCCTTCACGACCGTGTACCGCACTCACGAGGGCAACCTGCCTGACCTCAACGCGCAGTTTTATTCGGATGATGAAACACTGGATCATTTTGCCCGCTGCGCGCGCATCTACAAGGCCTGGGCGCCGCTGCGCAAGCGGCTGGTTGAAGAGGCAGCGCGGACCGGCGTACCCGTCGCGCGGCACCTGTTCATCCACTATCCTGACGATCCAGAAGTGTATAAGCTCTCGTACCAGGAATTTATGCTCGGCAGCGATGTGCTTGTCGCCCCGGCGCTCGACCCAGGCGTCGAAGAGGTCCGGGTATACCTGCCCGCCGGCACGTGGGTTCACCTGTGGAGCGGAAAAATCTACGACACGCCGTTTGACGGCAAATGGTTTACCGTCCCCGCCCCGCTGGGCGAGCCGGCAGTCTTTTACAAATACAATACCGAGACCGGGGAAGACCTCGTCGAGGATTTTCAAGCGCAGGGATTAATAAAATAGGGAAGACGATGTCTCCAGCAGAATGAACGAGGATGACATGTTTCGTTTATTCGTTTGCGCGGAGCGCATTCGTTGACGGCTTTTCGGGTGATTTTCGGTCGCGGGGCTGATCGAATAATCCGGAGTCATTAAATCAATCAGGGCCTGGTCAGCCAGTTGACCAGGCCCTTGTGATACCACCTAATCGTCCTGCTCTCGCATATCAAGCACCTCGTCAATCACCACGGCGCAGGCGATGATCAGCAGATCGTCCTGGTCATCGTCAATCTCGATCCCGTACGAGTCGACCAGGGAGAACCAGCGTTTGGAAATGCGCGCAACTTCCTCTCTGCCGCTGTAGATTGAATATTCGTGATGCAGCAGATCGCCGCGCGCCTCAAGGTCGTTCTTGCGCCCCGGCAGGTCAATCTTGAAATTGTTCACCAGGGGATTGACCGTTTTCTTGACCGTTACCTTCAGCCCATCGTCAAAGCTCAGGTTGAACGTCGGGGTGAAGCTGACAATCTTCTGCTGGATGACCGCCTTACGCCTGGATTTCAGATCTTTAATCACCAGCCGGCGGCCAATGGAAAGCGCCGCACCGTCCACGAAAAAGCAGTCCTCTCCCCGGTCGTTTTTGACCATCGAGTCGCCGCCCAGGCCAAACAATTTCTGCTGCATGATGTAGCGCATTGTAAACCTCTATCAGTATGTGCGGGTAACTTTGCGGATGGAGCGCGGCTGGTCGGGGTCGTACCCGCGCGCGCGTGAAAGATGAAACGCCAGCAGCTGCCCAGGCAGGATGGCGACAAGCGGAGTCAGCCATTCGGGCATGCCCGCCGGCAGCGGGATATACAGGTCGTCCGGGTGCGTTTTCGGGCGGTCGCTCAGCAGCGTCAGCCGGGCTCCCTGCTCGCGCAGCTGCCGGGCCATTTCAGAAAGCTCGGAGCAGAAGGCTTCTCCCGCCGAGACCATGATCACCGGCAGGGTCTCATCCACCAGAGCCATTGGGCCGTGCTTAAAGTCCGCCGACGAATAAGGTTCTGCGCCGACGTAAGACAGCTCTTTGATCTTAAGCGCCACTTCACAGGTCGTCGAGAAATTCACGCCGCGCCCAATCACCACTGCGCGGTTAAAATCCTTCAGCCACTGCGCCGCTGCCTCAGCCTGCGGCTCTGATTCCAGCACGGACTGCATATAGTCTGGAACGGCGCGAAGCAGGTTCAGATGTTCTGTCTGGCCAGCCAGACTGATTGACAGCAGCGCGACGGCTGCCAGCTCAGCCGTATAGGTTTTTGTTGCAGCGACGCTGCGCTCCTTGCCTACCTCCAGGTGAATGTGGTATTCGGCCGTCTTCGCCAGCGGCGACTCGGGGTCATTGGTGATGGCGACGGTCGGCGCGCCCTGGCGGCGGCCCTCTTCGACCACGCTGACGATATCCGGCGATTGGCCGGACTGCGATATGCCAATGATCAGCGCGCGGTTCAGCACAGGCGGCATGGCGTAAACCGTGAACAGAGACGGGCCGGCCAGGGCTACCGGCAGGCGGTTTGCCGTGCCAAATAAATACTGCCCGTAGCGAGCCGCATTATCCGAAGTCCCCCGGGCAGCAATAAAAATATAATCAAAGGGTCGTTCCTTTAGCGCCTGCCCGATTGCGTTAACGGCGCCGGCCTCCTGATCCAAAAACTGCCGGATGCAGGCCGGCTGTTCAAAAATTTCATCATGCAAGACAGACATTTATGAAACATCCTCCCAGGAATGTTATAAACGTGCTTCACTGGCTGCCTGAGAATTGCAGCCGGTACAATTTGCACAATTTCCAAATTTAATAAAGCCTGTGTTCCGCCATATGTTTCTATTATCTGGATGGGAACAGGCGGAACACTTTCATCATGGTCAGGCTTACAGCGATGATTGCGTGATGATACCTTGCCAGACAAAGCACCAGTCCATTGAGTTATGGAAAGTATAGTGCGAAATACAGGTGTGTCAAGTCAATTATCGGATCGATCCTCCGCGCCGGCTACTCCTCAACAGCAATCAGGGTCTCGTCTTTGACAACGACCGACAGGCCGCCCATAATGTCATCGCTGATCGATTGGATTACGCCTGAGACGTTGACCTGCTGGCCCGTTTTGAACCGCCTTGCTTGCTGTAAATCGGGCATGGTTGCATAGATCATGCAGCCGTCAGCGGTTTTAAAGTCGATCGAATACCATTTCGAGATCGCGCCGTGTTCTTCAGTATTCGTAACCCGCACGGGCCAGCCGTCAAACCGCTGCCCGGCAAGTCCCTGCTTATACTGGCTCCAGTCAGAATCGTTGTACTCCGTCCTTTTCAGGCGAATGCTCTCGCAAGTCAGCCCGCCGCCTGCCTGCTCGCGGATGCCTGAAACCGTGTGGGTGATGACTCCCGCTTCAGCAGCCTCAGCGCGAAGCGGCGCTTCATACGCCAGTTCCGAGCCGTCAGGCAGCCATTGGATCGACATATTCTCTCGGATTTCAGGCTTGTCGTCGATCACCGTCGTCCACCAGCCCTCGCAGATCTCCTCCTGATCTGCCTCACACGGGCCAAACGCCGGTGATAGGGATGGGAACAGAACTGCTTCTTTAACCGAGCCGCTGCTGTCGACCAGCCGGAAAGCGGATGGATCAACGGTCATCTGCTGCCTGCCGGTATTTTTTGCGACAATATACATCGAGAAAAAGATTTTATCGACTCCTGCTGGCAGATAATCAATATTCCGGCTGATGTCGATCCGCTGCACTGCGACAACCTGACCCTCATGATAGATCCAATCCGAAAACATTGGCCCGCCCGGTACGGCGATCATCACGGTGGGAACAGCTTCAACAAGCGGATTGTCTGGCGTCGGGACGGCAACCTGGCGCTGCGGCTGGAACGGCGTGTTGGTCGGCTCGACCGTCGACTGGACCATACCGATTTGAGAATCGGGAACGGGCCTGGGGAAAAAGCGGTCGAAGAAAAGGTCCAGTTCCTCCTCGACCCACTCCAGGCCCTGCCGAATCCAGCTCACCGCATACTGCACCTCAACCGGCGCACCACTCAGAAACCGGCTTACCTCGGGGTTTTCGCTGCTCCTGCTAAAACTGCCAATGACAAAGCCCAACAGGCAGAAAAAAATCATAAAAGCCAGCACGCCGGCAATCAAAACCCACCTGCTCCCGCGTTTTGGCAGGGTGTATGTATCGGTTGAGTCGGCAAGCTGCGGCGACAGCAGGCCAACCGGCGGCTTCTGTTCGATAATGCTTTTGCCACATTGCTGGCAAAATAGATTTTCATCCGGGTTTTCCTGACCGCAATACTTACAGAGGACCATCTCTCTCCACCCCCCTCGGAAGGATCATAGTGCAGGCCGTTTTTCAGGCGCAGGGGAACTGCCCACGCACCCAAAATTCAGGGAACACTACCCGATGAAGTATCTTCTATCATTATAGTATCAGGTTTCACCCAGGAGAATACAAATCGAACAATTCCACGCCATTTAGGTATAATAATTTCACTTATCTCTTGGTCAATATGGCAAGCACGGAAGAAGATCTACCGGCTGAATGACCATGAATGATGAAAACCAGACCGCACAGCCGCCCGCGGAAACCAGCGAGAACGAAGACCGCCTTGGCCTTGAACGGATTGCAGCCTTCAGTGACGGTGTATTTGCGATTGCGATCACGCTGCTCATTTTAGATATTCGCCTGCCGGCGAGCGATACAGTGAGATCAGACGGGGAGCTTTTACAAGACCTGACTTCGATCTGGCCCGATTACCGGGCGTATATCATCTCGTTCCTGGTGATCGGGTCATTTTGGATCGCCCATCATCGAAAATTTCGCAAGATGCGCCGCTATGATGACCGGCTGATGGTCCTCAATATGCTGTTCCTGATGGTGATTGCCTTCATCCCCTTCCCCACCATTGTGATTAGTGAAGAAGGGAACCTGACCAGTACCATTTTCTACTCGCTGACGATCATCCTCGCCGGGCTGCTTTCACTTGCGATGACATGGTACAGCACAGGGAGCAGCCGCCTGATGGAGATCCAACACCCGCACACCCGGCGACATGAGATTCTTCGCGGGTTTGTCGTCCCGGCGATCTTTCTGCTGTCGATTGCAATTGCAGTGGTCGATCACGAGATAGCGAAAATCTCCTGGCTGCTGGTCGTGCCCGCACTGCTGTTGATTCGCTGAGACAGTTAGAGCCCCGTCACGGCTGGCAGCCCAAAGCCTGCCGGGCAGCCGCCAGCGGTTTTTCTCCGCCGGGCAGCGGGGCAAGCGTCTCCTGCCACAATTCGCACAACATCGGGCCATAAGCCGAGTCGCGCTGGAAAGCGGCGGCGGTCAGCTCCTCCGCGTCAGACCAGCGTCCTGCGCGGGCATAGCCTTCAATAAACGGCAGCCATTCATAGGGCGAATCAGAGCCGGAATGGACCGGGTAATATCCCTGCTGGCGCGCCTCGTCGCCCAACCGGACGACCTCATCCCAATTCTGCTGCTGCCAGGCGAGCGCGCCCTTCTCATAATAAAAGCACCAGGTATGGGCAGGCTCAGGGCCAAAGAATTCCACCGGCGGGTAGCCCGCCGCGGCAGGCGCGTCCTCAATACGGCTCAGGTTCGAGATTGGCAGAAAGTCCTTGACCAGGTCAGGCAGGTAGGGATGGCTGCGGTCGCGCTCCGAGAGCACCCACAGGCAGCTTCCGTAAGCCGGATTATGGTAAAGCAGCAGGCTGTCAGGTGTTTTCCCCTCAAAACGCAGCGTGCGGAATTGGGTGGCCACGCCGATATTTTCCAGCGATTCAGGGACTTCATGTTCGTAACGCGGGCGGAGGGTGTAAACCCAGTAGGCCAGCGGCGAATCGCCCGTAAGGGCTTCCTCCGGCTGCGGGTAGAGCAGGTTGAGCGCCGCCGAGGTGGAAAAGAGTCCCTGGTTGGGGAAAGGCTCTTCTTCAAAGAACAGGGCGGTTGACGGCTTAATCGAAGGCGCGCGCCAGGAAAGCTGCCAGAACAGGCGCGTCTCGTCCGTCCAGATCCAGCGGTAGTCATTTGCGACCCGCAGGTGCATCCCGGCTGCCACTGAGACCAGCAGCCCGACCAGCAGCGCGCGCTGGAGGCGGCGCTGCGAAAGCCATTCAATACCCACAACACACAGCAGGGCAGCGCCAAACATCGCGGGCATGGCGTAGCGGTCCGAGTGGAAATCAAAGACCACCTGCCGCCCGGTGATCCAGGCAGGCACAGGGCCGAGCATTGCAGCGGCGAGCCCCAGCAGCAGCGCCTGGCGCATCCATTGTGATTCGCGCTTCTCTACATCCGTAACCCCGGCATCCGGCTCCGGCCTGGGGAATCGCACCAGGTAGACGGCCAGCCCCACTCCAACGGCCAGCCCTAACAGATAGGAAACCAGCGTGAAAGGCGGCACGCCAACCAAATGAATGTTGAACGTATCAAACCAGCTGCCAAAAAACACGCGGGCTGTGTCGATGAAGACCACTTGCGCCATCTGCCCGGCGGTCTGCAGCGGAGCCTGCAGAAAAGCATACAGCGTATTGGCGCGGTAAGGGTCTTCGCCGGGAAGCTGGATGAGGAACAACCGCCAGACGACATACATCGCCAGGGGAACCAGGTAAGGCGCCCAGCGCCTTGCGGTTTCGAGCGCTCGCCGGGCGGCAAACCGCCGCCCGCCTTCCGGTGAGCAGGCTTGTGACAGCAGAATCCACAGCACAACCGGGCGGACCAGCTCAAGCGGGGCGAAGTATTCGGTGACCGAAAGCTGAAGCAGCATCGCCGCCATCGAAAGCGCAGTCAGCGCCCAGAAACGCCGCCGGTCAGGGCGGGCTGTGTTCTCAACGAACCGGTAAGCGGGCCGGTAAGCATAGATCATTGCGCCAAGAGACAGGAAAAACAGCGCATACTGCAGCCACTGCTGGTGAAATGTCACCGCTGCAGCCTGCTGTTTGAAAACCGGGTAGACGAGAAACAGCGCCGACGCTGCCAGGTTCTGGCGCCGGGCGTGCGGCCACAGGCCGTCGAGACTCCAGCACATTCCCCAGGCGCTCAGCCAGCGAAACAGCAGCGCCGCCGCATGCCAGCCAATCGGGCGCAGCCCGAGCAAGGGGGTCAAGACAATATGCGTCCAGGAAGAGAGCGGGCGGTCTTCGGCATAGTAATCAAAATAGGCGCTCAGCCCCCACAACCGCGGAACGAGTATTTTCGACCAGTCGTCCCAATAAAAGCCCAACTGGGGGATCAACAGCCCAAATGTGATCAATGAGATCAGCAGCAGCACAAACGGCACGCCGCGCTTTGAGAAAAGAAATCGAGGCTTATCCACGATCAGACGTCCTGATAAAAGATAACTTGCTGCGGCTCTCTATTTTACCGGATAATGTCCCACATGCCGGGTGAAATTCACAATCCTGTAATTCATATTGGAGTGCTTCCATTTTGGGGGAAGATTTGAGTGAAAGCTGCAAATATGTTAAGATTAACAAGTCCGATGTGTTCGGTTATATGGTGCGGATCTGCGCGCTCAAATAGATCCAGGAAACACGAATTGCCAATCAACACAGGAGGTAAAAATGAAGATCAAATGGTTAGGCCATTCTTGCTTTTTGCTGACATCTGCGAATGGTCTGCGCCTGCTGACGGACCCATTTAATGAGAAAGTGCGCTTCCCGCTGCCCGAGGTGGAGGCCGACGTCGTGACGGTCAGTCACCAGCATTTCGATCATAACAACACATCCATCGTCCGCGGCAGCCCGAAAATTTTCAGCGTGCTCGGGCAGTATGAATATCGAAATCTCAGGCTCCTGGGCGTGCCCTCTTTCCACGATCGAACCGGAGGTTCAGAGCGCGGCAGGAATATCATCTTTAAGATCACCATGGACGGGCTGAACATCGTCCACTGCGGCGACCTGGGCCACATCCTGCACGAGAAGACCATCAAAGAGATCGGCGCTGTCGACGTGCTACTCGTGCCGGTCGGCGGCTACTACACCATCGATGCGTCTGACGCTGCACTCGTGGTGAAGCAGTTGAGACCAAAAGTGACCATCCCCATGCACTTCAAGACCGGCGAGCTTGACTTCCCGATCGACACCGTCGACCGCTTTATCAAGGAAGTGGGTGAAGCGAAAGAGGTCGACGGCCAGGAGATCGAACTGACCCGCGACAATATAGAAGAAATGGCCGGCGTTCATGTGTTGAAGGCGCCAGAGTTTCCTAAGAAAACGGACGAACAAGCCAGTGAACCGCCCTCCGGCGAGAAAAAAGCGGTTGAAACGCCCGGCGACTGATTCTGAGATAAGGCAGGAAAACGCGCTCGATGACCTCCCCGGCCAGGGTCTCGTCTCTGACCAGCACAGCGTCTTCCAGGTCGTGAAAGAAACTGCGGTAATTGAGGTTAAACGAGCCGAACAGCGCCAGCTGCCTGTCGACGACGATCATCTTTGTGTGCGCCAGGCGCAGGTCGTTGAAATAAAGCTCCACCCCTGCGTCGATCAGTCCCCCGGCGCTCTCCTGAAATAACCGCTGGGGGATGCCCATCGCCTGGCCGGCATTGGGGAACACAAGCACAACCCGCACGCCCCGGCGTGCAGCGTCCTGAAGAGCATCCAGCGCGGGCTGGTATGAGACGAACGGGTTCGCAATCCACAACTCGCGCTGCGCTTCACGGACAAGCTCAAAATAACACGTCCCGATTTGTGGAAACCCGGGACGCTGGACCATAAACTGAACAGGCAGGCCCTCCGGGAATTCCCCGGCAGGGCCTGATTCTATGGGTACGCCGCCCAATGCTTCCCACTTCCAGTTGAACTCGTCGATGATTTGCCCTACGACCGGCCCTTCGATCAGCGCGGCAGAATCGAAATACGTTTCCGGCTTGCCAGCCTCGTGATACAGATACTGTTTTGCGACATTGACCCCGCCGATCACAGCGGCACCGTCGTCGAAAATATACAACTTGCGGTGATCATAATGGTTTAGCGGATTGCATGTGTTTTCCCGGATCCCGCGCAGAATTTGCTCCGTCCCCCGGCTGAGATAGGCGTTTGATTTATAGAAACCTGCCGCGCTGAAGCGCACCTCACCCCCGGCCTGGCGCAGGGTTTGTATCAACTCCGCCAGCTTCTGGCGCGTGGGAGCAGCCCGGGCAGAAAAGCGAAGCAGCTCGGCCGGGTCGATCGACTGCGAGATGTCAAACGAGAGCTGGACGCGAACGCCGCGCCGCGCAGCTTCAGCCAGCGCGTGAAACAACTGGCTGCCGGTTTCGTCCGGTGAAAAGATCATCACCTGCCAGCGGATGGTGCGCCTCGCCCCGGCGATCCTTTCCAGCAGCACGGGAAGGATCTCATCTCCGTTGACCAGCAGGCGGACGCGGTTCCCGCCAGTGAACCCTGCCGCCGCGGGCAAAACGCCGCTGCCCGGCCCGCTTCCGGAACGCGAATCGAGCTTTGGCCGGGTAAAAAAGCGCGCCAGCGATACCAGGCAGCCCATGACCCGGCGAGGGGTCAGGTAAAGCAGCCCGGCAGCCAGGGCCAGCCCTGCGGCAAGCATTAAGCCTCTTCGCATCTACTTCACCGTGATCCCTTGCATGCGTACGATCTCCCCTGCTTTTCCGGCGTATTTGACCGGATTTATATATTTTATCGCAGACAACGGATTATTAACACGGATTTCGGCCTGCGAGGGAGCTTTGCCGTTAATGAATAGACTCAGGCAGGAGTTATATTCTTCCACCCAGAATAGCAAACGACAACGTCGCAGTTTCGTTCAACGTTAAACAACGTTCTTTGTTGATTGGCGCATACGTCTTACGGCTCTTTGCGGCAATTTTTGTGAGTAATGCGCATCCGCGCAGCAGCGACGCATAATCCGTGGAATCCGTGTTAAAAATCCGTTGTCAGCCCTCTGCCGAACCCAATTCTTACCTGTCTCTAACAACAAATGTAACAAAAATAAATTTTTGAGTTATAATTAAATTGTCTTTTAGGTGACACTCAATTTAATCAGGACTATTCCATTGGATACCTCGCAAAGACATGGTGTTGCGCTGCGCGCGCCGGGCAGCCGGGCGCTGACTCGAGAACAGACAACCGCTCTAGACCGGGTGCTGACTCACCCATTCTGGGGCCTGATCATCTTAATCGGTATTCTCGGGGCGACTCTGGTCATAACCTATACTGCAGCCCTGCCTGCCGCCAACTGGCTGCAGAGCACGGTTGTCTTTTCAATTAGCGCTGTTCTCAACAGCCTGCTCGCCCCCGCGCCTACCTGGCTCCGGGTGGTGATCGTCGACGGGATGGTCGCCGGGGTTGGCACAGTGCTGTCTTTCGTGCCCATTCTGCTGGTATTCTTCACCATTCTCGCGCTGCTCGAAGAGAGCCGCTACCTCATGCGCGCCTCTCGCGTGACCGACCGCTACCTGCAGTGGCTTGGCCTGCCCGGAAAAGCCTGCATCCCCCTTTCGATGGGCTTTGGCTGCAACACCTCAGCCATTCTCGGCTGCCGGATCCTCGAAGAACGCCGCTCGCGCTTGCTGACCATGCTGCTTGTGCCGTTTGTCCCCTGCACCTCGCGGATGGCGGTGATTGCCCTGCTGGCGACTGCCTTTTTCGGCGGCAGCGCCATGTGGATCACCTGGGGACTGATCTCCATCAACCTGATCGTACTGGCATTAATCGGCTTTCTGGCAAACCGCATTCGCCCGCGCCGCAAGCTGCCCAACACGGCGCTGATGCTGCCCCCTTATCAGATCCCAGAACCGCGGGCCGTGGGGAGAAATATCTGGAAGAATATGCTCGATTTCCTGGGCAAAGCCCGCGGGCTGGTCATCTTCTCAGCCATTATCTGGACTTTAAGCTATTTCCCGACCGGGATTATTGAAAACAGCTACCTGGCCCGTTTCGGGCAGGCACTGGCGCCGGTGGGTTCGCTTGCCGGCCTGAACGACTGGCGCCTGATCGTCGCGCTGCTCTCCAGCCTGGCGAGCAAAGAGAATGCCGTCGCGGTGATGGGCGTCCTCTTCCCGCTGGCGGCTGGCGATGAGGGCATCTCTGCGCAGGTCGCCCTGGTGCTCTCGCCTGCCGGCCGGTTGGCTTTCCTGGTGATGCAGATGCTCTTTATCCCCTGCGCCAGCACGCTGGCTGCCATGCGTCACGAAAGCGGCTCGTGGAAGCTTGCCATCCTCGAAACGGCCTTGATGACGCTCGTATCTTTTATCGCCGGCCTGCTGGTCTTTCAGATTGGGTCCAGGTTGTTTTAAAGGGGCGCTTCCCCGCTGCCGGTGAAACGGCTTCCGGTGGTACAATGGACTTAACCAGTCCAGTAACGCCATCGAAAGGAACGTCTCATCAATGGGCAAACCTGCATCAGGGGCAAACAGCTCATGGCCGGTTCGACCGCGCGCATTTCAGGTGATGGTCAAGCCGCGCGGCTCCATTTGCAATCTCGACTGCAATTACTGCTTTTACCTCAAAAAAGAGAAGCTGTACCCGGATGGGCATTTCCGCATGAGCGACGCGCTTCTGGAGGACTTCACCCGCCAGTACATTGAAGCGCAAAACGTCCCTGAGATCACCTTTGCGTGGCAGGGCGGCGAGCCGTCGCTGATGGGCCTGGACTTCTTCCGCAAGGCCGTTGACCTGCAAGAGAAATACCGCAAACCGGGCATGCGGATCAATAATGCCTTCCAGACCAATGGAACCCTGCTGGACGGCGAATGGTGCCGCTTCTTTCACGAGCATCAATTCCTGATCGGCCTGAGCATCGACGGGCCGCGCGATCTGCACGACACCTACCGCAGAGATAAAGGCGGCCGCCCGACCTTTGACAGGGTTGTTCGCGCTGCGGAACTGCTGCAGCAGCACAACGTGGACTTCAATACGCTGACGTGCGTCAGCGCCGGCAACGTGTCTCGCGGCCTGGATGTCTACCGCTTTTTGAGAGACGACCTGGGCGCACGGTTTATGCAGTTTATTCCCATCATCGAGCGAGAAAACGAGACCGGCTGGCAAGAGGGGCAAAAACTGACGAACCGCTCGATCACCGGCCCGCAGTACGGGCGGTTTTTAATCGATGTGTTTGATGAATGGGTGCGCAGCGATATCGGGAACGTATTCGTGCAGATTTTCGACGCTGCGCTCGCCGCCTGGATTGGCGAGCGCCCCGGCTTGTGCGTGTTTGATGAAACCTGCGGGCTGGCTGCGGCGATGGAGTTCAACGGCGACGTGTATTCCTGCGACCATTTTGTCGAGCCGCGCTGCTTCCTCGGCAATATCCAGGAACAGCCGCTGGCAGACCTGATCAGCCTGCCGGCGCAGTACCGGTTTGGCATCGATAAGAAAGAGTCGCTCCCCGCTTACTGCCGCGCCTGCGAAGTGCGCTTTATCTGCAACGGCGGCTGCCCGAAAAACCGGGTGATGAATACGCCGGATGGAGAACCGGGCCTGAACGCGCTTTGCGCAGGATACCGAGCCTTCTTTAACTACATCGACCGCCCAATGAATCTGATGGCTGCGCTGCTCCGGGCAAACCGCGCCCCGGCAGAGATTAAGCGGCTGCTTGCCGGCAAACTTCCGCTGCGCGATACCCCTGACGGCGCGCCCTGCCCCTGTGAGAGCGGCAAACCGGTCGAACGGTGCCACCGCAGTCCAAAAGGTTATATCCCGCCAGGCCAGACCGCCCCACCGCCCAGCAAGAATCCCGGCGGGCGCAGGCGGCATTAGCCGGAATTTGATCTTGATCCAGTCTCCCATCGTCTGTATTGCGAATCTCAGCCCGCAATGAAAATCAAATACACAACCCAATCATCGATCATGTGAAGGAAATTGCATCAACGTAAGCAACAGGAGCAAATATGAAATTCACAGCTGGATACTGGGAAAGCCGGGAGGGCGTAACGCCTCACTATCCCGTGCAGGTGCATACCGTGGAGGTCGAAGCAGGAGCGATGACCGTGTATGGGTCTACCCGGCGCCTCAATCACCGGGGCGACACCCTCAACCTGCCGCTGCTGACCGTCCGATTCTCCTCCCCCATGGAAAATGTCATCCGCGTGCAAATGTTCCACTATAAAGGGATGCCTCCGAAAAAGCCGGAGTTCGAGCTTTATACGCAGGACTCTCCCAATGTGACCATCCACAACGATGAGCAGGCGGCGGTCTTAACCAGCGGGCGGCTGTCGGTGCGTGTCGAGAAAGCCGGAGACTGGAAGATCGAGTTCAAGGACGGCGAGCGAGTGGTGACCTGGAGCGGCTGGCGCGGCATGGGATTCCAGGACACGCCCGAAGGGCGCTTCATCCACGAGCAGCTCAACCTGGGAGTCGGCGAGTGCGTCTACGGGTTAGGCGAGCGCTTCACGCCCTTTGTCAAAAACGGGCAGGTGGTGGATCTGTGGAACGAGGACGGCGGAACCGCCAGCGAGCTGGCTTACAAGAATATCCCCTTTTATATCACCAACCGCGGCTACGGCGTATTCATCAACCATCCCGAACGCGTCTCGCTCGAAATTGCCTCTGAAAAGGTTGAGCGCGTGCAGTTCAGCGTTCCCGGAGAGCGCCTGGAGTACTATCTCATCTATGGGCCTGACCCGAAAGATGTGCTTGACCGCTACACCGCGCTGACGGGCCGTCCCGCGCTCCCGCCCGCGTGGTCGTTTGGGCTGTGGCTGACCACTTCGTTTACCACCAGCTACGATGAAGAGACGGTCACAGGCTTCATTCAGGGCATGGCAGACCGCGATATCCCGCTGCATGTGTTCCACTTTGACTGTTTTTGGATGAAAGAGATGCACTGGTGCGATTTCAGGTGGGATGAAGACTGCTTCCCCGACCCGCCGGCAATGCTGGCTCGCCTAAAAGAACGCGGGCTGCGCATTTGCGTGTGGATTAATCCTTACATCGCCCAGCGCTCGTACCTGTTCGATGAAGGCATGCAGAACGGCTACCTGCTGAAAAGACCTGACGGAAGCGTGTGGCAGTGGGACCGCTGGCAGTCGGGGATGGGGCTGGTTGACTTCACCAACCCCGAAGCCCGCGCGTGGTACGCCGGAAAACTGCGCGAGCTGCTCGATATGGGCGTCGACTGCTTTAAAACCGATTTCGGCGAGCGCATTCCAACCGATGTCGTTTATCATGACGGCTCCGACCCGGTCAAGATGCACAACTACTACACGCACCTCTACAATCAGACCGTGTTCAACCTGCTGCAAGAATATTTTGGCGAAGGGCAGGCGGTGGTCTTTGCGCGCTCGGCGACCGCCGGAGGCCAGCAGTTCCCCGTTCACTGGGGCGGCGACTCGACGGCCACCTTTGAATCGATGGCGGAAACCCTGCGCGGCGGGCTCTCGCTGGCGCTCTCCGGTTTCAGCTTCTGGAGCCACGATATCGGCGGTTTTGAGCAAACAGCCTCAGCCGATGTCTATAAACGCTGGTGCGCTTTCGGCCTGCTTTCATCCCACTCCCGCCTGCACGGGTCTGGGTCATACCGCGTGCCCTGGCTGTTTGAAGAAAAGCCCGGCGACCCTGAAGATGCGGTCAGCGTGCTGCGTTTCTTCACCAGGCTAAAAATGACCCTGATGCCCTATCTTTATGGGGCGTCGGTGGAAGGAACCCGGCGCGGCACCCCGGTGATGCGCCCCATGATGCTCGAATTCCCTGACGACCCTGGCTGCGATATGCTCGACCGCCAGTATATGCTGGGCGGTTCGCTGCTGGTCGCCCCGGTCTTCTCGCCTGATGGAACGGTTGATTATTACCTGCCGCAGGGACGCTGGACAAACTTCTTCACCGGGCAGGTGATCGACGGCGGGCGCTGGGTGCGCGAGAAACACGGTTACCTGAGCCTGCCGCTGATGGTCAGGCCCAACACCATTCTCCCGGTCGGCATCAACGATCAGAGACCCGACTACAACTATGCCGAAGGCATCACCTTCCAGTTGTTTGAAATTGAAGACGGCGCGCTGCTCGAAGCCTCTGTGCCGGATGTTCGCGGCAGTGAAGCGGCGGCGGTCACCATCAGCCGCGATGGGCGGAAGATCCGCGCGCAGGTGACCGGCAACGCGCGGAACTGGCGGCTGCTGCTGCGCGGAATCGGCCAGGTGGATTCGGTCAGCGGCGGTCAGGCAGAAACTACCCCGCTGGGAACGCTCATCACTGCCGAACGCGGAACGGTTGAGGTGAATTTATAATGCATTGAGGTTCGCGGCCTCACCTGTGGGCCGCGAACCTCAACAGAAAGCATTTCAGTTAGCCCCAATGGGCTTATGAACGAATGATCGCCAGCACCTCGTCGCGGCGGCGCTCCATCTCCTCGCGCGATTTGGCTTCGAGATTGAGCCGCAGCAGCGGTTCGGTATTCGACGGGCGCACGTTGAAATGCCACGTGGGATAGACCACCGAAACGCCGTCCAGCGTATACTGTTCTGCGTCCGGGTAGCTCTCGGACAGCGCTTTCATCTTTGCCTGCGGATCGTCAATGGTCGAGTTGATCTCGCCAGAGATAAAGTAGCGTTCCTCGAGCGGGGCCAGCGCCTCAGATAGTTTCTGCCCGTGCTTCGACAGCAGTTCCAGCAAGATCAAAGCCGGGATAATGCCTGAATCGGCGCAGTAGAAATCGCGGAAATAATAGTGACCGGTCACTTCTCCGGCAAACACGGCGTTCTCTGCTGCCATGCGCCGCTTGATAAAGGCATGGCCCACCCGCTCCATCAGCGGCGTGCCGCCGGATGCCTCGATACTCTCCGGAACAGCCCATGAAGCGCGAACATCGTAGATCACCTTCGAGCCGGGGTGCTTCTCGAGGATATAAGAGCCCATAATGGCCGTCAGGAAATCGCCCGAGACGAACTGCCCGCGGTCGTCGATGGCAAAGAAGCGGTCGCCGTCTCCATCGAAGGCAAAGCCGATATCCGCGTGTTCAGCCACCACCCGGCGCTGCAGCTCAGCCCGGTTTTCGGGCATCAACGGATCCAGCCCGTGATTGGGGAGGTTCCCGTCAGGATCTAAGTACAGCCCGACCAGTTGAACGGGCAGCTGCGCGAAGACCTCCTGCAAGATCGGGCCGACCATGCCGTTCCCCGTATCTGCCACCACCTTCAACGGCCGGATCGCCGCCGGGTCGATGATCGAGAGCACCTTGCGAACAAAATCGTCCTTAAAATCCTTCTGCTCGACGCTGCCCTTGCGGCCCGGCTGCGGAAAATTTTCTCTTTCGACCAACTGCCGGATATCCTGGATGCCCGCGTCACCGCTTAACAGGTAAGGCATCTTCCTGACCATCTTAAAGCCGTTGTATTTCTTCGGGTTGTGCGAGGCAGTCACCATCAACCCGGGCAGACCGGTCTCGGCACAGGCGAAGTAATACTGGTCGGTGCTGACCATGCCGATATCCAGCACGTCCGCGCCCTGATCGGTGATTCCCCGCACGACCTCGGCCATCAGCGAGGGGCCAGACAGGCGCATATCGCGCCCCACGACGACCTGTTCAGCGCCGGTGAAGGCAACAAACGCCCGCCCGACAAGATACGCCACCGGCTCGTTTAAGTCAGTCGGGTAAACACCGCGAATATCGTAGGCTTTGAAAATCGAAGGATTTACCTGCATCTGTCGCATCTGCTCCTGAATTGGTCTCGGCACCAACCGCGCCTGCTACGATTTCCGATGCGATCATAACAGGCGCAGTTGATTAAAACCCCCGCAAATAGGTGCTGACGCGGGGCGGAAGCCCTTCTTTGGGCTTGCGTTTTAACACGACATAGGTCACCCCATGCTCAGCGCAGAAGGCGCGCTTCTCAGGCCTGTCGCCGTCTTCGTTGACGACGTAGAAATCAGGCTTTATGCGAAGGACCTCAGGCCCGGCGTCCATCCAACCCGTCCCAGACGTGAAAACCGCCTGTTTGACATAGCGGATCGACTGGACCATATAGCGCCGGTGATTCTGCCCAAAGAGCGGGTGCCCTTCACCTTTTAATAACCGCACGCTGTCATCATTTCCGACCGCAACATACAGGTCGCCCATTTGTGAGGTTTCTTCAAAGAAGCGCACGTGCCCGGAATGCAGCCAGTCATAACAACCGGTGACCAGCACTTTCTTCCGCCCAGGCGCGGCCTCCACTTCTTCAGCAGCAAACGGCGGGATTGCCCGAAGCTGCGCCTCTGAGATGGGGGCCAGTTCAATGGAATTTGCGGCGCAATAATCACGGAGCGCCTCTCCATGCGCGCCGCACAGCTCAACGTGCTCAACAACCCAGGTCAGCGGCTGCGGCAGGATTGAAAGCGGCAGCGCGGCAGGCGAAGGCAAATCCTCCACCAGCGTGACCCGATCGACAAAGCGGATCGCCTCTGTGTAATAGCGGCGTTCTTCCTGCGGAAATTTGACGGCTTTGCCTTCCAGGCGCGCCGCCAGCGCATCAGACCACAGCAAAAGATGAACGCTTCCCAACCTGGCAGCTTCCTCTAATAGACGAACCTGCCGGAGATTTAAATCATCAAAGCTGCCCGAGACAATTACATTCCCCATGCTTAAACCTAATCTTCCACCACGCGTTTGCCGGCTTTGCGTGCATAATACTGCTGTTCAATCCAGGCGTAGGTCTTCTTCAGGCCCTCTTTGAGCGGGATGTTCGGCTCCCAACCCAGAACCTGCTTGATAAAGGTATTGTCGCTGTTGCGCCCTGCCACGCCTTTGGGAGCATCCAGAATATAGCGGCGTTCGAGCTTGACGCCCCCGATCTCCTCAAGATAGCTAACCAGCTGGTTGATCGAAACCATCTCGCTGGTGCCCAGGTTGATGGGCGTTGCGATCAAATCATCGCAGTGCATGATCATATCGATGCCCAGCGTGCAGTCATCAATATACATGAAACTGCGCGTCTGCGTGCCGTCACCCCAAATATCAATCTCGTGTTTGCCGGTGTCTTTGGCTTCGATCACCTTGCGCGCAAGGGCTGCCGGGGCTTTCTCGCGCCCGCCAAACCATGTGCCGTGCGGCCCGTAGACGTTGTGGAAGCGAGCGATATGCGTTTCAAGCCCGCGTTCGACCCAATATTCCTGGCAGAACATCTCGCTCATCAGCTTCTCCCAGCCGTAACCGCGCTCGGCCATGGCGGGGTAAGCGTCGCTCTCTTTCAGCGCGCGCACATTGGGGTCCTGTTGAAGTGTGGTGTTATAAACGCAGGCTGAAGATGAGAAGAAATATCGGGTCACGCCGGCGCGGTAAGCAGCCTCAATCAGGTGCGTGTTGATCAGGATGGAGCGCAGGCATTCGACGCGGTAGCGCTCGATAAACCCCATCCCGCCCATATCAGCAGCGAGATTATAGACCTCAACAGCCCCCTCGACGGCGCGGACTGCATTTTCTTTTTCAGACAGGTCCATGCAAATATTTTGCACGCCCGGAACGCGCTGGTACCAGTGCGAAACCGGCTTGCGGTCCACCGCGCGAATGTTAGTAAAGCCCTGCTCGCGGAAGTAGCGCGCCAGCGAACCGCCGATAAAGCCGCCCGCTCCAGCGATCAGAATCAAGTCATCTTTATTTAAACGATCTACTGCACGAAGCATAATTTCCTCTTGTCATTCGAAAAGTCTGCGAGCAGCCGGCGCAGAAAACCAGGCGCTCCATTCAATGAACAAAAAAATGGACGAACGCTGCTCAAGTGAAACTATTATAAACGCAAATCGAGATCCTGGCTGTTTAAACCCGCCTTCCCACTCCTGGCGGATGCTTTCATCCCCCCCGCTGGTGTGTCTACGTTTCTGTTAAGTACGGGGCAGGCTCAGGCCGTTGGGTTGGCGCTCTCAAGCCGCTCTGCAGCCTGTTGAATATCGTGTACATTCCCGAAAAGCGTCAGGCGGTCGCTCATCTCCAGGCGAGTCTGGCCGTGGGGAACGATCATCTCCCCGTCGCGGGCAATGGCGACAATGGTCATACCGTTGGGCAGTCCCAGGTTCTTAAGCGCCGTCCCGGTGTAGAGCGGGTTGCGAACATACACCTCGCGCACGTCCTGTTCATCGGTCACGGTCATGAGCAGGTCCATGAGATCCTGATTGCGGGCCAGCATGGCAATCGTTGTCGCCTGATACATGGCTGAGTTATAGGTACGTACGCCAAGCGAACGGTATTCAGACAGCTTGCCTGGATCATTGAGCAGCGCGACAATATGATCAATCCCCAGCCGTTTGGCGGCGTAGCACACCAGCAGATTTCGCGTGTCATTCGAAGACAGAACCAGCAGCGACTGGACCTGCCCAATGGCGACTGCCTCCTCCAGGCAGCCGGGAATTGTCTTCCCGCAGATGATCTCAAATCCCTGGTGCTCTGCCCGGCTGGCGCTGGCGGCCTCCGGTTCTAAAAAGCGGACGATCTCACCGTGATTGCGCAGCATCCGCGCCACCTGAACGCCTAAATCTTCTGCGCCAAAAATGATGATATAACGCTCCTCCTCTTCGTCAGCCCGCACCGGCGCCAGCAGGTTGAAAATCACCGGCATGATCAGCACGGTGAGCGCGGCGAAAAGGATGACCGTCACATTTGCAGCCTCGTCCAGCAAGCCCAACCGCAAGCCGATGACCGCCACCGCAATTTCGATGGAGAGATGGGTGTTCACCAGCGCGCTGGCAGAGAAAACCTCTCGCCAGGAGAGCAGGCTGCGGTACAGCAGCATCGGAAGGCTTTTCACCAGCAGGGCAATTACCACAAGGGCCGGCAGAAGCAGCAGGCTGGCAGGCGAACTGACCAGCGCCCGCAGGTTGAGCGTCGCCCCGACCAAAATAAAGAACACCGGAATAAAGAAGCCAAAACCGAAGGCTTCCAGCTTTTCGACCAGCGCGCTGTCCTCAGGCTGTTTGAGCAGCGAAATCATCATGCCCGCCAGAAAAGCGCCGAGAATGATCTCAACGCCGAGCAGGCTTGACAGGACGACAAAGATCATCAAAATGGTGATCGCCCCGCGGACCTTGATTTGCACCGTCACATGCGACAGCTCTTCGATCAGCGTTCGCACGAAAGCCAGGCTCAACAACCGCGTGCTCAACTGGTAAACCACGATGAAGGCAAGGAATAACACGCTGACCGAGAGAATCTCGATGTTTAGCCCGTTCTGCAGCGTGATGAGATAAAACGTCAGCAGCAGAACGGTCAGGAAATCAGCCAGCAGCGAGCTGTAGAAGATCGCCCTTCCAAACAGGGTTTGCAGCAGGTCGTGCCGTTTTAAGACCGGCAGAACAATCCCAAGCGATGTAGCGCTGAAGATGAATGCCATCAACAGCGGGTCGGCATTCAAGCCCAAACGGTTCGCCAGCAGCCCGCCCGGAAAGGCCTGCCCGAGCGTCAGGGCATATACAACCAGCGTAATCAGCAGAAGCCGCCGGTCTGTCTCGCTCTGCGATTCTCCTTTGACCGGGAAAATCTGGTTGAGATTGATCTCCATCCCCGCCAGGAACATCAGAAATGCCAGACCCATATTGCTGAAGATATCGAGGATGGGGCTTTCGCCAACGATATTAAACCCTGAGACGCCGATGATGACTCCGGCGATGATCTCACCGACAATGGTCGGCAGCCAGCGCATGCGCCCGAGAATCAGGGGCACCGCAAACGCCAGGAAAATGACCAGCAGTAAAGGGAGATAGTTAATGTGTTCTTCCATTGTAAAATTCCGGGCGAAAGTATACACGAAAGGGGCTTCTTTATTAAGCCCTTTTTCACAAAATCAGGGCATTTCCTGGCCAGGAAATGCCCTGATTTCCCCCAATGGAGGGACGCGCGTTGATTGATCAGACCGTATCAACCAGTTGAGCAATGAGCTTAACCGCCTGATCAATATCGATCCTTCCGGTATTGATGATCAGGTGGTAAAGGAGCGGGTCGTCCCAATTGGCTTTATAAAATCGCTTGATGTAATCCTCTGATTTGGCATCCTCCTGCAGGACCTGTTCATGGGCTTTCCGGTGCAGGCCTGTATCGACGCCGCGCTGTGCGCCTGCCTGCTGCAGCCGGGCTGCGGTGCGCTCGATTCGATCTTCCAGTGGGGCGACAATCCGCACATGCAGTGCGCCGGGGTTGTCTCTCAAAATCACCTGGCCGCCTCGCCCGACGATCACCACGTTATCGGTCTGGTAAGCGCGCCAGATGGCTTTGCGCACCAACTGCAGTTGATCTTCTTCGCGCAGGCGAAGATCTTCATCCCGATAGTACGCGGAGAGATCATCAGGCCACAGGCCGCCGTAAGGGGCTGAGATCGGCCCGCCAAATAACCGCTCAAAGAAACTGCGGATCTTATAATTCTCTTCTGAATAATCTGCGATCTCGGTTGTCGAAACGCCTGCTTCTCTGGCAGCTTCCACAACCATCAGTTTGTTAAACATGCGGTACCCCAGCTTCTGGCAGAGCTGCTGAGCAATCTCATCCCCTCCACTTCCAAACTGGCGAGAAATTGTAATTATGCCCATTCGACACTCTCCTTACGAGACCCGCTTGCGCTCAACCGCCCGCTTCACCAGCATCAAGCGGAAGCGGTCAGAACGCTCTCGTTCGTCGAGCGCATTCTGAATTTGATCGCGCTCTTTCTTTAAGCGAGGAATTAAGACGTGGTCAAGCGCATTCAGCCGCCGCGAGGTATTTTGGAACTCTTTGGATAGGCGAATCAGGCGCAGCTCGCTGTCTGCCAGGCGCAAGATCGCCTCGACCTCCTCTTCGAACTCCCCGGCAGCTTCATCAATCGTGATCGAGGTTCCGGCAATCGAATATCCGCGCTCAGTCACCGGCCTCCTGGCAGACTGCTTCTCGATGTGCGGCACTTTGACTCCCATGATGTTGGTCGTCTCGATATTGATGTTCAGCACATCGCCGGCTGCCATCGCCGCTGAACGGACCAGCTCGCTGCCGGCCAGGGCTTCTGCCCTGGCTAACGAAAGCGCCGCCCGCTCCGCGCTCTCCTGGAGCTCCTCTATCCGCTCGACCACAACGCCGGTAACCCGCATCAATTCTTTCAGCAGGGCCGTCTTCTTCTGCTCCAGCAAATCTCGTCCCTGTTGGGCAATCGCAAGCTGCGCTTTGCGCTCTAACAGTTCCATGCGTGTGATCGAAGTTGGCACAGTCCCTCCTGTTCCCTATCGCTTGAACGGCACGCCAGACAACACCGGCATGTTCGCGTTAGTGCATCTATACTTTACCTTAAAAGTATATGTTATACGCCTACATTCTTTTGGATTTTGTCCAACTCTTTCTGCAAAACCTCCTGCGGGATGCGTTTGAGCATTTCTTTCGGCATCATCGAGAGGAGCTCCCAGGCGATTTGCAGCGTTTCTTGAATGGACCGGTCAACGAACCCCTGGCCGACAAACCTGCGCTCGAACTGCTCGGCGAAGGCCAGCACCCGGCGGTCATCAGGTGAGAGCGCCGCCTCACCGATGATCGCAACCAGCCGCCGCAGGTCGCGCCCCTGGGCATAGAGGGCATAAAGCTGGTCGGCAACGGCGCGGTGGTCGGCGCGCGTTTTCCCCTCTCCAATCGCGGCATTCATCAAGCGAGAGAGCGAGGGCAGCACATCGATCGGCGGGTAGATGCCTTTGTGGTGCAAATCGCGGCTGAGCACAATCTGCCCCTCGGTGATATAGCCGGTCAGGTCTGGAATCGGGTGCGTGATATCGTCGTCAGGCATGGTCAGGATAATGATCTGGGTGACAGACCCCTCGCTGCCGTGAATACGGCCGGCGCGTTCATACATGCTGGCGAGATCTGAATACATATAACCGGGGTAACCGCGTCGGCCGGGCACGTCTTCACGCGCGCCTGAGATTTCGCGCAGCGCCTCGCAGTAGTTGGTCATATCCGTCAGGATGACCAGCACATGCATGTGATGGGTGTAAGCCAGGTATTCAGCGGCCGTCAGCGCGGCCCGCGGCGTCAGCATGCGCTCAACTGCCGGGTCGTCTGCATAATTGATGAACAGGACGGTGTTTTCCATGCTGCCGCTCGTGCGGAACTGGTCCATAAAGAAAGCCGCCTCGCGGTGGGTGATGCCAATCCCGGCAAACACAACCGCAAACTGCTCCCCGCCGCCCTGTACCTGCCCAATAAGCGTAGCCTGCCGGACAATTTGCGCAGCAAGATCATTGGCGGGCAGACCCGCACCTGAGAAAACCGGCAGCTTCTGACCGCGCGCCAGCGTGTTCACCCCGTCGATCGCTGAAATGCCGGTCTGGATAAACTCGCTCGGGCGCGCGCGCATGGTCGGGTTCATCGGAAGGCCGTTCACGTCCAGGCTGGCCTCAGGGATCAGCGGCGGGCCGCCGTCGATCACACGGCCTGATCCGTCAAAGATGCGTCCCAGCATCTCCAGCGAGACGCCGATCCGCGCAACGTCGCCGACCAGCCGCACGCGGGTTGTCTTTAAATCCAGCCCCGAAGTGCCCGAAAACACCTGCACGACGCAGCGCTCACCGTCCACTTCAAGAATTTTCCCAATGCGGGTCGCGCCGTCGGGGTCGATCACTTCAACCAGTTCATCATACGCCGCTCCCTTCACACCGTCGACAAACAGCAGCGGTCCCCTGATTTGTGAGAGCGTGCGAAATTCCGTAATGGATAGTTGATAACGGGCAGGGTCTTTAATCATGAACTGCCGCTCCTATTTCTGCAAAACTGAGTTGAATCCGGTCAATCAGCTCGCGAATTGCGCCTGCCGCCTGATCGCAAGGCAGCTCTTTCATGCGAGCCAGTTCCTGTAAAACAGGCTGCTCCACCACCTGACTGAGCGATACCCCTTGCTGCAAAGCCTCTTGCGCGCAGTGGTGGAACGTCATAATCGCCCGCAGCATCATAAAGGTCTTGTCGAGCGTGCAAAACCGGTCAACCAGGTGATAGGACGACTGCTGGAGAAAATCTTCTCGCAGCATTTGCGCGGCGGCAAGCGCCGCTCGGTCGCTGTCGGGCAGCGAATCCGGGCCGACCAGTTGGACAATCTCGAGCAGCTCAACTTCGCGCTGCAGCAGCGCGACAGCCTCATCGACCAGCGGGCCCCATTCCGGGTCAACATGCTCGCCAAACCAGCGCCGCAGATCATAAAGCGAATAACTGCTGGTCCAGTTGATCGAAGGGAAGTGCCTGCGGCGGGATAAATCATAATCTAAGGCCCAAAACGTGCCGGTGACGCGCATCGAGCTTTGCGTGATCGGCTCAGAGAAATCCGCGCCGGGCGGTGAGATTGCGCCGACGATGCTGACCGAGCCGCGCCGCCGGTCTTCGCCGGTCCGGGCAGAACCGCTGCCCAGGCAAAAGACGCTTCCGGCGCGCTCATAGAATTCGGACAGGCGCGTGGAGAGGTACGCCGGATAGCCCTCTTCGCCCGGCAGTTCCTCCAGTCGGCCTGAGATCTCGCGCAGCGCTTCACCCCAGCGCGACGTCGAATCGGCCAGCATCAGCACGTCCAGCCCCATATCGCGATAGTATTCGGCAATCGTGATGCCCATGTAAATACTGGCTTCACGGGCTGCCACCGGCATATTTGATGTATTGGCGATCAGCACCGTCCGCTCCATCAAGGGTCTGCCGGTGCGCGGGTCTTCAAGCATGGGGAACTCATCCAGCACTTCAGCCATTTCGTTGCCGCGCTCTCCGCAGCCCACATAAACGACGATATCGGCATCTGCCCAGCGGGCCAGCGTATGCTGGAGGACGGTTTTTCCGGTGCCAAAGCCGCCGGGAATGATCGCCGCGCCGCCGCGAGCGATCGGGAAAAATGCGTCGATGATGCGGGTGCCGGTGACCAGCGGCTGCTGCCCCTCTATTCTCGAATGAACTGGGCGCGGCTGGCGAATCGGCCAGCGCTGAGCAAGGGTCAAGTTAACCGGTTTGAGCCCGTCAGGCGGTTCAAGGACCGCCGCCGTATCGGTCACGCGCAGATCGCCGCTGGCCACGTGAAGGACCCT
>Ga0134094_1001094_pt1 | contig 27817 bp, 26 predicted proteins | sample 5_1taG_FD_94458 | JGI IMG/M metagenome (GOLD analysis project Ga0134094, IMG submission 94458) | Switchgrass degrading microbial communities from high solid loading bioreactors in New Hampshire, USA - 5_19_20_110_A1 metaG | ecosystem: Engineered > Bioreactor > Semi-continuous > Anaerobic >... | reverse complement strand
TAAAAAAGATTCTATTATTCTATTCCTTAAAAGGGCCGGCAATACTCATATGTCCCATTAAGGTTTCCGCTTGTTGCCCATCAAGCAAAAATTGAACGCTGTCTACTGTGTCCAAATCCGTGAGGCTTCGAACAATTTGCTCTATAGTCAACAATTCTTGAAGAGAACCTCCGTTCATGCCTTCTTGGGCAAAATTTACATAAGCAACACCTTCTGATACTTCAACCCCCAGCAGTTTGGCCGTAGGGGGTATTCCTGTCGATAATTCTTTATTCTCCGGACCTTTAATCAGTTCTCTGACCATAGCTTCCTCGAGAGATATATTTCCGTATTCCACTATTCTTTTCTCAGCTATTGTTTTTTCTAATTCTTCATTGCCGGTTTGAACATACTCATTATTGGCAAAATATAGAGCTACTTCTCTTTCGTTTTTTTGCGCTTCCGGGTCAACCACCTGTTCTTCTTGATTTGGAAGAGCTTTATTCTCTGTTGTTTGTGCAGTTTGGCTACAGGCTGCAAAGCCCAAGATCATTACCATGAAAAGAAAATAAGCTAAATATTTTTTCATTTTTGCCGATTCCTTTCTCTTTGTCCAAAAATTCATTACTCAATAAAATTACAAATAAAATAACAATGGAAAAAAATTGGCGTAATTATAATTGAGTTTTTGCCTGTATAATATTAATTAGATTTGTATTAACCAAATAATAGCATTTCTTTGAGGGGGTTTGAAGGAGAGATATGAAAAATCTTTTCGCCCTTATAATGGCCTGCATTCTGGGAATTTTCACCCTGGCAGGATGCGGCGCCAAGATTCAGGATGTCAAGACTCAAGATGAACAAACAAAACAAAATGAAATAGAACAAAATAACAATACAATTCCGGAGATAAATGAAACAATGGTTTTGGAATTGGTCCAGCAGGCCATCCAACACAAGATATATGTGCAAAGGGGAGGGAACTGGTCCGGGGAAGCCGAAACTTTTGATTATAACGGCATGGAATACCGCTATTTCGGTGAAGACTTGGGTACTAGGGAAAAACTTTTAAATTATCTGCAAGAAACCTTTACCCGGGAAGCTGCCGAGGAATTTATCAAGCATTATAATTATATTGAAAACAACGGGAGAATGGCCCAGCCCAACGCCGATGGAGGCAGTATCTTGCAATGGGAAAATGCAGAGGTTACTTTAAGCCAAGATGCCGGCAACTCTAAAGAATATATTTTCAAAGTTCCCTATGGTTTCGAAGATAACCTGCAATTCGAAACTATTTCCATACGGGTTGCTTGGGTACCGGAAACCGGCTGGCGGGTGGCAAGCTGGACGGGCTTATTTGATTGATAAAAAGATTTTTTCCGGCACCATAATTTTTTTTGCGGAAGCTTTGGAAACATAAGGCTGTATCAAACAGGAACCAAATAAGACGCCTCCCCAAGAAAAGACATCTTTTGGCCTCGGCAGAAATCAGAAAGAATTCAGAAAGGAACAATACAATGGACGCACAAATGATCACACTCTTAAATCAAATTTTAGTATTTGCTCTTTTAATGGCCATTGGTTTCACAGCGGTTAAAGTAAAAGTAATAACGAAAGAGGGCTTAAATGCCCTGTCTTTGCTGATTGTCAACATTATTATTCCCGCCTTGATATTTAGTGTCACAGCCGGAAGCGGGGTTACGATTCGAGAGTTCCTGATTAGCGGCAGGATAGCCTTAGGGGTTATCTTGGCTTATAGCCTGATGATGCTGGCCAGTTTCGGTTTAAGCAAATTGTGGAAATTCGAAGAAAGAACAGCCAATGTTTTTATGGCCGTAGCCACTTTTGGCAATATGGGTATCATAGGTATACCTTTACTGCTGGCTACCTTTAAAGACCCGGTGGTTAATGTCTGTATATCGGTTTATACCATATTTGATCAAGGCCTTCTCTGGACAGTGGGCGTTTACTTATGTAGCCGACACCAAAAGAAAAAACAAAACTTTGCCGGCGCTATTAAAAACATGATTAACCCAATTACAGTGGCCGTAATACTAGCCTTTATCGTACTGTTTTGCCAAATCCCAATACCAGGTTTAATAATGGATACAATTACAGGAATCGGTAACATGACCAAGTATTTAACTCTAATTTATATCGGAGGAACGCTGGCATTCGTGTCCGTAGCCAATATTAAACACAAGCCGAGCCTTTTCATGATTGTTCTGGTTAAAATGTTGATGTTGCCTGTTATCGTTTATATTTTACTGGGCTTTTTCTTGCCGGATTTGCCCAGAATGATCCTTACTATTATTGTCGGCCTACCATCAATGCCCGTTCTTGCCATAATAGCCAAAACTTATGGTTCGGATGATGAATTCGCAGCCAGTGCGGCTTTTGTTACAACACTGGCCTGTTTAATAACTATACCTTTAGTTAACTTGGCAACTAGCTTTATTTAATCTTATTTCCGCGATAGGCTATCAAATCTAACAACATCCGGACATAATTCTCGATCATCCAGGCCATAGGATCATGCTGACAATCAGGGTTTTCTCCGTCAAAATAATCTGTTTTCGGACTTAATCCAAAGTAATCCATGATTCTGGCTAGAATTTCCTTGCCGGCGCGCGCAGCCTGAGGGGGAGAAATAAGCCCCCAATTCATTTGATCCAACAAATGGATATAAAGGGTACTAGGTACCACAAGATTCTCGTCCCGATCGAGACAGGCCAAATCATATTCAAACCCCGTATATTCTAAAGGGGCGAGCTGTTTATTCGAATATCTTTTCCAAAGGCTTTCCGCATCCAGACCAAATCTTTTAAAACGTTTCAGTATACTGAACTGGGTTTGGGGACTCATTCCGGTTTCCAAATACAAGGCCTCTTTAACAGCGGCTTTAACGGTTAAACCGATCAGTTCCCCCAATTTGCTATGTTTTCCGGCATAAAACAACTTTACACTCGAACCGCTGTTGGCAATAATAATCGTCCCGTCCGTACCGGAACCGGTCGCCAATCCGTTAGAATAGCAGCTGCCGGCCATCAATTCCTGTAAAGCGGCTGTTTTGGCTTCCGTACAGGTGACCATAGCCCGAACCAAAGTTTCTTCCGGCATATCGGCATTGATATATAATAATATATTTATTGTTCCCGGCGGCAAGCTTATCACTTCACCCCGGCGTTCATGAAAACTGGCCGGATCACCGACCCGACCGCCGTTATAATCAATACCCGCTGTAACAATTGCCGTCACACTCAAATCTTCATAGGAATCAGTCTTAAGAGCAGCGTTTTCCATACTAGCTGCCGTTAACAAACCGGCTGAGCTTTGGGGCTTAAGGCCGAGCTCTGTGGCCACTAAAGACATATGCTCCCGGTAATTGCCGGGATGGATGTCCGTTTTAAGACCCAGGCCCGAATTAATATTATGATTGAATACTGCCGTGAGATCCTCTCTGTAGCCGCCGTTTAAATGGGAAGTACTCAAGACCTTACGAGAACCCTTGAAAGTAATGATAATGCTATTTTGACGACGATGGATTTCATCGAAAGTTTCCAATGTATATAAAAGCAAATCATTCATCTCCAATACTCTCTAATATATCCTGAGAACTTGGTAAACAGATCGCTCCCTGGGCAGCCATTTCAGCAAACAACTTTTCCGCTTCTCCACCGGTAAAATCATACTGGCCTGCTTGAGCGGGGGCTACGATCAATACCCTTTTTCCGTAAATCCGTAGGGCTTCCGCCGTCTGCTGAAGGTTAGCCAAGTTCCCCAGACCAAAAGGAACAGGGAGGACGATGATTACATCCGCTTTTTGAATCAAATCCGCATTCGCTTGAAAAGCTGCCTGCCCAATAGGGGCGAAGGGAGCTTCCTCAGCAACTTCCAAATGTAATTCCTTGGCCTTTTTCCAATCGGAATCGCCGATATTTAATACACCGCAGCTAACAGAATAGCCGGCTTGATAAAGATGTTCCATTAAATACTCACCGCTGCCGCCGCCGCAAATCAAATGGATCTTTAATTTACGGGTTTTTTCTTTTTTTTCTTTTAATTTACTAAGCGGAATAATATTGAAACGCCCTGTGATTTCATTGGCGGCAATAGCCACCTCAATGCAATAGCTTTCCCGGATGTTTTTGGGGGTAAGCACTTCGGCCGGATCACCGTAAGCAACAATCCGGCCTCGGTTAAGCAAAATAATTTTTTGGCTAAACTGGGCTGCCAAGTTTAAATCGTGCAATACGGCTATGACAGTTAACCCCTGAGTCTTATTCAGTCTCTGCAGTAATTCCAGCAAATCCAACTGATGCAGAAGATCCAAATGGGAGGTTGGTTCGTCAAGAAGAAGTACCTTGGGTTCTTGGGCTAAGGCCCTGGCTACGATAACCCGTTGTTTTTCTCCGCCGCTTAGTTCATTGATCAACCTATCCCTTAGATGCCAAATATTGGTCAGTTCCATAGCCTGACGGGTAATCGCCAAATCCCGTTCCGAATCCCCCTGAAATCTCTTTTGATGAGGCATTCGGCCCATAAGAACAGTTTCCCAAACTGAAAAGGAAAAATCGCCCGCAGTTTCCTGGGGAACAACAGCCATCTTGCGAGCTAAATTTTTTTTCTTGATTTTAAAAATATCCTGGTTTTCCAACAGGACAACTCCTTCTTGCGGAGAGTATTCGGCGCTAATATTTTTGAGCAAAGTGGACTTACCCGATCCGTTGGGACCGATGATGGAAACAAAACTCCCCTGGCTGATTTCCAGGCTCAGCCCCTCCAAAATATTTTCCTTGGTATAGCGAAAGGTAATTTTATGTGCCGCCAAAGAAGGAATCATGGTTAGACCTCCTATTGATTAAGGGCTTCTTACAAACTGACCGCTTTTTTCTTTTTCAGTAAATAAATAAAGAAAGGTCCGCCAAACAGAGCAGTAATAATGCCAATAGGAATTTCCAAGGGTTCAAAAAGCGTCCTGGCCAAAGTATCCGCTACCACCATAACGGTGCCACCGAGCAAAAAAGAGAAGGGGAGAAGGATTCTATGATCCGGCCCGGCCAAGAGCCTTGCTATATGAGGGATAATTAATCCTACGAAGCCTATAGTGCCGCAAATGGCGACAGCTCCCGCCGCCGTAAGGGAAGCGGCCAGCAACAGGATAATCTGTATTTTTCTTAAATCAATTCCTAAATGCTGGGCAGTGCTGTCCCCAAAAACCATGGCGTTTAGTTCTTTAGCCATGCTAAACAAAATTAAAACACCGACGAATATTAAAGGGGCGGCAATCAGAACATGTTGCCAGGTTCTGTTCGCAAAACTTCCCATAAGCCACAAGAATATTCTTTCTATTTTTTCGGCATTAATAACCATCAAAAAAGACATGATGGCCGACATAAAAGAATTAAGAGCGACTCCTGCCAATAAGAGGGTAGAAGCTACAATCCTGTTGTAGCTTTTGGCCAGAGAATAGACAATCCAAGTAGTAAGCAATGCTCCCAAAAAACTGAACAGGGGAATTCTCATCAAACCCAAAGCTCCGGCTGTGCCGCTCACAATACCGACTGTTGCGCCCAAAGCAGCACCCGAAGAGACGCCGATTACATAGGGATCGGCCAGAGGATTCTTAAAAAAAGCCTGAAAAGCACCGCCTGTTACCCCAAGGGCACCACCCACCAAAGCGGCCAGAATAACCCTGGGCATGCGCAAAGACCAGATAATGGTCTGAGCGACAGGAGAATACTGTTCAAGGTCAATCCAATTCTTTAATACCGGCATACGGCCGAAAATGATGGCCGCAGCTTCCCGGAAAGAAATATCCGCCGGTCCGATTGTAAAAGAAAATATACAGATTAAAACTAAAACCAAGCAATGGATGAGCAGTATGTATTTCCACTTTTTTCTTTTAATCAATAAACCCATTTATTACCTCTGAATAAAACTTATTATTTAACGATATTATTAGCCAGACCTTCAATCGTTAAAAGCTTCCGGATGAAGCATTTTGGCCATTTGTTCCAAGCCTTCTATCACCCTGGGTCCGGGTCGGCTGATCAAATTATCGTCAATGACATAAACTTTATTGTTTTGCACCGCTTTTAATGCTTGGTAACCGTTCCTGCGCATAATATCCTGCGGGGTATGGCTGTGGCTGTTGATAATATATATGTCGGGATTTTCTTCCAATAATCTTTCTACACTAAAAGTATAATAGCGTTCATTGCTGTCAGCAGCAATATTTATTCCACCGGCAGCCTCAATAACATTATGAATGAAACTTGAAGTACCGGCCGACATCAGCGGATCATCCCATACTTCGAAAAACACTTTAGGTTTGGCCAGACCTTGAACCTTTTCCGCAATCTCCTTCATCTTAGCCTTCATATGATCGGTAAGCTGCTCGGCTTCTTTTTCTTTGCCGGTTAAAATCCCTGCCAAGCGGATATTGGTTATGACTTGTTCAATAGTATCCGCATCCAAAGCCACAACTGTAATCCCAAATTCACCAAGTTTTTGGATAATATCCTCCTGAACACCGGCTGAAACAAACACTAGATCCGGTTCTTTGGAAGCTACAAGCTCAATATTTGGATTTTCAAAACCTCCCATTTTTTCTTTGCTTTTGGCCTGCTCAGGGTAGTCGCAATATTCAGAAACGCCTATTATTTGCTGATCAAGACCCAAGGCAAAAAGAAGTTCGGTAAGGGCAGGGGACAAAGAAACAATCTTAGTCGGGTTTTCAGGGATTATTATCTCCCGGCCTAAACTATCCTTAATGGTTGCTTTCTCTTGCTGCTGCGCCTTTTGTTCCTGAGAAATACAGCCTGCGGCCAAACAAAACATAACCAGCACTACTGCCAAAGCAACTATTTTTTTTCTCATTTTTCCTTACCCTCTCCTGAAAGAATTTTGTTTAAATAGGGAAATGAACCAGTGGATTTAGGCCACTGCAAATTAACGATTGGGAGTTTAAAAAAAGAGCCTCTTTTTCAAGAGACTCTCCCATTTTAAAGTCAATTGAATGAAAGCTTGCATCAAACCCCATGCATTTGCTTCCAAACCTAAGGCAGGTCTCCTGGCTTGCGGATCTTCCTTATCCCCGTCTTCCCAAAACATAAGTTTCAGTGACATAATGGGGACTCGTCCCCGCGAACAGTGGTGGGTCCGCGCCGGCTCATCCGGTCTTCCCTATTCTCTTCATAATAATGAAGCACCTTAGGCTTTTTTGAAATTTTACAATATATTACTTACAACATAGATTAATATTTCACAAAAAGCAGTTTTTGTCAAGCAACAAAAGACTAATTTGTTCCCTTGGCGTCCGGAAGGTCTATTGCAGGTCAAAACGGTCGGCATTCATTACCTTATTCCAAGCGGAGACAAAGTCTTGAAGGAATTTCTCCTGGGCATCATCGCAGGCATAGACTTCCGCAATAGCCCGGAGCTGAGAATTGGAGCCAAAGACAAGATCAACCCGAGTGGCGGTCCATTTTAGTTTCCCTGTGACCCTATCTCGTCCTTCAAAGTAGAGTTTGTCTTCTGAAATAGCTTTCCATTCTGTGCCCATATCCAAGAGATTGACAAAGAAATCGTTGGTTAAAACTCCCGGACGATGGGTGAAAACTCCATGTTGGGATTGGCCATAGTTAATATTCAATACCCTTAAGCCGCCAAGGAGAACCGTCATTTCCGGAGCAGTCAGGGTCAGAAGCTGGGCGCGGTCAATAAGCATTCCTCCGGTCTGGCAGGCAATTTATCTTTTTGATAGTTACGGAAACCGTCGGCTTTCGGTTCCATCACGGCGAAAGAAGGGATGTCCGTCTGTTCTTGACTGGCATCCATACGACCGGGAATAAAAGGAACCTCCAGATTATAGCCTGCTTTGCGTGCAGCTTCTTCAATAGCGGCTGCGCCGCCCAAGACGATCAAGTCCGCTAAGGAAACTTTCTTATTGCCGGTTTGGGTACTGTTAAACTCCTTCTGAATTTTTTCCAAAACTGCCAAAACTTGAGCCAGTTTAGCAGGTTCATTAACTTCCCAATCCTTTTGCGGTGCCAGGCGAATACGGGCTCCGTTGGCGCCGCCTCGTTTATCGGAACCGCGGAAGGTCGAAGCGGAAGCCCAGGCGGTGGCTACCAATTGGGAGACGGTAAGCCCGGAGGAGAGGATTTTAGCTTTTAGTTCAGCAATATCTTTTTCATCGATTAATTCATGGTCTACAGGAGGTATGGGGTCTTGCCAAATAAATTCTTCTTCAGGAACTTCCGGACCTAGATAACGGGAACGTGGTCCCATATCCCGATGGGTTAATTTGAACCAGGCTCGAGCAAAAGCATCAGCGAATTCATCCGGATTCTCTAAGTAACGACGAGCAATGGCGGAGAATTTGGGGTCATAGCGCAGAGCGAGGTCGGCGGTAGTCATCATGGGGCGATGCTTTTTGGACGGGTCATGGGCGTCCACCACCATATCCTCATCATCTACATCTTTAGCCAGCCATTGATAAGCACCGGCCGGGCTTTTAACAAGTTCCCATTCATATTTAAATAGAACTTTAAGATATCCCATATCCCAGCGGGTGGGATTTGGTTTCCAGGCTCCTTCTATTCCACTGGTAATAGTATCAGGCCCTTTGCCGCTGCGGAAAGTGCTTTTCCAACCAAGTCCTTGCTCCTCCAGTTCGGCCGCTTCCCGCTCAGGGCCTACATGGGAAGCAGGACCGGCACCGTGGGCTTTGCCAAAGGTATGGCCTCCGGCTATGAGGGCCACTGTTTCTTCATCGTTCATGGCCATGCGGGCGAATGTAGCCCGAACATCGCGCGCGGAAGCCACAGGATCGGGGTTGCCATTAGGACCTTCGGGGTTCACGTAAATTAAGCCCATTTGAACGGCTGCTAAGGGATTCTCCAGCTCCCGGTCTCCGGAATAGCGTTGGTCTCCCAGCCATTCCTCTTCAGAGCCCCAATAAATATCCTCTTCAGGTTCCCAGATATCTACACGACCGCCGGCAAAACCAATAGTTTTGACCCCCATGGATTCTAAAGCGCAATTGCCGGCTAAAATCATAAGGTCCGCCCAAGAGATTTTTCTTCCATACTTCTTTTTGATAGGCCAAAGGAGGCGCCGAGCCTTATCCAAATTCACGTTATCTGGCCAGCTATTAAGAGGAGCAAAGCGTTGACTTCCGCTGCCGCCCCCGCCGCGACCGTCAGTTATTCGGTATGTTCCGGCACTATGCCAAGCCATGCGAATGAAAAGAGGACCATAATGGCCGTAATCTGCCGGCCACCAATCTTGGGAATTAGTCATTAAGGCGTACAGGTCTCGTTTGACCGCGGCCAAATCCAGCTTTTAAATTCTTCAGCATAATTGAAATCCGGACCCATGGGATTGCTTAAATAGGAATGCTGGTGAAGAATGTTCAAGTTTAACTGATTGGGCCACCAATCCTTGTTCCTGGTGCCGCCACCTGCAACTTTACTTTTGGCCTGGCCGGTTACGGGACATCTTTTTTCCACCATCACAACGACCTCCTTACAGTTTATTAAATTTATATTTTATGTATTTATGTGACACTTTATGCAATTTAAAACAATTTTAAATTATTATAGCCTGGATTTTATTTATTGCCAATATATTCTGAGAATTTCTATAATCGGATTTCAGCCTTAACGCGAAGTTGCTATCCAGTAATTACTAGCTTTCAAGTCCGGCCTTCCAGTATCAAAGCATTATCATTACCCGTAATATATTTTTAGATATTTGGAAAGTTAGCCAAGGCTAGCCCTTTTCTTATTAACCTGTGTTAGCCAGAAACAAAACATATAAGGCGGAGATTAAAATGCATGAAGAAAAAACGAACAAAAAATCCCAGACGACCTTGTCACAAATGCCGGTAGGTTCAACCTGTACCATCGCAGACCTCCACTTGGAAGGACTCTTGCGCCGAAGAGTTATGGATTTGGGTATTATTCCGGGTACGGCAGTTCAATGTATACGCAAAGGGCCTTCCGGCGATCCAATCGCCTACACGGTTAGAGGAACAACTATAGCTTTGCGTAAAGAAGATGCGGCCAAAATTAATGTTTTTATGTAGTAAATAAGGATTTAGAATATCGGGAGTTGGTTTCTAATGGAGGACAGCGGTGCAAGGTCAAAAATACTTAAGGAGCACTTTGGGATAAGCACAAAAGAAAACCAGAAAGTAATCGCCTTGGCCGGCAATCCAAACGTCGGCAAAAGCACCGTATTTAATGCCTTAACCGGTTTAAGACAGCATACCGGCAATTGGCCGGGAAAAACGGTGGATAACGCCCAAGGTACATTTACTTATAAAAAAAATTCATTTTTATTGGTTGACCTTCCCGGAACATATTCCTTACTAGCTCATACCGTGGAAGAGGAAATTGCCCGGAACTTTATCTGTTTCGGCCAGCCGGATGTAACCGTAGTTGTTTTAGACGCCACTTCTTTGGAAAGAAATTTAAATCTGGCCCTCCAAATAATGGAGATAACTTCACAAGTTGTGGTCTGTGTAAATTTAATCGACGAGGCTGAAAGAAAAAATATCATTATTGACTTTTCCGGCCTGGAAAAAGAGTTGGGAGTGCCAGTGGTCGCAGCGGCCGCCCGCAAAGGAATAGGACTTGAAAAATTGAAAGAGGAAGTGTATCAAATCGCCCTGGGGCTAAAAAAAGTACAGCCCAGAAAAATCCGGTATTCTCCGGAAATTGAGAATGCTCTGGCAGACCTTGTACCCAAAATACACTCTTTGGGTTGCGAGCAACTATTAAATCCCAGATGGGTGGCCTTGCGTTTCCTTGACAGTGACGAAGAATTGATCAACAGCATCGTCAAGTATCTCGACTTGCAGGGCTGGCCGTCTGTCAGGGACGAGGTTGGGATAGCATTATGAACAATACGATAAGAAATACCGCTTTGCTCGATTTAAAAAGGGAAGTGCAAAAAAAACGCCTTGCCGAAGGAAACAACTATGCCGATCAAATTGTTGCCGATATTTTTGCCAACGTAGAAAACATAGTAAAAAAAAATGTGTTTCAAAAAGAAAATCAAACTAATTGGTCTCAAATAGCCGACAATATTTTAACTTCCAGAGTAACAGGATATCCGATAATGCTTTTGACCTTGGCATGTATCCTCTGGTTAACAATAAGCGGAGCCAATGTGCCTTCAGCTGTTCTTTCCGATATATTTTTTCGTTTTCAGGATATCCTGACAGGAATTTTTATTCACCTGGGGGCTCCGGACTGGCTGCATGGGGTTCTAATTTTAGGTGCATACAGAAGCCTGGCCTGGGTGGTATCGGTTATGTTGCCTCCTATGGCTATATTTTTTCCCCTGTTTACCTTGTTAGAAGATTTGGGTTATCTGCCCAGAGTATCGTTTAATCTGGACAGTCTTTTCAAGAAGGCCAAAGCTTGCGGCAAACAAAGCCTTACCATGTGTATGGGTTTCGGTTGCAATGCCGCCGGAGTGACATCCTGTCGCATCATTGATTCGCCTCGGGAACGACTGATCGCTATTCTCACCAACAACTTCGTTCCTTGCAACGGCAGATTCCCAGCTTTAATCGCTATCGGTATGATCTTTGGTGCCGGGACCTTACCCCTGCATTTGCAATCGGCAGCCATCGCGGGAATAATTACCGGCATGATTCTCTTAGGAATCGCTGTTACTTTTGTTGTCTCCTGGGTACTTTCACATACCTTGCTCAAAGGAGAAGCCTCTTCCCTGGTGCTGGAACTTCCACCATACCGCAAGCCCAAAATAGGTTCAATTCTTTACCGCTCATTTATAGACAGAACAGTTTTTGTTCTCAGGCGTGCCGTTGTGGTCGCGGCCCCTGCCGGGGCAATCATTTGGCTGGTGGGAAACGTTTACGTAGGGGAAATGAGTCTTTTGGCTCACATCGCCAACTTCCTTGATCCGCTGGCCTTTGTCATCGGTTTGGACGGTTTTATCCTCCTGGCTTTTATTCTGGGGCTGCCGGCCAATGAGATCGTCTTTCCCATCCTTATTATGGGTTACCTGTCATCCTCTTATATGATAGAGCTGGAAAATCTGGCCGATCTGCAAACTCTCTTAGTTTCCAACGGCTGGACTTGGCTTACTGCACTCTGCACCATGCTCTTTTCACTTTTGCACTGGCCTTGTGCCACAACTTTGTTAACCACCCTCAAAGAAACCGGCAGCAAAAAATGGTCTTTATTTGCATTCTTGATCCCAACCGTTATTGCCTTTCTGATATGCTTTGCGGTAGCGCAATCTGCCCGTTTATTGGGTTTAGCTTAAGGCTTGCCGGGATTGCTTAGTAGGAAGAAAAAACACAGGTACGGCCTTTTTATCTAATAAACAGTCTCCTGATTATCGCGTGTGGTTCCTTTTCTATTCCTAAGAACGGCCGAAACCAAAGTAGTCAAAGGAATAGTCAAAATAAGTCCGATACTTCCGGCCAAAGTCCTGACAACCTCGGAAGATATCATATCCCAATTGAGAAATTGCTCTACCGGAATAGCGTTGGCCATAAATAATAGAAGTAAGGGCAGGGACGCTCCCGTGTAAGCTAAAATCAGGGTATTGGACATAGTTCCCATAATATCCCTTCCAACATTCATACCGGCACTTAATAATTCTCTGGTTGAAATTTCAGGCTTAATTTGTTCCATTTCATAGAGAGCGGAAGAAATGGACATTCCCACGTCCATAACCGCCCCCAAGGAACCAATAATAATACCGGCAAACAGCAAGCCGGGGAAATCAAAACCGTTTCCGTGAGAAATAAAAGCCAGCATCTGGGCTTCCTCCTCACCTAACCCTGAAAGTTTGGTTAAAGAACCAAAGATAAAAGCAATAATACCTGCAGCCAAAACTCCGCCTGTGGTACCGAGAATGGCTGCAATCGTTTTTTTATTAACACCGCTAATCAAAAAGAGAGTACAGGCCGTAACTCCGGCACAAACAAGGACCGTTAAAAAAATGGGATCGTAACCGGCCAAAAGTCCAGGTAACAAGATTTTAAGCACGGCCAAACCGGTCAAAGCCAAGGTGATAATCGTTTTTAACCCCTTGACTCGGCCTAAAACCAACAAAACTATCAAAAACAGAGCTACCAAATAGCCCAGATATTTTTGCCTGTATATCTCAGCCACAAAAGCCTCGGTAATGTTGCCTTCCTCATCTTCATTTACATAAATCAAAACTTCATCTCCCACCTCCACAACCAGCTTATAGACAAATCTTTCATCGATTACATTCTCGGCAATTATCGTCTCGCCTTTATGTTTTCCGGCCAAGGTCTTAATTTTAACATCCTGGTAAATAATGCTGTATCCATCACCCCAATCCGGAACCATTTGTTCTTTTTCCGTATTACGGGAGATATCCAACACTTTGCCTCTAACAGTTTGTCCTTGTTCCCATTGCTCCTCCGAAGAATTGGGGTCACCCTTTGAAGAACCGAACGGCAAACACAAAATAATAATTATTAAAACTATTCCTAAGGTTAAAAGAGTATCTGCATTCTTAAATCTGCTAATTTTATTCATTCAAGACCTCCAACAAAGAGTATGTTTCCTGAGGTGATATCACTTATATTTAAAGTTATAAGATTATTAGTAGACTAAACTGAATTACTTGTATTAATTTGTAAGCGGTTAAGAATGAAATCTTTAAAGATTTTAGCTGTTTCCGAAAGATGTTTTTCACGTTTAAAACCTATCATGACTGTTTGTACAAACATTTCATCCTCGATTTCCAAGAGTGCCAGATCAGGATGATAAGAATAGAATTCCAGATTTCCCTCGGTCATAAATCCGATCGCAAGGTTCCGGGCAATTATTTGCCTGTGAGATTCCAAGCTGTTGGTGGTAAATTTAATTTTGGGTTTAAAGCCTCTGCTTAGACATAAATGGTAAGGCTGCTCGATTCTTCGCCTGGAATGTTGAATAAAAACAAATTGCTCGTCTTTTAGATCTTGAATATCTACAGTTTTTTTACTTGCCAGGGGATGGGCTTTATTAAGGACCAATTTAAAGCGTTCCCGGGCAATAATATGGCCTTTATACTTTTTGAACACCGGGTCTGCATCTTTGGGATAGATCATCATATCGAAATAATCGGTATCCAAATGCTCTATAGAGCCAATATTGCAGTTAATATTAAAGTCAACGTTATCATGTATTTTCACGAATTCCTTAAGGCAATCGATGATTAAGGACTGTGACCAGAAAATGCCCAAATTTAATCTGACTCTGTACTCTCTGCTAAAGTTGCCGACAACGGCTGCAATATTCTCCAATTCCTGTAAGGATTCCTGAACACCGGCCAGAAATACGCGGCCTTGTTCATTAAGCACAATCTTTTTGCCAACGCGGTCAAACAATTGCGTTCCTAATTCCTTTTCCAACCTGCTGATACTCTTAGACAAAGAGGGCTGGGAAATATTTAGCCTTTCTGCAGCTTTAGACAGATTTTGCAATTCGGCAATCAATACAAAATACTTTAACTGGTTAAGTTCCAATTTGACACCTCCAATGCTATTTACCTTGTCCGGCAACCTTTGTCATTTACTCTATCGATGAAATTGCTATTACAAGTATACCATCAACCTTATATAACCTAAAAGGTATAAGGCGATCGCGCAGGCTATTTATATTTATTTTCCGGAAATTGTTATCATGATAAAATAAAATTCATCTAATAGTTGGCAAAAAGGAGAGGCTTTTATGAAAGAGAGGTATATCCGAAATTACACCGCAATTTCTCTTGCTGAACAAGACAAACTGGCTAAATCAAGAGTAATTGTTGTCGGCTGCGGTGGACTGGGAGGATACATTATTGAACATCTAGGACGCATAGGGATCGGGCATCTAACGGTTGTTGACAGTGACATATTTGTTGAATCGAATTTAAACCGTCAAATACTAAGCTCCAGTTCCACCCTGGGTTTGTTTAAAGCAGAAGTTGCAAAAACCCGTATGGCTGATATCAATCCCCTGGTAAAAATAACAGCAATTACAGAAGAAATAAATATGGACAATGCCGAAAACTTGGTAAAAGGACACGATGTGGCGGTAGATGCTCTCGACAACCTTTCTGCTCGCCTAACACTGATGCGCGCAGCCAGGGCTGCCAATATTCCCTTTGTGCATGGAGCAATTATAGGATGGAGGGGAAGAGTATCAGTAGCTTATCCCCAGGATCGGGCTCTGGAATTAATACTATCTTCAATGGATCAAGATACAAAAGCTCCGGACGGGAACTTGGGTTTTACAGCAGCTTATACCGCCTCCAGGCAGGCAGCCGAAGTAGTGAAAATTTTGTTGGGGCGGGGTACAATATGTCGCAATAAACTTATAGAATTTAACTTATTAAACGGAACTTACAATGAAATCCCCCTGCAACAAGCGATAGAGCAGGGGGGAGCACTTTAGTTAAAGTAAAGGAGGATTTTGGCATTCCACTAAACAAATGCCAAAAAGAGCGGGGAGGTAATAATGAAACTACAATGTTTCATTATTACCTCCCCGTTACTTATGCAGCCATTCTCAACAGAGTTTAGTTAATTTTATTATCCGCCGACAGCTGCCCGGATAACATGAACAGTATCGACGTTATGGAGCACCGTGTCCCATTTTACCGGTTTGCCGTCAGCTAAAAACAACAACCATTTGCGATATTCATCATTGATGAAGATATTGTTTTCCTTTTCACAGACGGCAAACAAATCGCTGATGGTTGAACCTTCAGGCACTTCGTAAATGCCATCTTTCATATTGCCAACCACTTCTTGACATACAAAACTCACTTTGATTTTCACTGTGCTCACCTTATTAACCGGATTCTTATGCAACCCTTTTGTTAGGAGGGACCAGTACTAACCATTAGGATACAAGTCTTTAATTACATTTTCAAGACCGCCTACACGTTCCAAGGATTCCTTGGTCGGGACGGCATCGTCCAAATTCCAACCGAGCTCCCGGAAGAAATTATCAGCGATCATCTTGGCATCAACCGTTACGCCGGCAGTGGGGCCTTCTTTAAGAGGAGGGATACCAATAATTCGGTCAGAAATGGTAAAGTCCTTACGGCGGAATCCTTCACGCAGGTTGAAAGCATGTCTGATGGTGTAGGATCTTATTCCTAAATTTCTAGCCTCTTCCGGAGTATATTCAAAACCGGTAACAGCAGTTAAAAATTTAATATGAATTTCCGGCGGAAGACCAAAGTCAGACATCGTGCAAAAACCTGTAGCATAAAGTGCCTCCGAATAAACAACTCCGTTGACGTCTCTTTCGCCAGTGTTGGTATAGTCATACCTGACTTCGGGAGGCTGGTTGCCATAGTGAATACTTAAGCCACCCTTAACATGACGGCCGGGAGTGGGATCGTATTGGTAAGTGCGGGCAAGGCCAGGAGACCAGCGTGGGTCATGCTGTGGTATTTCAATACCGCTGGCATGTACCAAAGCTTCAAATCCTTTGTTAAAATGTTTGGCGGCAGCTACAGAACCTGCTTGCAAGATCTTCCCGATGCCTTCGCCTTTACAAATCTTTTCGGTCATGGCCACAATAGCGTCGGCGTTACCCCAGGTAAGATCAATGCCATCGATTTCTTCTTTAGTAAATACGCCGTTATTGTAGCACTCCATAAGCCAGGCAATGGTAGCACCAACGGAAATAGTATCCAAACCATACTCATTGCAAAGGAAATTGCATTGATTTATGGCATAAACATCATCATTCAGCAACATGCTGCCAAACATACCATCTGTTTCATATTCGGGACGGCCGGTTTCTTCAATAGGCCATTTCCCGTCCTTTACAGAATAGATAGCGCCGCAGCCAACAGGACATGCATGGCAGGCGTATTTTCTAACTTTGAATAATTTATCCTGTTCCTGAGAAGTAGGTTTTTTCCTTTGCTCTTCAGTCAAATCTGCAGCCGTACCAAGCCAGTTTTTCACACTGGTATCCCCGTTCAAAATTCCGCTCTCATAAGTACCTCCGGTACCATGGTTGGTAAACAATTCAAAAACAGGAGCGACCGGGCCTTTTTGCCATTCAGCTACTTCTTTATTTAAAGCCAAAACTGCCTCTCTGTCATAAGGCTGAACTCTATGATTGCCACGGACGACTACAGCTTTAAGTTTTTTGGAACCCATAACAGCACCAGATCCGCCTCTGGCAGCAGCTCTATGCTCATCATGCATAATTCCCGCCATGTTGGAAAGATTTTCACCGCCGGGGCCGATGGAAGCAATGGCTACTTTGGGATCTCCCAATTCTTCTTTAATTGCTCTTTCCAGGGCCATAGTTGTTTTGCCCCAAAGATGAGTTGCATCACGAAATTCCACCTTGCCGTCGTCAATAAACACATATACGGGTTTTTCACTAATACCCTTGAAAAAAATAGCATCATAGCCGGCTCTCTTCATAAGAGGGCCAAAATTGCCGCCGGCGCTGGCATCATTAAAACCGCCCGTAACCGGGGATTTGCTTACCACTGTAAACCTGCCGCCCATAAAGGGACCTGTTCCGTTGGCCGGTGAGGAAACAAATCCGATCATGCTTTCTGGGGCAAAAACTGGGGTCTTGGCCGGCATCTCGTCATAAAGAATCTTTGCTCCAAGAGACAGTCCGCCAACGTAATCTCTTGCTGTTTTTTCATCCAGATCTCTGACTTCAAAAGTACGATTAGTCAAATCCACAAAAAGAAGTTTGCCTACATAACCATACATGGCACCCACAACCCTTTCTTGTGATTTTTTTCTCAAAGCAGTTCCAGCTCAAATCTATTGTTATAAATAAGTATAGCAAACACATATGCCTTAAGCAACAATAAAATATAGCTTCAATGCATATGCACAAAGGCTATATAATTTGAAAATGGTGCCTTTTATACAATAACGGTTAAAATACAATTAATTGATTTTCTTCGGGGGAGGTATTTGCAGCCATCCCTTTTTCTTGCCAAACTTGCATAACTTATCAAATTCTTCGGCCTGTTCACTAATAAAATCAATAAATAATGTTCTAAGAGACTCACTTACTACACTGATTTTTATTGCGGTAGAGCAGAGCACCAAAAGCTCCTGCACACCGGTAAAGAAACGGCGAAATATAAATTCATCCTTGACTACACCGCTATTGGCCTCAAGGGATATGGATTTTTTGGAACGGTTTGGCAGAGGCACTTGATAGAAAGCCAGCCTGGCTTCAAGAGTTTTGGCTTGTTCCCGTAACAAAGTTTGATATTTTTTCAATAAACTCACCAGTTCCTGATCATAGGCAAAATTAACAAATAGCTCCAAAGTATCGTCCCAATCATATCTGGCTACTAAATTTTCCCATAAGGAGTTGGCCTCTCCTGTAGATAACACCGGTTTATGAGCGCTATCATATCTTCCGATATGGAAATTGCCTATTTGTACCATCTTAACCTCCATTTGCGGGAATCAAAGGCGGATTCCTCATCCAGCCCTTAAGTTTCCCGTATTTACAGAGATCATCGTAAACTTCCAATTCTTTTTGCAAAAATTCAAAAAAGAGTCGGCGCAAGTCATCATTATAAACAAAAGACACTACGGATTTGACCAAGCCATCGATAGAGTTTTGGATTCCTTTAAAGAGTTTATGGTAAACATATTCATCATTTACCACATTACCGGTTAAAAAAAATTTTACGCTTTTGGGAGGACGATCGGGTAAAGGCAGGTGATAGAGGTCCATTTTTTGCTCCAGGATATTAACCTGTTTTTCCAGTATAGCCATTAAACCTTTTTTCATAATTAGCTTAAAGTCTACATCATGAATGGCATTTAAATACAATTGAGTGACATGAATAATATCATAGCGTGACACTAAATTGTCCCATAGAAGAAAGGCTTCCATGCTATAAATTGCCGGATATTTAACATATTGTGCCCGACCAAAATGAAAGTTTTTTCTCTGCATACCGTTATCTCCAATATAGAGTTTCCCGAACGATTTTATGGTGCCCAGAATATACCGGAATATGTACCAAAATACAGATAAACGATAAAGTATTTCTTATTCGGTGCCGATAAAAAAAATAAATTTGTTTAACAAATTTTTGTTTGGTACTAAAGCAAAAAATTAACCGAAGTTATAAAGATATAGTACTACAGTACTACAATTTATATATTTTTTAGTAATATATTGGTTAGAGGCTTAATATCATGGCACAGAACAAAGTACCAAAAACAGGGAAACATAACTCTTTGTCGAACAAAAAGAGTATAATAATCTTTGTTACTTTGAAATGACATCTGGAAATTAAACTGAAAATTTCCCCGTAAAGTTAAAGAAAAAGTATCTATCTAAGGAGTAACAACACCTTGACTGGATTAACCTTTTCAAGAGTAATATTTAGAAAAATATCAATAGTATTTATTTTCTTATTTCTTTTATTTACTGCACTCATAGCCAGGCTGTCCTGGAACAGCATATTGACCGAGAAACAAAATGAATTACTGTCTGTCGGGACTATTATTCTTAACCTGGTCAACAGCCATCATCAAGAACTGGCTAATATCAAACAGGACATAAATATTCCTCCTGACCAAAAAGTGCTGGCCATAAACAAGATCTTACAACCATCGCTTAACAGCATTTCCAATCGTTACCCGCAGTATGGACTTGGTTATTATGATAAGGAACTAAATACCATCGCTGCTATTGCCCCTAATTTTAATCCGAACCTACTGACCGAAATCCCCTCTGATCAACCTTATTTTATGTCCTATCAATCACAAAAACCCGAGTTTTTTGTGCACAACACGTCATTAAACTGGTCGGGGAAAGCGATTATTGGGGTTACCGTTCCGGTTTCTTATCAGGGAAAAATTATCGGTCACACCTGGACTAACGTGAAAAAGGCGGACTTGGTTTTTTTACTGATAAAACATATCATCAAAGTTCTGGCTTTAGGGATGATATTTTTAGGAATAATGATGGCCATTATTAAAAGAAGTCTCAGCCAAAATCTTAAAACTCTTAATGATAAAGATATAAATAATACGACTGTAACCAAAAAGCAACTCGAGATAGCCAACACTTTTCTGAAAATCTTGATTGAAAGCCAACACATCGGATGTATTGTTCTGGATAATAACTGGCAATTCGTCTATTTAAACAAAGATTCCAGCCAAACAATTTTCACCAAAGATCAATTGATCGGTAAAAATATCTGGCAGGAATATCCCGAAGCAATAGGCTCTCAATTTCAACAGAAACTGGAACAAGTAAAAAAACAAGCCGTCCCGTACCATTGGGAAGCACAATCTCCTTTTCCGGATAAAAATTTCTACCGGTACAGTGCTTATCCATTCGGCAAAGGGATCGCTGTATTTTATACCGATATCACCACGGAAAAAAATTATAGAAAAAAATTATATCAATTGGCAGCCATTGTCCAATCCTCAGTGGACGGAATCATGAGTACAACTTGTGACGGCTATATTAAATTCTGGAATAAAGCTGCGGAAAAAATTTACGGTTATCAAGCCTCGGAAATAATTGGACAGCATATATCCATCCTAACCCCGGAAGAACTGCTTTCCAATGACCAGGAGATTTTAAACGCCATCAATGAGGGAAAAAGCATTAGTAAACTGGAAACCACTCGCCGAACCAAATCCGGAAAAACAGTTCACGTTTCTTTATCCATATCTCCTCTCTATGGGGAAGATAGTAAAATTTATGGAGCTTCAATCATAACCCATGATATTACCAACAAGATAAATATTGAGAATATGTTGAGAGAAGAAATCAAACAGCGTGAGCGAACAGAAGCCGATTTTAAGGCGGTTTTTGATAAATCCAAACTGGGTATTGCCACCAAAGGAAGAGACGGCAAAATTATCCGCTGCAATAAAGCTTTTGAGAATATAATCGGCTATTCGGCGGAAGAACTTGCTCATATGGACTGGGCGACTATAACCCATCCCGACGATCTGGAAAAAGAAAATTTATTGACTGAGGAATTGCTGGCAGGAACACGGGATTATTACGAACTGGAAAAACGTTATATCCATAAAAACGGCAACTATATATGGACTCGCACAACAGTCGTTTTATCCAAAGGGTACAATGAGGTTACAATTGCCTTTGTTGAAGATATCACGGAACAAAAGTCTTACCGGGAACAAATGATTAAACTGGACAGACTAAACCTGATCGGAGAAATGGCAGCGGGTATTAGTCACGAAGTGAGAAATCCCATGGCTGCCGTCAGAGGTTTTCTGCAAATTCTGCAAACCAAGAAGGATTTAAGCCACTACGATCATTATTTTACTACTATGATTGAGGAACTTGACCGTGCCAACCATATTATATCCGAATTTCTTTCCATCGGCCGAAATACGCCAACCAATATGAAAGAAGAAGATTTAAACAGTATTATTGAATCTTTAAAACCCCTGATTGAGGCCGATGGTTATGCCAATGACCATTATCTTCAAGTAGAATTATCTCCGATACCCAAGCTATTGTTAAATAACAAAGAAATAAGGCAAATGATCTTAAACCTTGTCCGTAACGGCTTTGAAGCGATGCCGGCCGGCGGTACATTGACGATCAAAACCTACTGCCGGGACCAAAAAGTGGTATTGGCCATTAAAGACCAAGGATGCGGCATTAAGCCCGAAGTACTGGAGAAACTGGGAACTCCTTTTTTCACCACGAAACAAAACGGGACGGGCCTAGGATTAGGTATTTGTTACGGTATTGCCACCCGTCATAACGCAGATATAAATATTGAAACAGGACCGGAAGGAACAACCTTTTATGTAGAATTCAAACCATTAAATTCAAATTCTTAATAGATAATTAAAAAGGTAATTATAAACTTACTCCAAAATGGAAAAAGCATAGTTTATAAAAAACAAAAATTAATTTTCAAATATATGTTCTAATAGTATGTTCCAAATAGAAACTCATAGTTTTGTTAAATATGAACAAGATTGCCATTTATAATTAAAAAGATTTATCTCAGGTATTTCCAATTTTTTTTAATAATGCTATAATTATATGGCATAAAGAAAAAGTGGTAATAAAGAAGTGATAGAATATTGAAGTAATAATAAAGATAGTAAATTACAAACGTAAATAAGGCTTTGCTGGGAGAGATGTCATGAAGGTTTTGGTTGTTGATGACAACAAGGGCTTCAGGGCATTTATGCGTGAAGTTCTGAATTTTAATCATTGTGATGTCGTCGAAGCCTCCGATGGTTGTACGGCGCTTAAACTTATCTCCGAACAGCTATTTGATGCCGTTTTCCTTGATGTAAAGATGCCCAGACTAAACGGATTGGAAGTCTTAAAACGGATAATTACCGAATATCCTAACTTACCGATCTTTATTATGTCAGCCTATAACAACATTGAACTGCCGGACAATAAAGTTTACCCCAATGTTTATACTTTGTTTAAACCTTTTGACTTAGAAAGCTTGAATTCTCATATTGAAAAATTGGTTTGCAATCGAAAGGCCAATTAATTTTTTTTATAATTTAATCTCGTAATATTTATCATTCCTGTTATTTTTACAGGAATTTTATTATAGCCTCAAATACTCCTACAAGAGGCTGGACATTAGAGGATATTCTTCCTCGGTTATTGTTCCGCCCGCTATACAGCTCAGTCCGCTATGCAGAAACGAAGCCCGCATAACCGATTTCAATCCGTACCGACTGCGGATTTCATCAACAGCACGATCCATAGCCCTTTGTTTTTCCATATCCTGTTCAAAAATACTGGCTTGGATCAAACTGTTGCTGCTAAGTTCCGCCACCCTGACTCCCAGATGCCTGATTGGTTCTTGACGCCAGATTTCATCAAAAAGCTCACAGGCGATCTCATGAATCCGATTGGTGGAATCCGTAGGCGTAGAGAGTTTCCGCTGATGAGAATAAGAATAAAACTCATTGGTCTTAATAGACACGGCTACCAGCCCCGCCAGATACTTGGCCTGACGCAGCCTGATTCCCACACTTTCTACCAGGGAAAGCAAAACCAGACTGGCTGTTTGCCGGTCATGAACATCAAAAGGGATAGTTGTTGAATTGCCTATACCCTTAATAGCCACCCTTCTGTTGGGGATGACCGGAGATTCATCCTGCCCATTGGCAAAATTCCAAAGCAAATAACCATAACTTTTTAAAAAAGATTTTAACCACTGGGGATCTGTGTTGGCCAAGTCGCCAATAGTCAAAATTCCCCGATCCCTTAACTTGGCGGCGGTAGCCCGTCCTACACCGAAAAGCTTTTCCACAGGAAGGGGCCACATTTTGTAAGGTATTTCCTCGGGGAACAGGGTGTGGACCATATCCGGTTTTTTCAATTCCGAACCCATCTTGGCTAAAAGTTTATTGGAAGATATCCCGACATTTACCGTAAAACCAAGCTCCTCCTTGATCTGTTCCTTAAGGCGGTAAGCCGCTTGCAACGGATCGCCCAACGTTTGGACCATACCGGTATAGTCCAAGAAATATTCGTCAATCGAATACTGTTCCACCAGGGGAGAATACTCTTGCAAAACCTCGCCGAAGGCTTTGCTGCACTGCATATAAAAATAATAATCAGGCGGAACAACAATGAGTTTCGGGCATTTGGCCCGGGCTGAAAAAACCGGTTCCCCGGTTACGATGCCATATTTTTTGGCAGGAATAGATCTAGCTAGAACAATCCCGCGCCTGGTCTCCTGGTTACCGCCCACTACAGACGGTACGGTCCGTAAATCTAAACTGTCTCCGTATTGAAGCCGGCGAACGGCTTCCCAAGACAGATAAGCGGAATTGGCATCTACGTGAAAAATTAAGCGCCTACCCAAAAAATTCACCTCTAATTTTTAATTTACAAGCAAATGACAATGAAATGCTTGGCTCTTATAACCCACCAAACTGCCTTAGATTTTAAACAAAAACCATTTCCCGGAATCGGGCTCAAATTTTAGTTCGAAAACTTTCGAAAGCCCCTTAACCATGCTTTGGCAACGAAAAGTGATCATTTTATTGCCCGCCAGCTTCTCTTCGGATCTAAAACTGACATGTTCCACGGTAATAACGACGGGAAAACCATTTTCTATAATTCTAAACTTTAACGGTGTGGACACTCCATTAAGATTAAATGAGGCTATTACTTCAATGGGTTTCATTACAACCTTCACTGCCATCCCACCCTAAAATTATAATTATAGAACATATGTTCGTATATAGATTATACATGTGAATAAGATTTATTACAAGAATATTAGGACCGGAAATTCCCAGGAAGTAATTAACAAATGTTGACAAATGGCCATTTTCGAAAGGGTAGGATTTTATTGATGAATTTATTTTCACATGTGCGGGTATATTTGTTCACATAAATTGAAACAAACGCCACATAAAAAAACGACCGAAACTTTATACAACCTATAAATTAAAGCATTGTCTCGCTTTGTTGTGAATTGGCATAAATTTTGCATAAGATTTCAATTTGGTCTGGTTATTTTAAACATGCCTGTCCAAACCGACTCGACAAACCAGGATTAAACAACTTATAATAAAAAGGCAAAGATAAACAAATAATATTGGAGGTGTACAGAATGAAAGTAGTAAGAGCAAATGAAGGTAATGTTTATGATGCTCCTAATCATTTTAATATGTGGGGTGTTCGCAAGTTTGGTCCCCCTGAAGGAGCCAAAAACCTCAATGTATCTATTTCCGAGTTTTTGCCGAATGGCGGCGCAACAATGTGTTCCTCGGACAAGGAAAGAATCTACTATGTCCTGAGAGGCTCAATCACCGTCGAAGAGGAAAACGGAACCAAGCATGTTCTGAATGAGGGCGACATGATCCATATTCCTCCCGGTGAAAACCGCAGCATGGCTGTCAATGGCCTGGTTGCAGCCAGAGTACTGGTCATCATGGTCATGAATGTTTGATTAAAAATAATTAGACAAAAAAGTAACCCAAAAATTAAAAAAAGAAGAGGTATGACATGAAAACACTGAATGACATCAAAAAGATTGCCGTTCTAGGTGCCGGTACCATGGGACCCGGTATAGCCCAAATGTTCGCTATGGGTGGTTATGAGGTTACGATGTGGACCCGTAGAGAGTCCACACGCGAGCAGGCGATAAAAACTCTGCGTAAAAGCTTGGAAACTTTCGTGGAAGAGGATTTGCTGCCCGCTTCCCAGCTGGAAGAAGTCTTCAACAGGGTTAATTTTGCCTATACTGTAGAAGATGCAGTAAAAGGTGCTAATTTTATTCAAGAGACCATCGTGGAAAACAAGGAAGCTAAAATCGAGCTTTATGCCAAACTCGAAGCCTGTGCCAGCAAAGATTGTATTATTGCCTCCAATACCTCGGGCTTAAATATTTTCGAACTGGTTCCGGAAAGCTTACTTCCGCAGATGGTTATCGCTCACTGGTATGCTCCTCCTTACCTTATACCTTTGGTTGAAGTGGTTAAGAGCGAGCAAGCGCCTCAAGAATATGCAACCATAACAGTCGAACTTTTAGAAAAATGCGGCAAGACGCCTGTTTTGATGAAAAAGTTTATTCGTGGCTATATTGCTAACCGCCTGCAAATGTGTCTCAATCAAGAAGTCTTTTATTTATTGGACAACGGGTATTGCACGCCGGAAGATATCGATAAAGCTGTTCAAGCCAGCTTTATTCCTCGTGCAGTTGTTTTGGGTTTATGCAAACGTGCCGATTTCGGCGGCCTGGACATGACAGCCAACAACTTTAAAAACAAAAGCTATACCATGCCGCCTCCGGTAGATATGCCTAAAACACTGGCTGAACATATCGAAAAAGGTGAATTAGGCTTTAAGACCGGCAAAGGGTTCTATGATTATACGAATGTCGATAAAGAAGCAGTCCTTGCTAAACGCGACAAACAGTTGTTTGAAATCTTTAAAATCGCCAAAAAGTTCATGGATGACCCTTGCGATGTTATTAAATAATTAAGCAAAAGCCAGTTGACCTTAAGTTATTTTTGAATTTAGTGTTTAAACATAAATATGTTAAAGATAAAATTTTCTTATTTTACCAACATTTAAGCTAATCAATTTTATCCTAACAGTTACAAAAAATAGAGAAAGGAAGAGACTTAATGGCTAAGAGTAAAAAGCTTATAATTACAGCTGCCATGGTCGGTAACGCAACCTCAAGAGAACAAACTCCATATGTTCCTATTACTCCCGATGAAATAGCAGCTGATGCTGTAGCCTGTGTGAAGGCCGGCGCTTCCGTCCTGCACATTCATGTACGCGATAAAGACGGCATTAACACTATGGATCCTGAGGTTTGGAAAGAAGTTATTACTAAAGTACGTGCAGCTCTTAAAGCCGAAGGTTTGGATGCCATTCTGAATCCGACTACTTCCGGTTCTAAGTTTCCTGATGAAATGAGAATCCATCACCTCGACTTTATTAAACCGGAAATGTGTTCCTTTGACCCGGGTTCCATGAACTGGGCCAACAGCTTTGTTTTCTTAAACACCCCCACTTTCCTGGAAAAACTGGGCAAACACATTCAAGAAATTGACGTTAAACCTGAAATCGAGATTTTTGACGGCGGTCATATCCAAAACGTCTATTATTACATCAAAAAAGGAATTCTCAAAACTCCTTGCCATATTCAATTCGTGCTCGGGGTTACCGGCGCTATGCCTGGCGATGCCGAATCTCTGGCTTATTTGCTGCCTAAGATTCCTGAAGGCTCCACCTGGTCTATTACCGGTATCGGTAAAGCCCACATTCCTTGCATGCTCTTAGGACTGGCAGCCGGCTGCGACGGACTGCGCGTTGGCCTGGAAGATAACCTTTATCTCGATAAGGGAGTTTTGGCCACCAATGCTCAGCTTGTGGAAAGAGCAGTTAAACTTGCCAAACTTTGCAACCGTGAAATTGCGACGGCAGAAGAAGCCCGCGAAATTCTCGGCGTAAAGAAAAAAGTTGACTAAGAATTGATTCTCATGAACCGAATACATGAGAATATAAAAATTTGATGGGAGGTTTTATCATATGGCTTATATGCCCCTTGATAAGAGTAAACTTTATCTCGACAGGAACAAAATGACAAAAATTTATGATCTGTCCCAGCCTTGGGGTACAGACACTCCGCTTTGGCCCTTCCCCGGTCCGCGTCAGGACCTTATTTTCCCACGGGGCCAGTATCTGGGCCGCTTCCACAAACGCACTATGACTTATACCGGTACACTCCATGCAGGCACTCATATGGATGCTCCTAACCACGTTCTTCATGAAGAAGAAGTAGATCGTGCCAGAAACGGTTACACTTTTGATGAAATTCCGCTTGAATACTGCATCGGCACCGGTGTTATTCTTGATATGCGCCACCTCCGGGATGAGTTTGAAGCCAAATGGAAAACCGGCTTTGAACCAGATCTCTGGTATGAACTGAAACCGGAAGATTTTGAAAAAGCCTGCAAAAAAGACGGCTTAGAAATTAGAGAGTATGACTGGGTAGTTGTTAATACCGGTTTCCATCATTATTGGAGAATCAACAATGACAAATATTTCAACTATTATCCGGGCATGGGTCCCGAAGTTGCTAAATGGCTTATTTATGAAAAGAAAATTAAAGGTATTGCCGGTACCTGGGGTGCAACTGACGCTCCGCTGTGGCATTATCCGCTCAGCGAACAAATGCCTTGGCTCGATAAAGCCTATCGCAAAGCTACAGGTAAAAATCCTGATGAATTGTTCCCAGACTATGAACCCTGCCACAGACTCTTTATGCAAGCCGGTTGCTGCACCATAGAAAATGCCGGCGGCGACAT
>Ga0134094_1001090_pt1 | contig 27909 bp, 21 predicted proteins | sample 5_1taG_FD_94458 | JGI IMG/M metagenome (GOLD analysis project Ga0134094, IMG submission 94458) | Switchgrass degrading microbial communities from high solid loading bioreactors in New Hampshire, USA - 5_19_20_110_A1 metaG | ecosystem: Engineered > Bioreactor > Semi-continuous > Anaerobic >... | reverse complement strand
TGGAAAAACCGGCTGCGCTGCTAACGGTCGCCGACTCAACCTGGGAAGAGGTAGCAGGCAACGAGAATGGGTTCATTGATCCTGGTGAGACGATTGGGCTAACGATCGAATTGGAGAACCAGGGGAATCTTTCCGCGAACCAGGTGATCGGGCGGCTTGAATCCCCTGACCCGGCGGTTACGATACTCAACGGCGAGTCGGCGTTTAGCAGCATTAACCCTGGAGAAACCCGTACATCGACGGACGCATTTCTCATCAAAATTGAGGGTAGCGCTGCCTGTAATCACAAGGTGCCCATTTCGCTGCAGTTAAGCTACGATACACTCGAAGCAGCTGTTTCTATCCCCGAACTATATATTGGGCAGCCCACACCTCACAGTTACAATGCCTCGTCTCTTCCGGTTAATATCCCAGACTACGGCGACCAGGGCGCGGGAGAGGTCAATATTGAGATTCCAATCTCCGATTCGTATAAGATCGCCGATGTTGACGTGGCTGTTGATATCGAGCATCCCTGGACCGGAGATCTCTCCCTGTCGCTTATCTCCTCTGAGGGAGTATCCGTCGACCTATCCAGCGGGAATGGGCGCAGCGGTGACAATTATACCGATACGATCTTCGACGATCAGGCAGAGACCAGCATTACGGCAGGCATAGCGCCATTCACCGGGCGTTACAAACCAGAGTCGCCGCTGTCGGTTTTTGACGATCAGGAAGCAGCAGGCACCTGGAAATTGAATGTAAAGGACGGTGCGTCAAACGATATCGGACAGGTGAACAGCGTTGAACTGATGATCCTGGAGGGCGGCTGCGAACCATATCAATCACCGGTGGACGTTCTCCCGCCAGATCAAGGGAACAGGAGCACAACCGCTCCAGGTCGTCCGGTAGAGATTCCCGTTCAAATTACCAATCAACAGACGGTTGCTGATTCGTTCGACATTTCCTTCAAAAGCCGGTGGCCCGTGCAGTTGTCCGCGCCGTCGACAGGGACAGTTGGTCCAGGGGAGAGTATAACGATCACCGTCGTTGTAACCCCTCCGGAGACTTCCCGGTCGGGAGAGCAGGACCGGGTGGTCATCACGGCTCGATCCACAAATGACTCATCGATCCAGGGAAATATCGCCCTCACCGTCCAGATCGCAAGTATCACCTGGGCCCCATACCTGAGCCGGTAACCGCAAGACACGCGGTCGAATGCCGCGCTCGATAGATAGTAAGCGTTCCCTTTTGCGGGCCAGAGACCGGAGATAATCCGGGCCTGGCCCGCAAAATCATTGCGCGCAGGACCTGTTCGATAAATAGTTTACGAATACCTTAGAAAGGACGGGCAGGCAAACAGATGCACTTGCAGACCCCGTTTGATACGGATAAAATACATTCATGAATATTCCCTATGGCCCAATTTTAGTTGTCGAAGATGTCCCGAATGTCCTTGAACTGCTGGAAGTCACCCTGCGGTTTAAAGGTTACCCGGTCGTCACAGCTCGCAATGGGCAAGAGGCGCTGGAACAAATATCTCGAGAGCGCCCGGCCCTCATCATAACCGACATTCTGATGCCTAAAATGGACGGCTATACCCTGGCGCACAATATCCGCAAGGATCCGCGCACGCGGCAGATCCCGATTATCTTCCTTTCTGCCACCTATGTAACGCCTGAAGATAAGGAATTTGCCATGAACCTTGGGGCAGTCAAGTTCCTTGAAAAACCGGTGGATACAGAGGATTTCTTGTTAACAATTGCGGAGATCCTGACGATGGGCAGCCCAGGGACCATTCCTGCGCCGATGAGTGAAAGCGAATTTTTCGACGGCTATCGCGAGCGGTTGGAGCAGAAGCTGCGTTACAAAAAGACGCAAATCGCCCGGACGGAGCGCCTGCTGCAAACGCTGCCCGACGAGCAAAAGCCGGCCTTTGAATCGCTTCTCCAGCAGTCCATCGCCGACCAGGAGCAAATTCAGCTTGAACTGGAGCAGCTAGATAAGCTGCTAGAAGAAATAAACAAATAACGATGGTTCGCTTTTTCTGTAAAATGCAGGCAGAACCCGCATTTTACAGAGAGTAAAACGCACTATCGATATAATGAGCAAGATACAGCCAACGGCAGGCGCAGAGGCGGCAGGTATGTCTTCTACGCCTGCTCATCTTATCAATATTCGATGGTTAAAAATGACACCTTCACGTTCTGATTTGATTGAGCTGGCGCGCAAGGCCGGCAGCCTCCTGCGAGAGGGGTATGGTAAGCAGCATGCTATCGATCATAAGGGCCGTATTGACCTTGTGACAGAGATGGATCGAAAATCCGAAGCATTCCTCATCCAGGAGATTCAGGCAAAGTTCCCCGGTCATTCGATTTACTCTGAAGAGAGCGGGCGCCTGTCAGGCCAGGACCATTCCTGCTGGTATATTGATCCCCTGGACGGCACGACCAACTACGCTCACAATATTCCCTTTTTCACAGTTTCGATTGCTTACGCCGAAGCCGGAGAAATGCGCCTGGGCGCTGTTTATGACCCGATGCGCGACGAATGCTTCAGCGCCGAGCGGGGCAAGGGTGCCTGGCTCAACGAAAATCCAATCCGCGTATCAAAGACGAATGAAATGTTAGACAGCCTGCTGGTGACCGGTTTCCCTTATGAAGGGGAGAGCCTCAGGAGTCTGAACCTCAAAAACTTTGCTCATTTTACCAACCTCTCTCAAGGGGTGCGCCGGCTCGGTTCTGCTGCACTTGATTTATGCTACGTTGCATCCGGGCGCGTGGACGGCTACTGGGAGCTTTCGCTGCGCGCTTACGACCTGGCAGCCGGCGCGTTAATTGTCGAAGAGGCCGGGGGAGTCGTCACCAGTATTCGTGGAGAAGCCGATTACCTGAAAATGCCCTTCTCCATCCTGGCCGGAAACCCAACGATCCACAGGCTAATGCTGGCTGAGTTTCAGCATTTACTATAAAATGGAGTGGATTATTAAGGTGGGCAGATGAGCAACCAACTTCCTCTCAACACAGTGCTGGAAGGCGACTGCATCGAGGTCCTTTCCCAACTGCCAGGCGAGTCAGTCGACCTGATCTTCGCCGACCCACCTTATAACCTGCAGCTGCGCAACGAGCTCTGGCGGCCAAACCAGACCCTGGTCGACGCCGTTGATGATTCCTGGGATAAATTTTCCAGTTTCGAGGAATATGACGCCTTTACACGCGCCTGGCTGACGGCCTGCCGGCGCGTGCTCAAACCAACGGGCACCTTGTGGGTGATCGGGATGTACCACAACATTTACCGGATCGGTACGGCGCTGCAAGACCTCGGATTCTGGATTCTGAACGAGGTGCTGTGGATTAAGCTAAACCCCATGCCGAACTTCCGCGGCGTGCGATTCACCAATGCCCACGAGACGCTTATCTGGGCGCAAAAGGAAGCAGGCCGGCCGTACACTTTTAATCACCACGCGATGAAGGCGCTCAACGATGACCTTCAAATGCGCAGTGACTGGTATATTCCGGTATGCAATGGGCGCGAGCGGCTGCGGATCAACGGCACAAAAGCACACGCCACGCAAAAGCCAGAAGCGCTGCTCTACCGGATCATCTTATCCAGTTCAGAACCGGGCAGCGTTGTACTGGATCCATTCTTCGGCTCTGGCACAACCGGCGTCGTTGCGAAAAAACTTAAGCGAGACTGGATCGGTATTGAAAGAAAAGCTGAATACGTGCGCCTGGCCCGCGAGCGAATAGCGGCAGTCGAAACAGGCGAAACGGATCCGGCTGTTTACAAAATCTGTAACCCGCGCCGAGCGCCGCGGCTTCCATTCGGCGCGCTGCTGGAGAACGGGCTGATCAAACCCGGGCAAACGCTTTACTTTGGGAAGACGGGCAGCATCACCGCTCGCGTTCTGGCAGACGGCGCGCTTGAATATGCCGGGCAGCGCGGATCAATCCATCAAATTGCCCGGCTCATCCAACCTGGCCCTGGGAACGGCTGGCAGCAGTGGCATTACCTGGATGAAGAAACCAGGCAGCGGCAGCCGATTGATCGCCTGCGGCAGATTCTCCGGGTAAAACTGGAACCAAAAGAGGAACTAGCGAATGAGTGAAAAAACCCTATCTTACCAGCAGACTCGATGGAGTCTTGCAGACCTGATGCCTTCTGACAGCAGCGAAGAAATCGAACGCGCCTTTCGCCAGATCGATGAACAGGGAAAAGCGCTTGCTGAAGAAATCAGGCCAAAACTGAACGACAGCATCTCTGATGCCGAGTTTCTATCCATTCTGAACAAGGTAGAAGAGGTCAACCGGCGGGGGTATCACCTCGGGGGATACGCGAACCTGTTGTTTGCTGCTGACACGCAAAGCCAGGCAGCGCAGACCCTGCTCGCCCGGGTTCAGCAGTTCATGGCTGAAATGCAAAACCGCATGCTGTTCTTTGAGCTGTGGTGGAAGCAGTTGGACGACTCAATCGCAGACCGCCTGATGGCCGTCTCGGGTGATTACCGCTACTGGCTTGAGGAAATGCGCCACTTCAAAAAGCACACCCTCTCAGAGCCAGAGGAAAAAGTCATCAACATCAAAAACGTCACCGGGGCGAATGCGCTGGAAACCCTGTACGACTCAATTACAAACCGGTATACCTTCAAACTGACCGTCAACGGAGAGGAGAAGGAGCTGACGCGCGGCGAGTTGATGGTATACGTCCGGACAGCCGACCCAGATTTGCGCGCGAAGGCATATCAGGAACTGTACCGAGTTTACGGCAACGACGCCCCCATTTTGGGACAGATTTACCAGACGCTGGTGCGCAACTGGCGAAACGAAAAGGTCAACTTGCGCGGCTTTGCGCAGCCAATTTCCGCCCGCAACCTGGCCAATGACATCCCGGATGAAGTTGTCGATACGCTGCTGGAGGTCTGCCAGCGTAACAGCAGCATCTTCCAGCGCTATTTCAAGCTGAAAGCGCGCTGGCTTGGGATGGACAGGCTGCGCCGCTATGACATCTACGCGCCGGTTGTGCAGGCTGATAAACAATATTCGTTCGGGCAGGCAGCCGGCATGGTGCTGGACTCCTTCCGCGAGTTCGACCCGGAAATCGCCGAACTGGCGCAGCGCGTCTTCGACCAGAAACACCTGGACAGCGAAGTCCGCAAGGGAAAGATTGGCGGTGCTTTTTGCGCCACGATCGACCCGAAGATCACACCGTGGGTGCTGCTCAATTACCAGGGCCGCGCAGATGATGTTGCCACGATGGCGCATGAATTAGGTCACGCAATCCATTCCATGCTGGCATCGGATCACACGTTGTTCACCTACCACGCTTCCCTTCCGCTGGCAGAGACCGCATCAACATTTGGCGAAATGATGCTGGTAGATAAGCTGCTTGAAGAAGAGACCGATGAAAACGTGCGGCGTGACATCCTCTTCCGCCAGGTGGACGATGCCTACGCAACCATCGGGCGACAGGCCTTCTTTGCTCTGTTCGAACGCGAGGCGCATGAGATGATCAACCAGAACGCCTCTGTAGATGAGCTTGCAGCCGCTTATCTAAAGAATCTGCAGACCCAGTTTGGCGATGCAGTGGAAGTTAGCGATGAATTCAAGTGGGAGTGGGTCTCGATCCCGCACATCTACAGCACGCCGTTTTATGTCTATGCATACTCCTTTGGCCAGCTGCTGGTCCTCTCGCTGTACCAGCAGTTCAAACAGGAAGGCGAGTCGTTCAAGCCGCGCTATCGCAAGATCCTTTCCACCGGCGGCTCAGAAGCCCCGGCAAAGGTGTTAATGGAAGCAGGTATTGACATCCGCGACGCCGCATTCTGGCAGGGCGGTTTTGATGTCATCGAGAACCTTGTCTCTCAGTTAGAAGCGCTGCCTGTTCCGTAAATCGATATAGATCATCCCCTCGCCCCCTGTGCGACTGCTGGCCAGGGGGCGAGGGCGCGCAATCTACTTCCCCCTTCTATGGTATAAATAAAGTATATTCACCGCTGGCTGATTGTTTATTTCTTCTATCTATTGGTGGAACCAACCAGTCGATAGAGAATGAGTGGTGCACTCTCACATTGCCTTACGGCTGATTTGAGAATTATGAGGAGCATGGATGTATCTCGCTATTGAAGGGGTCATTGGAGTAGGTAAAACGACTCTGGCCCGCCTTTTACAACCCGCTTTCCGGGCCAGTTTGTTGTTGGAAGTCTTTGAAGAGAATCCTTTTCTCGGCAGCTTTTATGCAGATCGAGAACGGTATGCTTTTCAAACACAGATGTTTTTCCTGTTAAGCCGCTACCAGCAGCAGAAAAAGGGGGTATTGCAGGCATTTTCCGACGGTGAGAATCTGATCTCAGATTACACCTTCGAAAAGGATTCTTTGTTCGCCCGCATTAATTTGAAGGGCGATGAGCTGGATATGTACTACCGGGTTCATGAAGCCCTGGCGGAAAAAATTCAGCGTCCCGATCTGACTGTTTTTCTGCGAGCAGATACAGATTTGCTGCTGCAGCGAATTGCGCTGAGAGACCGGCCCTATGAGCGGGATATGGACCCGAACTATATCGAGCAGGTGAACGAAGCATATAACAACCATTTTTTGTCTGGCTCGTATACCCACCCGCTTCTCGTCATCGATACAAACCACCTGGATTATGTCCGCTATCCAGAAGATCTACATTGGGTTGAAAACCGCATTCGCCAGGCGCTGCAGCTGCCGCCGTTCCAGCCAGAGCTGCCGCTGCCCTCTCATGATCATGAATAAATCCGGCGAGCAGGATGGTGTTCTGGTGAACAGCCGATAACAAAAAATATTTCAGCAAGGGGAAGAAGATCAATGCGCCTTACACGAGAAATACTGATTAAGATCGCCCGCGAAACCGCTAATCAGAAGGCCAGTGTCAGCCGCCGTATTCTGTGCATTTATCTGACCGGCTCCGTGCTAAGCGATTCCCCGCTTCTGGGCGGCACAACCGATATTGACCTGGTGGTTGTGGAGGACAGCGAACCGCTCCAACCGCGAGAAATTATTCGCGTTTCTGATGAAGTCCATCTTGATATTGCCCATTATGCCCAGGATGTGTTTCGCCAGCCGCGGCATTTGCGCACAGATCCCTGGCTTGGCCCATTTATCTACAGCAAACCGATCGTTTTTCATGATACACAGCACTGGTTTGAATTTACCCAGGCCAGCACCGGCGCGCAGTTCTACCAGCCTGAATATACCTATCAACGCGTCAACAAGCTTGCTCAAGCGGCCCGCAAGGCATGGATGGACCTGGAACTTAATCCAGATGACCGGCACCTGAAGAATCTGAATAACTATTTCGGGGCAGTAGAAAATGCCGGTAATGCGCTCGCCAGTTTATACGGCGAACCCCTGGCCGAAAGGCGCTTCATGCTTCAACTGCCTCAGCGCCTGCAAGCGCTGCAAATGTCTGAAATGACATCCGGGCTGACGCACCTGATCGCGCCGGATATTGAGCACCTGGAAGACGCCTGGGCAGAATGGCTGCATGCATGGAAGACGGCCTTTCACCAGGCCGGCAGCCGGCCTGATGTCCCGCCGCAGCTGCACCCGGCCCGGCAGGCTTATTATGAGCGGGCCATCACGGCAATGTGGGATGAAAACCCAATTGCCGCGCTGTGGCTGATGCTAAAGACCTGGGTGCTGGCGGGCCGGCATCTACCAGAAGACGGGACAGAGGAAAACGCAATCAACCCGCTGCAGGCTGCACTGAATACGCTCCAATTGGACGAAGAGCATTTCACCGAAAGGCTTGCCGAGATGGACCAATATCTGGACCGGGTAGAGGAAGCGATTGAACGGTGGGCGCGTTCAAACGGCGTTTCTACAATGCCAGAGCTCTAGACTTTCCACAGTTATCCGCAATATTATCCACAAAACTGTGGATAAGCAGACAAAAATTGTGGATAAACGGCGATAAATGTGGATAACCTTCTGAAGACCTGGGAATAAGTTCAAAAACAGGCAAAAAGGCTAACCCCCATATATGGGGGTTAGCCTTTTTGATACCCGGATATGTACGGCCGGGGGATAAATTTGTGGAATCTGTGGACAAAGAATACACCTTCATCCACAACGGAGCGTGGATAACTGCCGTAAATGGGAATCCCTATATATAGCGTATGGATGCCAATTCGACAGCATATATAGGCCCACAAAAGGGGAAACCGAACTTTCCCCATAGTTATCCACATATCCCCAGCCCCTACTACATACAACTGAATCCATTAATTAAATTAATTGGGGGATATTCCTGCTTGATTCCGTCTTACTATTTAAGTACAATTTGCTCATAATAGTATACATTTGCCCCCTTGGCATGATTGGAGAACATCCAACTAGACGATCGAAAGAGGGAGATGAGCAATGGACGTAATCAAGGTCAAGGCAAACTCTCGCACTGCTGCGGTAGCGGGGGCGATAGCGGGGGTGGTCCGAGAGCATAAACGGGCTGAAGTCCAGGCCATTGGCGCCGGCGCTGTAAACCAGGCAATTAAGGCTTTAGTACTGGCTAAGGGATACCTCGCAGAAGACGGGATATCTGTTGTTGCGATCCCCGAGTTTGTAGATGTTGATATAGAAGGGAAGGTAAGGACTGCTATAAAACTAACGATAGAACCGCGCTAGAAATCATCAGGGGGAATTGATTGATTTCGCTTCTCTAAATTAGGGGTTAAGACCCTCAGTTTACGGGCACTACATGATAAGTCGGAACGGAGACCCTTGAACGCCAGGTTGGCTCGTTGATAGGGGGTCTATGAACCAACCTGCGCCAGGTCCTCGGGGTTGAACACGACGACTTCTTTCCCGGTTAGCTTCTCCTGCACCTTCTGAACGATCAGGTTCAGGTGATTTGGATGTGCAACATAATCCAGATCGTCAGCGGGGACGGTCAAAACAGGGCATAAAGTAAAGTGTTCAATCCAGATCCGGTAGAGCTCATTTAGCTGTTGGAGATACTGCGGGCTGATCGTTTTTTCATAATCGCGGTTACGCAGTTCAATGCGGTGGATCAGCGTAGAGACAGAAGCCCTCAAATAAATCATCAGATCAGGCGGCTGCAAGAAGTCGCTCACCGTCTGGTACATCGTGCGGTAAGTTTCATAATCGCGGCGGCTCAGGTAACCCTGTAAGTAGAGGTTCTGGGCAAATATTTCTGCGTCTTCGTAAATGCTGCGATCCTGAATCACCGAATCGGGGTGCATCAGAATTTTTTTATGAATTTGCAGCCGGTGAGCGAGAAAAAACACCTGCGAGTGAAAACTCCAGGTGCTCATATCTTTATAGAAATCTGACAGATAAGGATTCTCAGTAACGGGTTCAAAAAAGGGATCGCAGCCCAATCTGCGACAGAGCAGATTAACCAGGGTAGATTTGCCAACGCCGATGTTTCCGGAAACAATGATGTATTTTTTCATGAGGGCCTCGCGCTGCATTATTCAAGGTTTCAGCCTGCTACGGAATTTCGCCTGCCAGTTCCATGTCAATAATCTGTTCAAAGACTTCAAAGGGCTGCGCGCCCACAACAGCTAAACCGTTGATGAAGAAGGTGGGCGTGCTGCGGACCCCTAACCGGCTGGCAAACCCAAAATCATTTTCAACTTCCTGCGCGTAACGCTGCTCGTCCAGGCAGGCCCCAAACGCTTTCAAGTCAAGCCCAATTTCCTGTGCATACTGCTCATAAGCCTGCCGGTTGAGTTCCTGGTCACCGCTGAAGAGGCGGTCGTGGAACTCCCAGAATTTATCCTGTTCGAAGGCGCAGTTTGCTGCTTCTGCAGCCGGGCGGGCTTCAGGATGAGTGCCGTCGAGCGGGAAATCGCGGTAGACCAGCTGCACTTGATCGCCATATTTCGCCATGAGTTTCGGAAATACTTCCAAATGCCAGCGCTGGCAGAAGGGGCACTGATAATCGCTGAACTCGATAATTGTGATGGGTGCGTCTGGATTTCCGTAAGCAGGATCGTCGTCCACCGGGACATCATAGCGAACGACCTGCTGATCACTGTTACTATCCTGAGCGGCGGCTTCTTTGGCAGCGGCTTCACGAGCCGCAGCTGCCTCAGCGGAGGCTTTCAGCACTTCGGCCAGCTCTTCAGCCTCCTGAAGACGCGCTTCAAGCGGGCGTACCAACAAGAAATAGCTTGCGCCAAATCCAACAGCGAACGCCAGAATAATTGCGCTCAAAAAAATTAAAATAGACCGGCGCTGCGGTTTCGCCGGCTCGTCTGTTTCGGGTGTTTGAGTGGGGGGTGTTTGGTCCATGCGATGATTATACCATCCTGATCATCAATGTATGGTTTGAATCTGCCGTAGTACAGTACGCCGGCTGTGACTGCCGGGCCGTTAAACGTACAAAGGGAGGCATCAGATACCTCCCTTTGACAGGGGAATTGATAATCAACTAACTAAGCGGGGACGCAGGATCCGGTCGGGCAAACGTCCGCGCAGGAACCGCAGTCTTTGCACTTCGCGGGGTCGATCTCATAGAAGCCGTCGACCTCAAAAATTGCGCCTTCAGGGCATTCAGCTTCGCAAGCGCCGCACTGAATGCAGTCGTCTTTATTAATAACGTAAGCCATGTTCTTATCCTTTCATTGGATATTAATTTTTATCAAATAGTTCTGGACGATTGAAGAATAGCACAATCAGAGTAAAAATGTCAACAAACGAATGTCGTCTTTTGTCATTACTTTAAGAGCATAAATGTCATGCTTTAAATCAGTACCAACAGCTTTTTTTCCCCAGGGGTTGACAATTATCAAACCTTGAATATAATTACGATGCTTTCCTCGATAGCTCAATCGGCAGAGCGGGCGGCTGTTAACCGCTAGGTTCCAGGTTCGAGTCCTGGTCGAGGAGCCTTTTATTTTAAAGTCGCGCCAGATGCAAACGGAAGGCTGGCGCGACTTTTATTTTCCGACAAATAAATGGATTATGAAAATATCAACGCTGATCGAAGCTGTGGTTGAATTCCATGACTGTTAATCGGTAGGAAATCGCCCTTCATCAGGTGATTTCATCTGACAGTTGAATTTACAGTTTGATCAGGATGCATGATAAAATCAGCAGACAGCAGGATAAATTACCTGATCTATCTCCATAAATCACGAATATCATAGAAGGGTTTGCACCCGGCGGTTAACCGGGATTCCTTCTATGCCGGGAGTGTTAGCTATTATGAAAGACTTTGACACGAAAGAGTTTTGGGAAGCGCGATTAAGCCGCGCTGTAAATCTTAAAACAGTGGGAAATCGAGCTTTTTCTCTTTCTTATAATGAATGGCTTTATAAGGCCCAGAGAGACAGCCTGGAATTGCTTTTGTCTAAAAATAACATTTCTATCGAAGGTAAACACATATTGGATGTAGGATGCGGTTCTGGGTTTTATGTAAATTTCTTCGATGAAAAACAAGCCGGACACATCACAGGCATGGATATTACAAGTCAAAGTATTGAATATCTACGCAAGCAGTTTCCCGATTATCGTTTTTTAGTAAATGACATATCGGCAGATCAAATCGGCCTTTCTGAAAAATTCGACATTGTGTCAGCTGTCAGTGTGTTATTTCATATTGTTGATGATGATAAATTTTCAAATGCCGTAACCAATATATGTAACTTGGTTAAGCCAGATGGGTACATCATTATTTCAGATTCATTCAAGCGGCCAATTCTCCCCACAGCAAAGCATGCTAAATTGCGCGATTTAAAAGATTATCTTGCGATTTTTGAACGAAACAATGTCGAAGTCGTGGATATTGTTCCCATCTTTTATCTTTTGAACCAAACCTTCATCCCATTTATTCTCCCGCCCATCATCAGTCTTTTAGGCCTGGGGGAATTATTCTATTCCATAGACAGCAAGCTCCGAGCTGGTGGAATAAGTAACGGGCGCGGGGGAAAGTTCTTATTGGCGAGAAAAGCGCAAATGTAAAAATTGGAGAAATCTATCCTATTGGATGAGCTTTCCACAGATATTAACTTTTATCCACAATTTTAAGGTAGTTATCCACAGTATATTTCGTATAGCTAAACCAATCCCCTTTTCCAGCCTGTGGATAGGTTGTTTTTCTATTTCCCACAAAATCTAACCGGTTTTCCACAAAAATCGCAAGAGTTATCCACAGCCTTCAACCAGTTATCCACAGTTTTCAGGCTGTTGGCGGCGTTTTTCGCCTGGTTTTCCACAAAAGCCGGGAATTCTATACACACTTTTGAAAAGTTATCCACAGCTTTTTGGCTTTTTATCCACATATTGTTCGCACCAGTGTGGTGCTTCACTGGTATTTATCCACAGGTAAACCGGCCTTTTTTTGCGACATTCCCTGTTTTTTCCACAGAGAAGGCCGTGTTGTCCTTATTTTTTAGGCGGTTCTGAAGGTTTTTTCCACTGTTATATCGTATGTTATCCACAGGTTTGGGGTGTTTATCCACAATTACGAGGTGGTTATCCACAATTCATTTCCATGATTCTTTAAGGTGAGGTCCGGTTATGAAATGGAAAGAATTTGAATGACAGATTCTTTGGTATACTAGAGTTCCGTCAACCAAAAAATGACTCTTAGAATACCCGTTAGACGGAACACTTGCAGCCCTGTCCAGGCGCTTTTATTGAAAATAAGCGGAACATTCTGTCCGATCAAAGCGTGAGCACCAATATTTGAATTCCCATAGGAATGCAGTTCCTCTTATGAAGCTAATTATTCAGATCCCTTGCTATAACGAGGCAAGCACGCTGCCCAGCACGCTGCGCCTGCTTCCTCGGACGATTCCTGGGTTTGATCAGGTGGAAATCCTCGTCATTGATGACGGCAGTACCGATGGGACGGCTGAAGTGGCATATATGGCAGGGGCTGACCATGTAATCTGCCAGCCGCACCATGCTGGCCTGGCAGAGGCTTTTGCCGCCGGGTTAGATGCCTCTCTTCGCCTGGGCGCTGATGTGATTGTGAATACAGATGCCGATAACCAATACGAAGCGCAAGATATCCCGATGCTGCTGGCGCCGATTCTGAATGGGCAGGCTGAACTGGTGATCGGAGACCGGGGCGTTGCGACCTTAAAGACATTTTCTCCCCTTAAGCGCAAACTGCAGACGATCGGAAGCCGCGTTGTGTCGCAGGCTTCTGGGCTGTCGATCCCCGATGCGACCAGCGGCTTTCGCGCTATGACCCGTGAGGTGGCGCTGCGGACGATGGTGCTGAGCGACTATTCCTATACGCTGGAAACCCTCATTCAGGCAGGCAATCGAAAAGTCTCTGTAGTCAGCGTGCCGGTCCGGACAAACCCGCCGCAGCGGCCTTCGCGTTTGATGCGGGGGATCTCGGATTACTTGAAAAACTCGGGCATTACGATTCTGCGGGCTTACACTATGTATAGGCCCTTAAGGGTGTTCTTTTCGATTAGCGCCGTGCTAATGCTGCTGGGTGTTGCGATCGGAGTCCGTTTCTTAATCCTCTACTTCTTCCTGAACAGAGGAACCGGTAATATCCAGTCGCTAATTTTGGCAGCTGTGTTACTAATTATGGGTTTCCAGACCCTCCTTTTTGGCCTGCTTTCGGATCTTGTGAATTTTAACAGGAAGATTCTAGAAGAGACCCTGTACCGTATTCGCCAATTAGAAATAAGAGAAAACGGGCTCCAAACTACTAGAAAAGAGTAGCCTGGAGAGCTGTCAATAGAAATTCTCACTGACGCTTATGAAGAGAAAACCTTTCTATTTAGAGTGGAATGATTATGTCCAGTTGTATAAACTGGCTGTAGCCCGTAACAGGTCAAGAGAAGATTATTTTTCTTTCGAAGCTTATCAGGGCGGCATGCTGGTCCGATATTTAAGGTCGCAGGGTCTTTCTCTTTCTGGCCTTTCGCTGCTGGATCTGGGCTGTGGTTTCGGCGGATATATGGAAGCCTTCAAAGCCGAAGGAGCAAATGTCGTGGGACTGGATATCCGCCCGCCAAAAGTAGACTCCGTTGCAGTGATCGCCGCCGATGCGCTGCGTATTCCGGCTGCCGGCGGCTCGTTTGACCTGGTTGTCTGCGCAAGCCTGATTGAGCATTTGCCTGATCCAGCCGCACTCCTGATGGAAATCTGGCGTGTCTTGAAAGAAGGAGGGCTGCTTTATTTGAGCTTCCCGCCTTATTACTTCATCACGGGCGGGCATCAGTTTTCTCCTTACCATTTATTCGGGCAAAAGTTTGCCCTGTATGTTGCTCGCAAAAAGGGCCTGTTCCGCGGTCAAAAGTGGTTGGAATCGATGTACCCAACACGCCCTTCCTCGTTTGATACCGCTTTTGGCTCGTGGGGCTTATACCGCATGACGATTGCAAAGACGCGCCGTTTATTGAAGAACCTGCCCTACACCGTTGTGGACCGCTCAACCCGCTGGCTGCCGTTTGATTTTTCTGCCATACCGGTGCTTGGCGAGTTTATGACCTGGCATGTTCAGTTTCTGCTGAAAAAAGAATGAGAGTCTGCCTCGCGACCACTTCGTTTCCTCGATGGGAAAATGATCACCGCGTCCCGTTCATGCTCGAGCTTGCCCGCGAACTAAAGCGCCAGGGGCATTTTGTACGGGTCGTGGGGCTGCATACCCCCGGCGCAAAAACACGCGAGGTGATCGATGGAATTGAGGTGATTCGCGCCCGATATTTGCCGGAAAGTTGGGAAGTTCTGCAGAAGGAGGACGGCGGAATCCCTGCAATCTGGCGAAAAAAGCCTTTTGCCAGGCTGGCGCTGCTGCCGTTTGCGATCGTGTTCCTGGCTGCGATCATTCGTTATTCAAAAGATTGCGATATCATCCACGCGAACTGGTCGCTTAGCGGTCTTCTGGCATGGGCCGGCAAAATTTTTCACCGCAAGCCTTATATCGTGACGGTACACGGCAGCGATATTTTTATGGGCGGCTCCATTCCGTTTGTCTCGAAGCTCACAGCCTGGGCTCTGAATGCTTCTAAGGGGACGATCGCAGTAAGCCATTCCTTAGCAGAAGCCGTGAAGCAGCTCGGCGTACGCCCTGAAAAAGTGTTTACGATACCAAACGGCGTGAATATTGACCGATTCCATCCGGCGAATGGCGACCGGGAGAACCATGTGCTGTTTGTCGGGAATCTTACGGAAAACAAAGGCGTTCGCTATCTGATAGAAGCGTTTCCTTATGTTTTGTCCTGCATTCCTGACGTTCGGTTGATCGTCATCGGCGGCGGGCCGCAAAAGGAGTCATTTGAAGAGGCGGCGAGGCGTGAAGGGATATCGGACCGGGTGATTTTTCTGGGCAGCAAAAGCCCGCAGGAAGTCGCCGGCTGGATGCGGTCCTCGCAATTGTTTGTTTTACCCTCTCTTTCGGAGGGGTTCGGCGTGGTTCTGCTGGAAGCCATGGCTTCGGGGCTGCCCTGCATCGGCACGCGCACCGGCGGAATTCCAGACATTATCACCCCAGAGGTCGGCAGGTTGGTCCCTTCAGCCGACTCGCAGGCGCTTGGTGAGGCCGTTGTCGAAATGCTTCGCGACCGCGAAGGGCTTGAACGGATGCGCGAACGGGCAGTCGTCTATGTCAGGGAAAACTACAGCTGGACGGCGGTTGTCAGGCAGATCACTGCTCTTTATCAGTAGGTTCGTGGGATTGTGAAAAAACACCGGAAAACCATTCAGAATATTGCTACAGCTGCGGGTATGCTTCTGCTGCTGTATCAGGCCTGGCAGGCGGTTGAGGGATTCCTGGTCAGCGGCGTAAGGATCGATTCGCCAGGATTGCTTTTGATCGCGCTTGCACTTATCGTGATTACGATTGCTCAGCAGATGGCCGCCTGGTCAATCTTAATGCGGGGAATTGGCGTGCGCATTCCCTGGGCGGTAGTTCCTCGGGGTTACATTCTCTCATTTTTGCCAAGGTATATCCCAGGGACTGTGTGGGGTTACCTGAGCCGCGGTGAGTGGCTTTATCAGGACTTTGCTACGCCGTATTCGGTTTCGAACACAGGCTCTCTTCTAGAAGTTCTTATCGCGGTGCTTGCAAATGTGATTGTGATCAGCCTGTTCTTCCTCCCGTTAGAGGGGGCAAACATCGCTGTTGTGATCGCTGGGCTGCTTTGCCTTTTACTCGCCATCTGGTTTGTTTTCAATAAATCGATGATGCTGCCGTTTCTCTCGAAGATATTTTCGTTTCAATTCCCAAAAACCAGGCTGAGCTTAACCGGATGGTTCGCTTGCCTGGGAATGATCACAGCGAATATGCTCCTGTACGGGCTGGCGCTTGATTTGACCCTCCGGGCGATGAACTACGGGCCGGCAAGCCATAACTGGCTGTTATTGTCCGCGACCTTTTGTGTTTCCTGGTTAATCGGATTCTTGGTTTTTATTCTTCCTTCTGGGCTGGGGCTGCGCGAGCTTACGCTGTCAAGCCTGCTGATCCTTAACTTCGGCCTGACTTTCGAGGAAGCGAGCGTCGTATCGGTTCTCTTCCGCCTGGTCGTAACCCTGGCAGAAGTGTTATGGATCATCTTTGTCGGGTGGAAGCCCCTCATCAGCAAACTAAGCAGGGGACAAAAACTCAATCCTGAGTGAGCTGTTCATCGCACTTAAATCTTAGACATGCTCTTGAATTACCTTAATCGGTTTAGGTGGAACGAAAAGGGCGAATACTCCCTGGACTAACCCGAAGGTATTATTGACATAGAGGGGGCCGGAATTTATGCTCTAAATCAAGAAACAACTATTATGGAGGGAAATATGTTTAGAAGATTTCGGTTTATGGGAAGAAGCCTCTTCATTGCTTTGAGTCTTCTCCTCATCGTCTCAATCGCTGCGACTGCAGCGCCGCTGCTTCAGTCGACAACCAAGCGCCTGAGCACAAACTTCACGGTTGTCAACCTGGGCGCGAATGAAGCTAGTGTAACTGCCCGGTATATCCGGCCAGATGGTTCAACCTGGGTGGCCGCCCCTGGCAATACGCAATTCACGGTTGCAGCGAACTTCGGCCAGAAAGCGATTGCCCAGTACTTCGATGAGACATTGTCCGAAGGCATGGGCTCTGTCGTGCTCGAATCTAACGAACCGCTGGGTGCAGTTGTCCAGATCCAGGCCCGCAACCAGACTCCCACTAACGGCGCTTATTCCGGCGTTGTCAATCCTGCGAACAGCTTCCTGATTCCGCAGGCGCTGCGCCAGCGGAACACCCGGAACGGCGTTGCTAATACGCAGATCGCCATTCAGAGCGCTGAGGCTTCTGGTGCAATCAATGTAAACGTTCAATTGATCCCTTATCCTGGCTCTGGTTTACCGGCTCATACAGAGAGGATTACCAACATTCAGCCCGGCGCTTCTTTCCTGTACGATTTAGCGACAGAGGATCAGATCCCGGCTGGCTGGTACGGCTCCGCGGTTGTAACGGCTGAGAGTGGGAACATTTCCGTTGTTGTCAATATCTTCACAGGTGAAAACTCGATTCAGGTCTTCAATGCATTCCCGGCTACCGGTGTTGCTTCAAGATGGTTCGTCCCGCAGTTTACCTCTCGTCTCCCGAACGGCCTGAGCACCCCGGTGGTCGTCCAGAACCTGAGCGGCAGAACGCTGAATCCTGGCAATATTGTCCTCGACTGCAATTCGGCCACATATACTCCGCGCACCTTTTCTGTGACGAATGATGTCGCGGTTCAGGATCAGGCCTCATATGTGTTCAATCCGGTTGAGGACACCCGGCTTCCCGACAACTGGTCCGGCGCGTGCAATGTGACTTTGAGCGGCAATGCTAGCGGCGTGGTCTTCGTCCAGATGCGCAGGCCTGGCGTGAGTGAAGAATTTGCTGCTTATGAAGCCTTCCCGGCGACGGCTACCGATACACGGGTTGTGGTCCCGCTGGTTTCAAAGCGCCAGCCGAACGGCTTTGCGACTGTTGTGACCGTCCAGAATTTGGATACGAACAACCCGGCTGAGGTCAGGTTCCGCTACGTTCCTTCTGCTGAATACATCGCCGGCGGCGGTTCTTCGAGTGAGATCACTCGCACCGTTACCATTCCGCCCGGCGGCAATCAGCAGGATAACCATCGCTTGCCGGATGGTGTAGCGGGAATGCCCGATCGTTGGTATGGCACGCTGGTGGTTGAACCTGTGAATCCCGCCAATGCGCGCCCACTGGTTGCCTATGTTCAGTTGACCAACTACCTTGGGGCCCCTGGCGATACGCTGATGGCGCACTCGGCTTTCACCCTTCCCTAAGCCGGTTCTAGACTATTTCGACTCCCAATAAATACTGAGTAAACCGTAATCAGTTTGACCTGGACTCGCAAAGTCCAGGTCAAATTTTTACAGAGCTTTTAGAATATAATTGTCTCGGTACTTGTTTTATCATTCTCTGGCTTGCTAATCATATACAGGATAAGGACAATACGATGATGATAAAAAGAGCGCGATTTTTCTTGTTAATAATCGTGATTGCCATCCTCCTCGTTTCTTGCGCCTCGCCGGCGGCTTCGCCGGCTGCAGAAGCTGTGTCTGCGACAGAACCACCCCAAGAGGAGGCCCAGGCGACTGCTCCGCCTGCTGCGGCTCCGGATACCGCTGAACCGGCTCTTTCTCCAACTGCTGAAATGGATGCCTCTGCAGCCTTAGGCTACCCGGCGCCAACCGGCGGAGGTCAATCCGGATTCAGCGGTGAGGGTCAATCTGGTTACCCGGCGCCAACGTCTGCCGGTGACGGGCTTTCGTATCCTGCGCCCGGACAGGGAGATGAAGCCCCAGCGAATACCCCTGAAATCCCGGCAGATGTTCCTGATCCGAAACCGGGTATGGCATCGATCAGCGGGGTGATTTATTCCAGCACGGTGGACAGAATCGTTCCTGCAACAATGTTTTATCTCACAAGGGCCGTTGGGGAGAATCAGCGGAGCCTGCCGCCTGCATTCTTTGGACCCCTGGAAGAACAGGGAGATATCGTCGGGAGGACCGATGATAAAGGGCAGTTTGCTCTCGATAATGTTCCGCCGGGAAACTACTTTTTGGTTGTCGAAGCGCCTCCATACAGTTGGGCGCTTGGGTTGGTCTCTGAACAGGACACAACCCCCAGGCTCATCGAGCTTCAAGCGAACCAGAAACACGCGCTAGAAGTCGTTTACGTTTCCTGGCCTTAATCTCATCGGATTAAGAATTGATAAGGGGCCGTCCAAATTGATCGTTTTGGACGGCCCCTTTTTGCCTGCTTTTTGAGAGCCAAAGAAGCCGGTTATGGGTTTTGAGAGAAGGTCAGCCGCAGCCCGCACCCTTCTCTTATCCCTGAAACCACGACCTCCTGGCCTGTTTTCATCACTCTCAATGTATACGAGGTGCCGGGTTCAAGATGAACATCTGCGTAACCAGGGCTGATCTCCGGGGCAAGGCCGGTAAAGAAGGTTTCTTCACCGTTTTTCCAGATGATCACAATTGGAACGCCGGGCACAGGTTGGTCATCGGGTCCCAGCACTTCGACTTGCAGCAGTCCCGGCTGCGCGGTCGCGCCGCATATCTCTTCCCTCTCTTTCAGAGCAAACGGCGCTGAAAGCGTGGGGGTCGCTGTCATGGTTGGGCGGAGCGTGAAAGTTGGCTCTGGGGTCAGCGTTACGGTTGGCGTCAGGGTGGGCGGCGGCGGGGTCGGGGTGCGAATCGGGTCCAGAATGACGGTGGCCGCTGTCGGGGTTGCTGTTTGCTGCGCGGGAGTCAGGGTCGCTGCCGGTTCAACTGCGTGCGGCGTCGGTGTAGCGATTTCTTCCGGCGGCTTGCCGAGATCGGCAGCCAGAAGAGCCAGCGCGCGCGCCTCGTCCGGTGGGTAATTTTCACCGAGCATGCGCTGCGCTTGAGCGGCGAGCGCTTGAATGTCGTTATCATCATTGATCAGGCTTAATCGCTCGCGCGCTCGACCGATGTCATGGTTTGCCTGATAAGCCAGAGCAATGACCAGGCGGTACTCGTCCTTATCGGTTTCGGATAGGGAAGAAGGATCCGTATCCACATATTTCACGGGGAAGAGCCACCATGAGAAAATCACCCCGGCAGCCAGGCCGATGATCAGGCCTGTGAGCAGATACCAGTTTCCGCGGCCGTCGTTCATGGCTGCGCTCCGGCGCTTGGGGGTTGGAGCGCTTGCGACAGCTGCCCCATCATTTCGATATCAGCGGAGGTATACCCAAACGATCGCGCTCTGGCGATGCTCTCGCTGACCAGCGCGAGCGGGTCTTCACTGCCCAGAAGAGACAGGCGGCGGACTGCCTGGCTCAGATTCTGATCGCTCTGATAGATTTCCGCAACCATTAAGACATAATCCGTCTTGTAATCAGCCCGCAGAGAGTGCAGCGGAGTGTTCACATACTTGACCGGATTAATTACCCAACCATAGAGCAGCCCCAGGCCAAGCCCTACGAGAATCATGATCAAAAAGAAAAACAGGCGCTTTGTTCGCATTATGGGCGCTTCATCATTGGAATTTTGATATTATGCCGGCGCGCGGCTTCAATTGCTTCGGGGTAACCCGCGTCGACATGGCGCACAATGCCCATGCCCGGGTCGGTGGTGAGGACGCGCTCCAGCCTTCGGGCTGCTTCTGGCGTGCCGTCAGCAACAATCACCATCCCTGCGTGCTGGCTGAAACCAATCCCGACGCCGCCGCCGTGATGGAAGGATACCCATGTCGCGCCCCCGGCAGTGTTGATGAGCGCGTTGAGAATTGGCCAGTCGCTGATCGCATCGCTGCCGTCGCGCATGCCTTCAGTCTCTCGATTTGGAGAAGCTACCGAACCGGCGTCGAGGTGATCTCGCCCAATCACAATCGGCGCTTTGAGCGTCCCGTTTGCGACCATTTCATTGAACTTCAACCCGGCTTTCACGCGCTCGCCGTAGCCCAACCAGCAGATCCGCGCCGGCAGACCCTGGAAAGGCACTTTTTCGCGGGCCATTTCCAGCCAGCGGCGCAGGTGTTGGTTCTCTGGAAACAGCTCAATGATTGCTTCGTCTGTGCGGTAGATGTCCTCCGGATCGCCGGAGAGGGCCACCCAGCGAAACGGCCCTTTGCCCTCACAGAACAGGGGCCGGATATAGGCCGGGACGAACCCCGGAAAGCTGAAGGCATCTTTTACGCCGTAGTCGAAGGCGCGCTGGCGCAGATTGTTGCCGTAGTCAAACACCTCAGCGCCTCTGCGCTGGAACTCGAGCATGGCCTCAACATGGCGGGCCATTGACTGCATCGACCTGCGCGAATATTCTTGCGGATCTTCGCGGCGCAGGGCCTCTGCTGCCTCTACCGACAGCCCCGCCGGAACATACATCAACACATCGTGAGCAGGCGTCTGGTCGGTGACGACATCGGGAATCACGCCGCGCAGGGCCAGTTCAGGGTAGATTTCAGCCGCGTTGCCAATTAAACCGATCGAGAGCGGCGTTCCGTTCTGGCGAGCCTCTTCCGCAAGGGTCATGGCCTCTTCCAGATTATCCACAATCTTATCCACATAGCCTATCTCGTGCCGCCGCTGCGCTCGCTCAGGGTCAACCTCGACGATCACGCCGACCCCGCCATTCATCGTGATGGCAAGCGGCTGCGCGCCGCCCATCCCCCCTAAACCTGCTGTGAGCACGAGCTTCCCTTTCAGCGAAGGCCAGCCGCGCTGGTGCGCCAGTGAGCCGAGCGTCTCGTAGGTTCCCTGTAAAATGCCCTGCGTGCCGATATAAATCCACGAGCCGGCAGTCATCTGGCCAAACATGATCAGCCCTTTTTGTGCCAGCTCGTCAAAATAATCTTGCGTGGCCCAATGAGGAACCAGGTTCGAATTGGCAATTAGCACGCGCGGAGCATCTGGGTGGCTCTTGAAAACAGCCACAGGCTTGCCAGACTGCACCAGCAGGGTCTCATCGTCTTCAAGGGTACGCAGGGTATCCAGAATTGCATCAAATGCCTCCCAATTGCGAGCAGCCTGCCCGCGCCCTCCATAAACCACCAGGTCCGCCGGGCGTTCGGCTACTTCGGGATCCAGGTTGTTTTGGATCATGCGGTAGACTGCCTCGGTCAGCCAGGATTTACAGGTCAGCGTTGTGCCGCGTGGTGCGCTCACCGCTCTTGGATCGGACATGGAAACCTCCGCTGTAAGGATGGATTAGTCGTGTGAAAATGAAGCATATTGTGATGCGAGCACAATCAGTCTGTGACTCAGGATGTAATTCAAGTGCCGATGGTTTGATCTGTGCTTTACTCAGGATGGGCAGGGCCCAATTCAGATTATACGACGAGTAGCTGCAAGGGGCAAACGCTATCCTTTTTGTAATGTTATGGTAAACTTCTCTCTGGTATATGGACGAAAAAACGATCTTAACCCTGGAATACACAAAAGTACTGGAGCGCCTGGCAGGCTATGCGTCTTTTAGCGCATCTGCTGAACTGGCGCGCTCGCTGCGTCCCACCGCAGATTATGATCAGGTACTGCAGCGGCAGGCGCGAACGACCGAAGCCCGCCGTTTACTCGATGTTAACAGCGACGTGGGAATCGGCGGCGCGCATGATGTTCGCCCGCTGGTCGACCGGGCAGCTCGTGGCGGCGTTCTGGAACCATCAGAACTGCTTTCGATTAAAGACACTTTGATCTCTGCTCGCGTGTTGTTCCGCGCGTTTGAACGAGGTGCGGAAACCTATCCAGCGCTGGCAGAAATTGGCAAAAACCTGGTTCCGCCGCCTGGGATTGTTGATATTATCTCGCGAACCATTTCTGATCGCGCTGAAGTGCAGGACTCGGCCTCACAGAAACTGGCCGCGATTCGCTCTCAAATCAAAGTGGCGCATGACCGGCTGCTTACGCGCCTGCAAAAAATGGTGAATGACTCGAAAGTTGGGCCGATGCTGCAAGAGGCGTTAATCACGCAGCGCAACGGGCGTTATGTAATTCCCCTGCGGGCTGAGTTTAAAGGTCGAGTCCGTTCGATTGTGCATGACCAGTCTTCATCAGGCGCGACGCTGTTCGTGGAACCACTGGCAGTCGTTGAATTAAATAACGAGTGGCATGAACTGCAGCTGGCAGAGCGAGACGAGGTCCGGCGCATCCTCGCCGAAATATCTGATCAGGTCGGCGCGGTGGCTGAGCCGATCAAAGCGCTGGTTGAAGCGCTGGCGCAAATCGATCTGGCGTTGATGTGCGCGAAGTATGCCGAGGATTTGCGCGCTACCGCGCCTGTTCTGGAGTCTTTGCGGGGGAAGGGCCGTCCGAATCACCCCGGCAGCGTGATTCGCCTGTATGAGGCGCGGCACCCGCTGCTGGATCAGGAAACAGTTGTGCCGGTTGATGTCGTACTGGATGATCAGACCTTTGCTGTTGTGATCACCGGCCCCAACACAGGTGGGAAGACCGTCACGCTTAAGACTGTTGGGCTGTTGGTGCTAATGGCTCAAACCGGGCTGCATATCCCGGCTCGATCAGGTTCAGCTTTGAGCGTTTTCCACAATGTATTCGCGGACATTGGCGACGAGCAGTCGATCGAACAGTCGCTCTCGACATTTTCGGGCCATATTCGCAACATTGTGCGCATCCTGCGCCGGGCTGATGAAAAGACGCTGGTTCTGTTTGATGAACTGGGCGCAGGCACAGACCCGCAAGAAGGCGCTGCACTTGCCCGTTCATTGCTTCAACACCTGGTCGAACGCCGAATCACATGCATGGTTGCGACCCATTATCCCGAACTGAAGATCTATGCGCACAGCACCTCTGGGGTGATCAACGCCAGCATGGAATTCGATCTGCATACACTGCGGCCCACCTATCGCCTGACGATTGGCCTGCCGGGGCGGTCTAATGCCCTTGCAATTGCTCGCAGGCTGGGCCTTCCGCAAGAGATTATTGAGGGCGCAAAATCGACGCTCGATCCCGATGAATTGCACGCTGAAGACCTGTTGAACGAAATTCACCGGCAGCGCGACCTGGCCCGCAAAGCGCGCCAGAAGGCAGAAAACGAGCTGCGTGAAGTTGAAAAGCAGCAGGCAAAACTGGCAAAGCGCCTGGAGATGATCGAGGATGAACGGCGAGAAATTCTGGAAAACGCGCGGAGAAAGACAGAAGCAGAGATCGCTGGCCTGCAAGCGGAACTGGAAGAGCTTCGCCGCCAGCTTGCGCGCGCGCGGCAGCCGCTGGAAGCGCTCAAGCCCTTGCAAGAGCAGGTTGCTGAATTGAGCGCGGCTGTTCAGAAACCCGTCGCGCGCGAGGTGGTTCAGGAGACCGCCGCGCGGCCGCTGCGCCTTGGCGATAAAGTTCGGGTTCGCTCAATTCGCATGGAAGGTGTGATCACTGCGGTGAGCGATAATGATTTTGAAGTTCAGGTGGGCAATCTGCGCGTACGCGCTCGCCCATTCGATCTGCAGCGGCCAAATGAACTCGAGACCGAGCCCCCGGCTGCTGAACCGACCGCGCCGAAGCTCAAATCACCGCGTACCCCGGCACCCGCGAGCACGCCAAAAAGAGCAGCTTCGCCGTTCTATCCCTCCCCAGGATTGGAGCTGGATGTGCGCGGCCAGCGGGCAGAAGATGCGCTTGACGCGCTGGACCGCTATCTTGAATCGGCTTACCTGGCAGGGCTGCCGTATGTGCGAATCATTCACGGTAAAGGGACCGGCCGGCTGCGTCAGGTGATTCGTGAATCGCTGGGCCAATCGCCGCACGTCAAAAACTGGGAGACCGGCGGCGATAAAGAGGGCGGTGAGGGCGTGACCGTCGTCCGGCTGTTGTCAGAGTAGAAATTTGCAAAGGATCCCGGCATTACTCACGCCGGGATCTTTATATTCTGATGATATAAAAAGGCCGATGGAATCCCCTGACTACCATCGGCCTTCTTCGCACGGGTCCCCTGATACCCATGCCCCAATGTCATTTACATTGTGAATAATTACAAGTCTATCATATTCTACATTAAAACCGTTGCCGAAACGTGGACAAACTAATTTGATTCTGGTAAATATGTCCACGCTTTTTCTCTCTCATGGAACAAATCGCGCAGTTCAGGGGTTTTTGTGTGCTGGATGATCACCTGCGCTGCCTGCTGAAGGCGCTCGCTGGCAATGAACCGGTCGGGTGAATGAAGGATGTCAGCAGCTTGCTGCCAGAACACGCAGGTTTCGATTTCAAGCGGAAGGTTCGAGATGGCTTTTGCCTTTGCTGCGCCCAGGCGAGCCGTGCGCAGTGCTGCTTCATATTGTTTTTCTCTCAGGCTGTGCTTCGAATGGAGATAGCTGCTGAAAATTTGAAATTCAGGCAGGCAGCGCCGGTCTGCTTCTACGGAAATGAATTCCAAAAGGCGCATCGCTTCGCTGGACTGCCTGGTTTCTATCAGCAGGCTGGCTTTTGCTAATTGGGCCGTTATCTTGATGAGAAACGTTTCGTCCTGGTGCACAGCTTGCAGAGCGCGTTCAATTTTGTCCATTGCGGTCGAAAAGTTCCCTCGCGCCGCCTCAGTCCAACCGAGAAAAGCGAGATTTTGGGCCGCCTGAAAGTTCACCGCGCCGTCCTGGCTGCCAGCCTGGAACATCTGCGCTGCTTTTTCTTCGTTTCCCAGGAAGAGGTAAAGTTTTCCGAGCAGGCCGTATGCTCCCACTTTCAGAAAGCCGGCGTCCCGCTCCTGTGCAATTTGCAGCACCTTTTGGGCATATTGCCAGCAGCTGTCCAGATCCCCAAGCGCGAAACATGCTTCGCCAGCCGCATTGAGCGCCTCTCCCAGGAGGTGCGGAAGATAGGTTGCTTCAGCCATTTCCATCGCACTGCGGGCCATCTTGAGGCTTTCGTGATACAGGCCTGACAGATTCATAAAGCGCGCTGCCATGCTGCTGGCGCGGATCATCCCCGATTGGCTTAACAGTAAGCTCGCGTCTCGATAAGACATTTCGGCCATTTGAATTGCCTGGAAAGGCCATCCGGAAATCCCGTGGAGCAGCGATAACATAAGCCTGGCATTAGCCCGCGGCGAAACAAGCTCCGGATCCTGTGACTGCGAGCTGAGTTCGATCACCTTTTCAAAAGAACGCCGCGACTCTGCATATTGCTTGAGCAGCAGCCGAAACATTCCCTGGCGGTTGAGCGCCTCAATCTGCTCGTATAAATTTTCAGACTGGTCCAGATAAGAGAGAGCTTTTTCCAGCGTCTCCAGCCCCATAATCGGGTTCAATGTGAGTTCATGGATTTGAGCGAGGCCGTTATAAGCGCTGCCGACTAAAAACTGGCTCTGGCGCCGCAAACCAAATTGAAGCAGGGTTTGATACACGCGTTCCATGACCTGCAAATTTCCGATCTCGAAAGCGAACTGCCCCCATTGGCGGTAAAGGTCGTAAATCAATTGATTAGAAGCCTGAGCGCCCAACCGCTGAAGGATTTGCTCAGCGCGGTCATAAGCGGCAAACACTTCAGCTTGCGCGTACAGCCGGCGGGCGTACAGGGCTGCTTTGATCCAATGGCGAAACGCCGCGCTGAGTTCGCCCGCTTCTTCGTAGTGATCGGCGAGCACGGCTTCAATTTCAGCGCTTTCTCCATCCTGATTTTGTTCGAGCACGCGGGCAACGCGCAGGTGCAGCAGCCGCTTTCGCGCCGGGCTCAAGTCTAAAAGGATCACTTCACGGATTTTCTCGTGGACGAAGATGTATTCGCTGGAAGGGCGGTCCTGTGTACTGGCTTTAATCAGGTTGAGCTGCGCGAGCGATTCGAGCGATTGGACCACCTGTTCAGGCGGGAGCATGCACGTAGCTTCGAGCAAATCAATTGAAAATTCGCTGCCAATAACGGCCGCCAGGCTCAATGTCTGCAAATCGTTTGGAGACAGGCTCTGGAGGCGCTCTCGAACCAGGGTATGGATGCTGCCGGCAATTGGCAGGTGCTTAACATCTACGGGCAGTTGTGAATCCAGGGAATAATCGAGCATTACCCGCAGCGTTTCAAGCAGGAACAGGGGGTTGCCGCCGGTCTCTCTACCCAGCCGCTGGATGATTTCCTGTGAGCACTTGTCGCCCAGAACATAACGGGTCATCATGGCGATGTCTTTGGGCTGGAGCGGCGCAAGTGACATCTGCTGGACGGAAAAACCGCCGGGGGGCTGGTTGAGGAAGCTCTCCAGGTGCGGGTTAGCGATCTCTGTGCGGGCGGCGAGAATCAGGGCTCCGTTCTCTCCAAATACGCCGCGGTTGGCGAGGTAGGCAAGGGCCTCTAGCGTGGTTCCATCGCTCCAATGCGCGTTGTCGAGAAAGAGCAAAAAGGGCTGCTTCTTGCTGATGAAAGACAGCAGATAGCGCAGCGCCTCAAAAATCAGGTTGTGCTCCTGGTTGGGCGTAATTTGCGGGGCGCGGATATCCGGGCGATAGATCGACATCTCTGGAAGCAGGAGCGAGAGGGTTGCTACCCAGATGTCTTCCATCTGGCTCCATTCCTCTGCCTGAATGTCGTGCCGGAGCATATCGATGATCGGCTGCAGGGGCAGGCTGTTTTCCATCATTCGGGCAGAGGCCAGCAGCAGGCGAGGGGCGGGCTTGAGTGAGAAGAACAGCTCGCGCACCAGGCGGCTTTTCCCTGACCCACCCTCGCCAAAGATAATGACCGGGTTTCCGCGCCGCACGGCAAACTGCAGTTCTTGCAATATTTGCTCTCGGCCCACAAATGGGACCTGCATGTTGGCCAGCGAAGGCCAGGAGGGCCGCTCGCTGGCTGCATTGGGGTGAGAGGCTTGTTCGCGAATCTTCTTAGACAGTCCGAGCAGTGAGGGAGGAAGCTCAGAATAGCCCTCGCGCCTGAAAAGCTCGGCCAGGAAGGAACAATAATTCAGCGCTTCGCTGTAGCGCCCGTGCTTGTGCAGCAGGCTCAGCAGCCGGTAATGATGGCTTTCATTGATCTCATCGCCTTCCAGGGCGCTGCGGAGCCATTGAATAGCACCGTCTACATCTCCGCTGGC
>Ga0134094_1001089_pt1 | contig 27934 bp, 32 predicted proteins | sample 5_1taG_FD_94458 | JGI IMG/M metagenome (GOLD analysis project Ga0134094, IMG submission 94458) | Switchgrass degrading microbial communities from high solid loading bioreactors in New Hampshire, USA - 5_19_20_110_A1 metaG | ecosystem: Engineered > Bioreactor > Semi-continuous > Anaerobic >... | reverse complement strand
CCCCGTTTCGTGTTGTAATATGACTAAGCCGACACGCGCGAGTGGTGGAATTGGCAGACTCGCTAGATTCAGGTTCTAGTGTGCAATACGCACGTGCGGGTTCAAGTCCCGCCTCGCGCACCAGGGAAAACCTTGAAACCACAAGGGTTTCAGGGTTTTTCTTTTTACTTTTAAAGTGTAAAGTATTACTTTACATAATCCATAAAACAATGCGCTATTGCAGTACAAACTGCGGTACAGCTTCCAGCAAATTGGTAATTTTGTGTTGGGATAATATACGAAGTTTTTCGTTGAATTTTGTAGATAATGATGAAAAAGCGGGGATGAAATGGAACAGAACGCGCCGTATATCCCCTTTGATTTTTACTTGCCGCTCCCGACAAGGCCTGCTATAATTTTACATAGTTCAGTATTCCGAATCTGGGGGCAAGCAAGATGCCGAGACGTAGACTGTCAGACAGCAGCGAGAACAGCAACATGCGGGAGATCGAAGCGTATACCCACGACGACAAGAAGCGCATGAACAATCCGCCTGTCGGCATAGCGGAATACGACGTGGACGAGGGGAAGAAGAGGACTTACTCTTTTGATCCGCACCTCGACCCTGAGCTTCAGTGGAACGCGAACACAAAGCTCGAAAAGCTGCTTGACGATGCCCTTGCAAGCGGCGATCCTGAGACAATGAAGGCGGCGCTTCAGGAAATAAAGCGCATGAACCAGCCGCACCTCCTGTGGGCCGGGAAGGCCGAGGGCCTTTCCTTCGAGGTGCCGACGACCTCGATACATATACACGAGTCAATCAAACCGCACAAGATTATTGCCTCCGTGCTGAAAAAATACAGTAACGCGCTGGACGGCCAGATCGAAGGCCAGCAATCGATGTTCGAGGCGGAGACGCCGGCGGAGCGGATGCGCCGGAAGCGCGAGGCCATCGAGTTCTACCAGCACGGCGTGAACTGGACAAACCGCCTTATTGCCGGCGACAGCCTTGTCGTTATGAATTCCCTGCTTGAAAAGGAAGGCATGGCCGGGCAGGTGCAGATGGTTTACATCGACCCGCCGTACGGCATCAAATACGGCTCCAACTTCCAGCCGTTTGTCAACAAGAGGGACGTCAGGGACAGGAAGGACGAGGACCTGACGCAGGAGCCCGAGATGGTCAAGGCGTTCCGTGACACGTGGGAGCTGGGGATACATTCTTATCTCACCTACCTGCGGAACCGCCTCCTGCTCGTGCGCGAGCTGCTGCACGAGAGCGGCAGCGTGTTCGTGCAGATTAGCGACGAGAATGTGCATCATGTAAGAGAAGTAATGGACGAAATATTTGGAAATGAGAATTTTATTGCCATTATAGCTTTTAAAACAGCAACAAATCAAAACGCCAACCGAATACAGCGTTTATATGATTATCTTGTATGGTATGGTAAGACTAAAGAGCCTAAATTCAAACCACTTTATCGAGTAAGAACAATTGAAGAGATTGAAAGAACTTTTAACTATATTGAACCTGAAACAGGCCGCCGGTACAAAGCTGCAGAATTATCTAACTATACTCCTGAACAGCTTAATCTTCTGAGAAAAGCAGGGAGACTTGTTGAAACAGAAAAGTATGGTAAAAGGTATCCTGAAGATTTTGAATACACTGAGCTAGAAAATGTTTGGTGGGGCACAATTATATCAACTTTTAGCAAAGAAAAAGTATATGCTGTACAAACGAGCACTGAAGCCGTCGGAAGAGCAGTGCTCATGACCACGGACCCCGGCGATCTCGTCCTCGACATCACGTGCGGCAGCGGCACAACCGCATACGTTGCCGAGCAGTGGGGGCGGCGCTGGATAACCTGCGACACGTCGCGGGTGGCCATCGCGCTGGCCAAGCAGCGCCTGATGACCGCGACGTTTGACTACTACAAGCTTGCCCACCCGGAGCAGGGCGTCGCGGGCGGGTTTGTCTACAAGACGGTCCCGCACATAACCCTGAAGTCCATAGCGAACGGCGAGCCTCCGGAGCAGGAGACACTTTACGACCAGCCGGAGATCGACAGGACAAAAATCCGTATCAGCGGCCCGTTCACCGTGGAGGCGCTGCCCGCGCCCGTGGTGAGGCCGATTGACGAGGCGTCGCTGCTTGAGGAAGACTACAGCGCAAAGCAGGACGACTGGCGCGGCGAGCTTCTGGCGACCGGTATCCTGGGCAGAAACGGCGCCAAGATTGAGTTCTCCCGCGTGGAGCCGCTCTCCGGGACGAAGTTCCTGCACGCCGAGGCGGAAACGAAGGAGGACCCGCCGCGGCGCGCCGTCATATGCTTCGGGAGCGAGACAAAGCCGATGGACTCGCGGATGGTGGCGCTTGCCCTCGATGAGGCCCAGGAGCTCCGCCCGAGTCCGAAACTGATCATATTCGCGGCATTCCAGTTTGACCCCGAGGCGGCGAAGGACATCGACGAGGTTAAATGGCCGGGCGTCACCCTGCTCAAGGTCCAGATGAACACCGACCTCATGACTGAGGACCTTAAGAAAAAGCGTTCCTCAAACCAGAGCTTCTGGCTTGTCGGGCAGCCCGACGTCGAGCTGATCCGGATCGAAAAGGGCAGGGACAAGGGGAAGTACATGGTCCGCGTCAACGGCTTTGACTACTATGATGTGAAGAAAGGTGAGGTCGTGTCAGGTGGCCCGGACCGCATCGCCATGTGGATGCTCGATACGAATTACGACGGCATGTGCATTGAACCGGCGCAGGTCTTCTTCCCGATGGGCGGCAGGGACGGAGGGTGGAGCCGACTGGCCAGAACTCTCAAGGCCGAGATTGACCCTGACCTGATAGAGCGTTATGCGGGGAATGAGTCCCTACCGTTCACGGTTGAGCCGAACACACAGATTGCCGTGAAGATCATTGACGACCGCGGAATCGAGAGCCTCAAAGTCATCAAGGTAGGTGACCGGTAGTGGCCGCAGGCATTGACAAGCTGATTATAAACTCGCCCTTCCGCGAGCCGGAATACCACTGGAAGTACGACCACAACTCCCAGTCGTTCGTGAAGGTTGAAGGTCGGCGCCCTGCGGGCTACTTTATCGCCGGACGGGGTTCCAACCAGTACAACGACATAGGCGAGTTCGTGGAGCTGCCACTTGTCAACATGATCCGCCCCAGGGTCAAGGCCTGGCGTGAAAACGGCTACCCGGGCATTACCGGTGTGACCAGAAAGCTGATCGAGCACTGGCACGACAGCGCTGCCCGCCCCTATCCGTTCTTTTTCTGCCAGCTCGACGCAATTGAGACGCTGATCTGGCTCGTCGAGGCGCCGGACTCAGAGAAGGTCGGCGTTAACATACCGGGCGACGGGGGCGAGTTCAAGAGGATATGCACGAAGTTGTGCACCGGTGGCGGCAAGACTACGGTCATGGCGATGCTCATCGCATGGATGGTATGCAACAAGGTTACATATCCGAGGGACAGAAGGTTTTCAAAAAACGTCCTTGTCATCGCGCCGGGACTCACTGTGAAGAGGCGCCTGAAGGTTCTTGAGGTGGGCGGCGACGACAACTACTACGCCCAGTTCAATATAGTGCCGCCGGGGCTCTGGGAGCGGCTAAGGCAGGGAAAGGTCATAATCGAGAACTGGCAGGCCCTTGCGTGGGAAGATGAAGAGACGATAAAAAAACGAAAAAGCGTTGACAAGCGAGGGGCGAAAAGCGACGAGGCATATGTACGCGGAATCCTGGGCGACATGGCCGGGAGCCGGAACATCCTTGTTATAAACGACGAGGCGCACCACGCATGGAGGTATAACCCGGAAATAAAAACAGCCCTCAAAGGGCAGGACAAAAAGGAGTTCCTCGAAAGCCTGAAAGAAGCGACGGTGTGGGTTCAAGGCCTGGACCGCATCCACAGGGCGAGGAACATCCTGACGTGCTATGACTTTTCAGCGACGCCGTTTGCGCCGTCGGGAAAACGCAACGACGAGGAAGCCCTTTTCGGCTGGATTGTGAGCGACTTTGGATTAAACGACGGCATAGAGTCGGGATTGGTCAAGACGCCGCGCGTTGTTGTGCGCGACGACGTTGTTCCGGATCCTGAGACCTTCAAGTCGAGGCTGTACCACATATACGCGGACGATACCGTGAAGAAGGACATAAGCCGCGCCGCGCCTGCGGAAGAGCCGCTGCCCGACCTTGTCATCCAGGCGTACAACCTTCTGGGCAGGGACTGGCTGGAGATGTACAATGCGTGGAAGGCCGCCGGCTCGCCCGTGCCCCCTGTCATGATCACGGTGGCAAACAGGACTGAGACGGCGGCCCGCATCAAGTACGCATTTGACCACAAGAGGATAAACATCGAGGAGCTGTGCAATCCTGAATTCACTATTCATATCGACTCAAAGACGCTGGAGGAGGCCGAGGGTGTCGAGCTGGACGACACGTCCCTGCCTGCCGGAAACGAAGACGAGGGAGAAGGCCGGAAACTGAGCAAAAAGGAAGCTGCCGCAATCCTGCGCGAGACGGTTGACACTGTTGGCCAGCGTGGAAAGCGCGGCGAACAGATACGCCATGTCATTTCCGTCGGCATGCTGTCCGAAGGATGGGACGCAAAAACTGTTACGCACATCCTTGGCCTGAGGGCGTTTTCAAGTCAGCTTCTCTGCGAGCAGGTCATCGGCAGAGGACTACGCCGGACGTCGTATGACTTGGACGACGGGAGCGATATGTTCACCCCCGAATATGTGAACATATTCGGGATACCGTTTACTTTCCTGCCGCACGAATCCGACGAGCAGAGCAGGCCGCACTCCAATCCGCCTAAAACCCAGATCGAAGCGCTGAAAGATAGGTCGGACTATGAAATCAGCTGGCCGAACATACTGAGGATTGACCGCGTGTACAAGCCTAGGCTGACTCTGGACATAAGCGAGATTGACACGCTTACTCTCGACGCTTCCGAAACGATTCTCTGCGCAGATCTGGCGCCAATAATTGATGGGAAAACAGACCTGATGCAATGCACCGAGATAGACCTTATAAAACTCAGCGAAAACCTGCGCCTGCAGAAGATCGTCTTTGAGACGGCGGCTCAGGTATATGAGCAGCTGGGCGCATCCTGGCAGCGCGAGGGGACAAAGCTTGTACTGCTCGGGCAGGTGATCAGGCTGGTTGAGGAGTTTTTGCAGTCTGACGCGATAGTGATAAACCCGCCCCTGTTCAACACCAACCCGCTTCGGAAGCGCATCATGTACATGATGAACATGACGAAGATTGTTCAGCACCTCTGGGGGTACATAAAGCTCAGCAACACGGAAAAGCTGGTTCCGGTCTTTGACCCCGGGAAAAAGGTGCGCTCCACCGCGGACATGGTGACTTGGTATACGGGAAAGCCGTGCCATATAACCCGTAAGTCGCAGATAAGCCACTGCGTCTACGACAGCGCATGGGAAGCGACGGAGAGCTACATCCTTGAGAAGAATCCCCATGTCGCGGCATGGGCGAAAAACGACCACCTCGGCTTTGAAATTACGTATGTGTTCGACGGGGTTGTGCGGAAATATGCGCCTGATTTCCTAATCAGGCTCACAAACGGAAAAATGCTTATTCTTGAAACCAAGGGGCAGGAAACCCGCCGCGACATTGAAAAGCGCAAGGCGCTGAATGAATGGATTCAAGCCGTCAACAGCCTTGGCGACTACGGTGAGTGGCATTGCGCAGTATCCTACAACGTTGCAGATGTAGACGGGATAATTGAGAGGTTGGCGTGAGTTACAAATGAATCAAGATGTGAAAAGATCAGTAAACGAGTTAGCCAGAGCTTACTCAGTTATCGTATATGAATTTGAAGCGCTAGAAAGGGTTTATACGTTATATCAATACGCACTCGAATTACACAATAGAAACTTGCTAAGAGGTGATGCGTTGTTACTACAATATTGTTTTAATGAGATCATTGTTTTGTTTTGTGTCCATGCACGGAATTTGGCTAACTTGTTTTCCAACAATAAGCGAAAACGAGAAGACGACATTAAGATAACGGATTTTGGGCTAAAATATGATATTTTTAATACATTCGATAGCAGGAATTTAGACGCAATAATTGAAAGAGTTAGTAAAGAAGTTTCTCACCTCACATATTGGCATTTAAAAGAAACAAACGAAAGAGAATGGGATATAAGTTTTATTTTTAAAACACTTAAAGGTTATTTCAATTGTTTTTATAAGCAGATGGAATTAAACAATAAAAGCATTGTAGAAAAATCAATTGAAATCGATAAATCGTTTATTGAAAAAGGGAAGTATTGAATTTGAGGGTACTTTATTTTAGGTATACAACCAAGCCTCATGTCTAACAGGTGGAGCATACTTAAGGACGGTGTCAAGAGGGCGCTTTCCGCGGTTTCTGTAGCCTCTGTGAGGCCTCTCCGTATTGTAATGGACTAGCCACCGGTCCAGATCCTCCTGAAGGGCCTCTGTACTCTCGTTCTCACGGAAAATGCAATGCAGAAGAACTCGTCCAGCACAGGTCTTGTTGAAGCGCTCAATAAAGCCGTTGATCTTCGGAGACTTGACCTTAGTCCGGCGGTGCTCGATGTCGTTTAAGGCTAGATGCAGCATGCGGGTGAGTTTTCCGTACCGCAGACTCCTGGAGCGTACGCATATACACAACTGGGGGCAGGTCCTGCTGCAGCTCAGCGTGTACTTCCCCGACGGGGTCAAGGCCTTCCTTCAGTAGGCATTAGCACAAAATGTTGACAGAACCGAGCCTTCATCCCCTCATGTAGCGCTTGAGTTCACGGTAGAAGTTTTCTCTTGTCCCGGCGAGGATGATAACCACGATTTTGCCTTCCTCTTCGTAAATCCTGTATGCGATTTCGTAATTTGTCCCGTCGTAGTAGACGTCGTAACAGTAGATCCCCGCAAGGTCGCCGCTTTTTGACTCTCCTATGTAGGGGTCGGCGCTGAGCCGTTCCTGCGCGGTCCTGTAAGCGCGCCTGAGTCCCTTCTCTCGGATCTTCTTGAAGTAGTTCTCGGCGGGCTTCAGGAACCGGAGTTCGTACACCTTTCAGCCCTCCGCGCCGAGCAGGTCATCAAGCGAGGCCTTGCCCCCGCCGCTTCTTGCAAGCTCGTCGGCCTCCTCGATGAGCTTCTCCACGGCCGGGCGCACCCTCTGGCTCGTCTCCCTGAACTTTTCAAGCAACTCCTTGCCTGAATACCCCTGCTCGATCAGGTCGGCGAGGATCTGCTCGGCAAACTCGCCGCCTGTATATCGCACAGGCCTGATTAGGATTCCGTCCTCGCGCAGTATGCACTCGGCCTCGTTGCCGAAGTTAAGCGCTTCAAAAAACTTTTGTGGGATCGTTATCTGGCGCTTAACCGAAATGCTGATGGTTTTCTTTTCCACGACAGCACCACCTTCGTCACACTTATTGTATGCCAGTTTCAAAGACATGTTGCAAAGATTCTTTGTTTCTTTGTGCAACAATTGTAGCAAGGATAAGTATATATGTCAACAACACAGGCAACATACAACAAAAAAACTTCAGCCGGAGGAGCGCTTTCGCCCCTCCGGCTGCTTCTTTAGGGTTGCGTTGGCGTTCAATTTTCGAGCAGGTCAAACCAGTCAGGCGGAAACCCTATGTGGCCAAGCTCAACAGAGTCGGAGTATTCATCTACGAGAGCACGAAGCCCCAGCAACGTTTCGTTGTTCCAGTGTTCCTTGTGCGGGTAAAGATACTTGAGAACGACTATGTAATCGAATATTCGGTTCCTAAGCTCAAAATGCCCCTTCGGTGTTACAGGCACGGCAGCGTAGTGAGCACAGATATTCCGCAGATCTGTGCAGCATCGCAGCCAGCTTTTAAGTATTACTGGGTGCTGTGAAAAATCACATTTGGCGATTTCGCGCATGTCCGCGCTCTTGAGATCCGAGTAAAAATAGGATAGCATACCAAACGAAAAGAGCTCGATAGCCACCCATAGCGGGAATTTTCTCTCATATTTTTCTATGTGGTGCTTAACAAAAGGCACCTCTTTGTTGTTCTCAATTTCAGTCTCAAGCTTCTCGATGAACCTCTCATGGTTATGCTTCTGGTTGAAGTTTGCTGGCTCAAGATAGCCAAGGGAGCCGTACTTATGGGAATGAAAATATGCGATACAAGTCCGTAGTTTGATTTCAATCTCTTCAAGGACAGAGAAGAGAAGCCACCGCAATTTTCGGTCAAACTCATATATCCGATACACCCGGCTAAAGCTTGTACCCGACAGATACGTATCATCCGATTGTTTGAACGGAAGGAAATACGCTGTCAGCCGGTAGTAATTAACACACTGCAGGATTTGAATACATTCCCGTTCGTCCGTTATGCTGCATCCACGTTTTTTGAGCTTCTCCATCTGCTCGTTGAAAGTAGCTGGCGGCTTTACTTCCACGATGACACCCCAAATTGCCCTTTAAATAAAATGCCCCCCCGGGGGCACGTCGCACATTGCTGTGGAGAGGTGCGGGGGGTCCTGTTGCTTTTATTATACTCCAAAGCTGCAAATTTGCAACTGGGTGAAGAGTAAAAAACTTGCCAAAAAATACAATTAAAACTTGTTTTTCCCCGACAAAAAAACCAGCCGGAGGAGCGCTTTCGCCCCTCCGGCCGTCCACCCGCCGTCACTTCCCCATAATCAGCCTGTACAGCCTGTGCAGGAACACAACCATCTGCTCGCGCGTGCAGGCGGCCTTGTACTGCATGCCGCCTTTTTCGTCGCCGGTTATGATGCCGTTCCGCTCGGCCCACATGCGCGCCTCGGCGCTCCACGCCGACGGCCCGGCGGCCGCCTTCTCCGCCTCGTAGCGCTCCATGTGCTCCTTCCACTGCTCGTAGGTCATCTCTTCGCCCTCCCCGTAGTCCGGCACCCCGTACCCCAGTATGTGCGCGCTGCCCATCGGGTAGCTCTTCTCCGCGACGCACCCGCCGTTCTCGACGAGCCCCGCGGCGCCGGACGTGTTGCCCTCGATTGTGTGCACCCTGCCGCCCTCGCATTTTGCGACGATGCCCACGTGGACGGGCGTTTTCCCGTCGCGCGTGAAGTAGACGATGTCCCCGGGCTTCGGGACGTACCCGGAAGCCCCCTCGCGCCACCGCCCCGCCTTCTTGAACCACGCAACACCGGCGGAGCACGACGCGTGCTTTGGTATGACGCTGCCGGGCAGCCCCGCCTGCGCCGCGCAGAACGAGACGAACATCGCGCACCACGGCTGGCCGTTTAGCCCGTACCATTTGCCGAATATCGTCCAGTTCCCGGCCCCGGCGTTGGCGGTAAAGTCCTCTAGCCTCGAGTTTGACGCCTTCTCGAGGTACCCGACGTAGCTTCTGGCGATAGCGACGAGCCTGTCCCTTTTACTCTCCATCGCCGCCGCCTTCCCCGGACGCCGCGTCCGCCGCGCCCTGTACGGCCTCGGCGGCCTTCTTCACCGCCTCGGCGTCGATTTTCCCCTCCGTGACGATGTACGTCACAACGCTCGCCACGGCGACGACCGCGCCCGCGACGGTATTGATGATGTCCGCGTCAAGCCCGAACACCATCGCAAGGCCCGCCGCGATCCCCGCGGCGGCCGCCCACAGCTTCCGCGAGGACAGCTTCCTTGCCAGAGTATTCACTTGTCTCCCCCCTTGTTCCCGTACTTGTTTTCCGAGTGCCTAAGGCCCGCAAGCGCCCACAGCTCGCCCGTCGTGAACGCGAACCACGCGCCGATGAGCACCTGCGGCTCCGAGCCCGTCCGCAAAAATATGTACAGCACCGCCGCCGTGAACAACACGTTTGCGGCGATTACCGCCGCGACGACGAGCTTTGAAAACCTGGCCTTCTTCATCTCCCGCCCTCCAGCGCGCCGATGCGCTCCTCGTGTAGGGCGAGCGCCTTCTCGGCGGCGTACATGCGTTCGATGAGCTGGTTGTGCCTGTCGACCTTCTTCTCAAGCTGCTCCAGCCGGTAGTTCGTCAGCCGGTTCGACACAATGACGCCTGAGAACGAGCCGGCGAGCGTGCCGGCCAGCGATATGAGCGCGACGGTGACAGCGTCGGTCATGCGGCTCGCCCCCTCACATCGCGGCAGTGCGGCTGCACTCGCACCACAGCGTGCCGTCATAGATGAATTCAACGACGAATTTCTTGCCGCTGACCGTGCCCGTGGCCAACGTGCCGGTTGCCTTGAAGTTCGTGCTCCACGTCAGGGTATACGACGTAGTCCCCGAAGTCGTGATTATGAACGCGCAGCGCTGGCCAGGGACGCCGCCGGAGGCGTTGAACGTGCAGGCCCCCGTCGGTGTGATCGTCTTGTAGCTGCCGTCCATCGTCACGGTGATTGTGCCCGACGTGGCAGATATGGGAGTGCCTAGCCCCTGGAGCGACGCCACACTCATTCCGGTTGCAAGCACTCCGTTTGCCGCCGTGACGACGACAAGCCCCGCCGTCGCGCCTATTTTCCCATCGTTCGTCACGTTGCCGTGGGTATGTGAGGTTTCTGCTGCGCCCAGGTTCGCACGCGCCCCGGCCGCGTCGGCCGCGCCCGTGCCACCTGCGGCCACCGGGAGCAGCCCGGCCTGCAGCGCCCCGCCCGCGCCCGTATATACCGCCCGGTTGGCCGCCTCACCGATCCTGCCGTCGTTTGTGACGCCACCATGCGCGTGGTTCGCCGCGGCGTAGTCAACTCCCGGAATGGCTGCAGCGACGCCGCCCCCGCCGTCTCCCTTCAGGATGCCGTCGGCCGCGGCGGCCGCCTCCGACGTGGAGAGCAGCGCATCGATCTGCTCTCCCGTGTACGCTGACCTGTATATTCCCATTCTCATCCGCCCCCGCGTTCAGTAGTAGATTACGATGCAGCCGTCGCCTCCGCGGCCGCCGGTACCGCCCCTGCCCCCGTTTCCCGGAGTTCCCGCAACGTCGTTTGTGACAGTCGGGAGATCGCCGATGGCATAGCCTCCACCCCCACCGCCGTGCCCTCCGTGCCCGCCTCCGCCATAAGCCGTCGCGTCTGGCCCTGCCGCGGCGTTTCCGCCGGTTCCACCATTGCCGTGCCTGCAGTAGTTGTTGCTGTCAATATACCCGTTGGTGCCGTTCCCGCCGTTTGAGCCGACTGCTGCGCCACCTCCTCCGCCGCCCCACGCCCAGACCCCATCCGACGTTCTCGTGGCCCGCGTGCCGAACTGACCGTTTTGATATGTCACACCGTTGTACACGAGCGGCGGACCCACCTCCGGTCCTGGCGGATTGATTATAAAGTAGCTGCCTGAGTTGCCGGCGACTCCGGCGTTCCCGCTTGGCGCCAGGGTCAGCCCTGTCCTAGGCTCGTAGTACCCGTACGCGTACCTCTGGCCGAGCGAGGACGATAGGTTGCCGAAAGTCGTGTCGCCCCCTGGGTTCCCGATGGAACCGGACATGCCGTTCACCTGGCCGCCCGGGCCGCCGCTTCCTCCCGCGCCGCACGCGAACACAAACTGCATGCCCGGCGTGACCTCGATGTCGAGCTCAAAGACCGCGCCGCCTTCGCCTCCGTTGCCCCCGGCGCCTCCCGCCCCGCTGTAAACGGGTGTGGTCGTATAGGTTCTGCCGTTGGCGCCCGCGCTCCCGCCCGTGCCTCCGGTCCCACCTCCGACGAGTATCACGCGTATCCTCGTCACTCCCTCGGGGACGGTCCATGTACCGGAGCCGGTGAGCAGCGCGTGGTTCTGGTAGCCGGCGATGATCCCCGCCGGCCTGTATCCGATGAGGAACTCGCAGACGGCCCGCAGCTCGGTCAGGCCCATCTGAATCGACATGGACCTGATGCACGCCTCGACGAGCTTCTTCGTGTACGGGTGCACCACCTTCACGACGTCGCCCGGGCGCTCCGGGCCGAACAGCACCTCCGCGCGGATGCTTTGCGGCACGGTTAGGTACGCGTACAGCTTCTCCGCTACCTGGGAGGCGTTGTTCGGCGATATGAGCGTGTTGTCGGTCACGCTCTTGACGTTGTCCGCGTCCGTCCCGGTGATGACGCCCTTCGTTATGACCCTCGTGATGTGAACGTACCTTTTGCCGGTTATGGTCACGGCTCCGTTGCCGGAGAACCTGCAGTAGTTGACGCCAGACTCAAGGATCGTCCCGTTCGTGATGGTCAACGAATGGACCGGCTCCCTGAAAACTATCAGCTCGGTGTTGATTGTCGACTTGTTATACACCGTCACGGTCTCCTGCGACGGTATGAAGTTGTGCTCTGTGACCTGCACGGCCGTCGCAGGGTTGCGATCCACAACCGAGCCGCCGAAGAAGACGCGATTCGGACCGAGCACACTCACGACCTCGGGGGCCAGCGACGTTATCCGTAGCGTGCCGTCCGGGGCGTTTCTCACCGCCGCGCCAATTGCCATGAGGAGCATCTGCAGGTTCCTTCTGCGCGAGGCGTACGGCAGGTACCCGTACACCTGCACCGCCGCAACGTCGGCGTCCACGGTGTACGCCACGCCGCCCATGATGTCGGCCAGCATCTCCCCGGCGGTCTGCCCGGTGTACACCCCTCCCGGGTGTATGGACTGATCTAGTATCCGGATTGCGGAAACAAACGTCATCACGTAGTCGAATTCGCCCGTCCGGCGCAGCTCGTGCAGGAAGTACCGCCCGATGAGCTCGTCCTCGTGGTAGTACAATCCCTCACCGCCGGGGACGAACTCGACCGGCCCGTCGTCAGCGGCGCAGAAGATCCCACCATCTGCGGTATAGAAGAAGTCCCCGTCCTCCTGCTCCGCGGCGAGGAAAAGCACTGGCGTACCGCCCGCGGACACCGGCACAGTCAGCACGTCTACGGTGAGCGTCTCGCCGACCATCGCGTGGTTCATCTCCAGCCCGCCTCCGGCAGCCGTGATCTGCCTGTCGTAGTCCCTGCCGTTGTACCTGAGCCTGTTCGTCATGGCCTCACATCTCCGCGAACGTCAGGTCGCCTATCTGCCAGTAGGCGGCCTCGCCGTGCTCCACGAGCTCGACGGAGGCCGACGCCGCCGCGGTTTTGCACAGGACGGTCTTCTCCACTCCTGCGGCGGGGTCATAGATCGTCAGGAACACGTGCGGCCGGTTGTACGCCTCGAGTATCTCCCTCCCGGTGTCGGGGTCCACGGGGTTAAGTCTTATTGAGTAGACGGCCTTCTTTTTCAGCACATCGTCGTGCAGTGTGCCGTCCATCGTGTATTTTTCCGGCAGCGCTGCGACCGGCGTATACGAGACAGACAGGCCTGTCTCGTGCGCGTGCTCAGTGAAGTCAGCGCCGTCTATTTTGAACGTCTTACAAAGCACATCAAGTCACCTCGTTGACAAGGCTCCCGCCGTGCAGGGAGTCCTCCTCGATCCTGTACTGCCTCGTCATCCTCGCCAGCACCCTGCCGTCGATCTCCGGCGTCAGGTTGACAGTGAGGTTCACCACCCTGCCGCCCGCGGGCGCGCTGGCCAGTGCCTTAGAGATACTTTCTCCGATCATCGCAGCCTGCGCCGCATAGTCCGGCTTCGGTTCCTCGATAGGCGACATGAGGAGCGACTGCACGGCCATCTGAGCTTTTTTGGCCGGCTCTGCATAGGCCTGCGCCACCTCCGGCGCCATCTGCCGGGCTTTAAGGATGTGCCCCTTGAAATAGTTTTCCGTTGTTTCCATGGCAACCCGGGACGGCGACTTGATTTTCAGTTCGTCCTTGAACGCCTGATTGGCGTCTTTAGCAAGCTTCCGATAAGCGTCTACGACCTCTTTCGTTTTGCTCTTCGCGCCGTCGATATAGCCCTGGATGGTGTTCTGGCCGGCTTTCTTCGCCACGTCGCTCGCATTCAACTCCTCGGCCGCTTTCTGCATGCCCATGCTCAGCTCGTTAAATTGCCGGCTGAAGTCTGTTTTTATTTGCGCAATCTGGCGGGACAGCCCAATCTGCCGGGTATCTACTTCCGCCATTCGGTCAATAAGGCTTTTAAGTTCTTCGTCCGATGCGGTAGCCAACCCAGCAAGGATAGCGGCGCTTTCTCTCGACCCGTCAGCCAGCTTATCAATGAGCATGTCAATGCCTTCGACGTTCCGAGAGGCTAGATTGGCAAGGTTCGTAGTATACTGCTCAAGCCATTCTATCTGGCTTATTACGGCGCTTTTGATTTCAGTGTAGGACTTCTTCGCGTTGCCGCTCATATCTTCCCACAGGCCCATCTGCGCCTTGATGGATTTTTCTGCGGCATTTGCGGCGGTTTCATAAGACGAAACCAACCCGTCGAAGTCGTCTTTCAGGCTCTCTATATTGCCCGCTATGCTATTCGCGGCGAAGTCGTGGCCATAAATGAGATTGTTCAGCCAATCAAGTATTGATGCTATGGTGTCGCCGGCTCTAGCCTTTAATGCAATCCAGCCTTTATCGAGTCTATCGCCGGCCTCGTCGAGCTTTTTAACCGTCTCCTCCGACATGACAGCGCCAAACCGATGCGCTTCTTCAGCCATTTCACGCAGGGCGGCGCTGCCTTCCCGAATAATCGGATTTAACTCCGTGGCAGAACGCCCAATCAGGTCCTGGGCAATGGCATCTCGCTCCGTTTCAGAAGTCATCCTGGACAGCGCGTCGACGACCTCATAAAAGACCTCAACGCTATTGCGGAGCCTGCCAGTATTGTCTGTAAGCTCTATTCCGAGGTCAGCAAACGCTTCTTTTTGCTCGCGGGAACCGGCACGAGCTGCGTCCATGTTATTGACGAGACGGGCGAGGGCGCTGGAAATGATATCGATGGATACGCCGGTTGCGGCGCCGATGTACTCCCATTCCTGCAACTGATCTGTCGTCAGGCGGGTCGTTGCGGACATACGCATGAGCTGGTCCGCTGCGTCCATAGCGCCTTTGACAAGCTCTTTGATTTTGCCGGTGACAGTCTGCAGGGCTTGAGACGCGATATTTGACATGAAACCGCCGGCGAATATTTTCTGGAGGAGCCCGCTATTTTCCCCGGCGTCCTTGACTTCTTTACCATACTTGTCAATTGACTTTGCGCATTTGTCAGTAGAGGCGGCGGCCTCGGCCATGTAAAGCTCATTTTGCTGGATTTCCGCGCTCAGGTCATTGAGCTTGACTTTAGTTTCGTTAATTTGGCGGGTGTAGTTGTTCGAGAGTTTCGCGGCGTCCTGCTGGGCACGGGCATTCGCCGCGAGGGCGCGCTCCATATCCTTGAGCTCGGCCTCAAGACGCGCGACTTCTGCATACCCATCTTTGATAGTGAGAATAAGGTTGCCGTTCGCGTCTCGGAGCTCAAGCACACCATCCTCCGAACCCGCCAGAGCCTCCTTGAACTCGGCAATAACCTCTTTTTGAGCCTCAATGCCTCTGGCAAGCTCTTCGCCTTCGGCGGCCAGCTTCTTTTTCGCTTCTTCGGTGGCCTGAAGCTGTTTTTCGAGCAGTTCAAGGGCCTTGCTTTGAGCTTCGTACTGCTTCTCCAGCACCTCGCCTTTAGCCGTGAGGGCCTCCAGAGAGTTAAGCTGTCCGGCGTACTGGCTTTCGACCAGCTTCAGTTCAGAATCCAGCGTTTTAAGCTCGTCGTTAATCTCCTTGATAGCCCGCTTAAATTCCGCGTTGCCCTCGATGCCTACCTTTATCCCAGCATCATGTTTCTTCGCCACCTAATTCGCCTCCTTCCCGACGTAGAGGTCCCATAAATCAAAAACTGTCCCCGGGCAGGACAGCAGAGTTTCCTTCGTTGATAGCCCGACATTAAGGCCCATGCGGATATACTGCGCCCTCTTCAGTCGGACTCCTTTTTTTTTAGCTGGGCAAGCCGTGTGAGCGAGACTTCTTTACTCTTATCTGTAATCTCTCGCTTGCACCCTAAGATAATGGCGCCTAAAACAGCCTGATACAAACCCACCTTGTCAACAGGGGGGAGAGTCAGCCTTAATCCTTCTGCATCCAGGACATCTCCAGGCTCATACCCGAAATACCGCCGTACAAGTTCACCTTGTTCGGAAAGAATCGCGGCGGCCTTACAAAGCGTATTGAATCCCTCTTTTGTTTCAGGCGATAAAGCGTCAACGAATTCTTTGTCACCGACTAAATCTGCAATATCAAAAAACGCTTCGCCTGTATAGCAAAGCGTGTATTCTTTCCCATCCAACTCATATTTGTAGCCTTTCATGGGTACCCTCCTGCTGCAAGAAAGGGGCGGGAAACCCGCCCCTTTACGCCAAAAACACCGCGGCGATCTCGTGATTTGCCGCAATGTCGCTGATAGTGTATTTGCCGTTGTAGATGCTGGCATTGACGTCCGTGCCGTTATCATACAGCGCATCGACGCCGGCGCCGACATCAATCACGAAGTCCTCGCCCGCAGCAATAAGGTACTCGCCGAGCGGCGAGACCGAGCCGTCGCCGGACTTGGCAACAGTAACCGTGTAGAACGTCCCGCCGCCATTAATCTGGCTGTCAACCCACGCTTTGGCGCTGGCCGGGTCAGCGAAATCCTTGATAATCTCGTAATCCCCGGACTTCGCGGCGAAGGTCGTGAAGTTAATGCCAGTCAGGCCAAGTTCGATGCCTTCCTGCTGGGAGGCGAAATTCTTAGGCGTGCGGACTGCCTTCACCTTGGGATAGAAAAAACCGCGGTAGATTTCCTCGTTGTTCTCGGTCAGTATCGACTCGAACCAGGCAACTCCGCCGAAGGGCGGCGTGTCGGTCGCCTTGTGGTTGACCTGTTTATTGCTGTACGTTGCACCATAAATCTCGGCATGGGTCTGCAGATTCATGTCATCGACCGTTAAGGACAGTGTACCACGAGTGAATTTTGACACCTCGTTTTTTAAGACATTGTCCGCATAATGCTGGGCGGTAGCGAAATTGGGGGTATGACTCCCTGTAACTGCTCCGCCGAGAGATTTGCCTGTGCCGTATGTAGGCAAAGCCCCATCTGGTTCGGCAATAATAGGCGCCCACATGCTGTACTCAAATCCAATGCTGGGCATGCGTTTCCCTCCTTACTTTTTGAGTTCCTTTCCGATTTCGCCGACAATGACGTTGATCATCGCTTCTTCGGCCTTCTTCTTGGCTTGCCTTGCTGCTGGGGCGACAAACGGCCTTTTGGGTTGTTTCGATGTGCCGGACTCCATCGCGCGCGCCTTTAGCGCATTCGGAACGCCTTTTGAGTCGTAGCCCGAAAAACCGACCTTTGCGTTGATGATGCCGTTGCGGTCAACGCGCGGCGGCGTTATGCCGAGACTGGCAAGCAGTTCGCCGGTCGAGTATTTCGAATCCTGAAGATTTTTTTCAAGATTCTCACGGACTTTATCTGCCATGATGCCGGCGCCGGCGTAGACAGCTTTTTTGGCGATGGCGTCGACCTTTTGCAGGGCAAGGCGGTTGAGCTTTTCCTGGAGTTCCGTGGTCAGTTTGACTTTCATCCCCGGCATGTCAGATCATCTCCCAGCGCCACTCATAGTGGATGTAACGGGTGTCAGTCTCGAATTGCACTGAATTCAAACGCCATCCGATACGGAGCGATTGCAATGCTTCTTCGATCTTCCTCACGTTCGGGTCGTCTTGATCCTTCGTGAAGTAGTCGATGGTCCCGGCAATTGCCGCCATGCGGCGCTTATTGTTCGCCCAAACCATTTCGGCTTCCCCATCCTCAGCCCACACAATATAGGCGCCAGAGACATCTTGAGGAGGACCGAAATGATAACATTTTTGCGTCACGCCAAGAAGTGCGGATTTCAGCGCATCAAGATTAGCCACCGCAATCACTCCTCGGCGATCCTCTCGAGCGTCACGTCCGAGATGGGCTGACCATTGTCTTCGTCAAAGCCGTGGTAGACCCGAACGATGTTATATCGCGGCGTATCCGGAGGCGGTGGGAGCACGGAAGACAGAACCGCGACATCGTGATTTGTAATGTCGCGATTCTGTAGAACCCGTATTCGATTTGCCACCACAACACCCTCATGCGCGGCCACGTTCCGCGGCGACGTCTCGAAGCCAAGCTCGCCATACCAGGACTGGTACTTGAGAACAAGCCCTTCCTCTTTGGGCATGTCTCCTGGAGCGGCAACATTCGCCGTGGCGTAGATGGAGCAAAAGCCTTTATCAAGAATCATTTTTCAATCGCTCCTTCAACCACCGCTCGCGGCGCGCAAGACGAAGCCATTCCGGCATTCCGGAGTAATTGTCGCGGTTCTGATATCGCCAGACAACATAGTCAGCCAACAGAACCTCGTCGTCCAAGCGGCCGGCAACGAGATGAATGCCGATGCGGGCAAACTCCTCATCGGCCGCCTGGATGCGCTTTTTGAGATACTCGTCCAAAGATGTGTCAGAGGCCAGGCGATTAAGCCTGGCCTTGACAATTTCAAGGACGCTCTGTTCCGTGTATGCCATAAAGCATCATCCTTTGGCCTTCTTGCTCTTGCTGGCGTCAGATTTTTCAGGCGTCTCCTTTTCCGGAGTGACAGCTGCCTCGCCCTCCAGAGTCCCTACCGTATCAATGTATCCCTTGGCGGCAAATTCAGCGGCATGCTCACCATCATACTCGTCGCCGACATGGTAGATCCGCTTGGTGTGGGGATCCTTAAATCCTCCAACTACCCTTGCCATGATCTATCCCTCCTTAAGTATTGACCGTATCAGAAGCGAAGGCAATGGAGGTCGTCGGTGTGGTATTGGCAATGTTAACGATAACGAAGCCTTCACCGAACACAGGCATGCCGTCATAGCGGGCTGTGCCGCGGAATACGGTCTGATCTTCGATGAACTTCACATGTTCGGAAGCAGCCAGGCTGGCCCCGGCGCGCTCGACGAGCAGGTACAGGTAGCCGTAGCCGCCGATGATATCGTTATCCGGAATAAACGGCAGCTCGACGATGTTACCACCTTCAATGGGCATAGTATTGTTGACTCCCGCGACCAGGGCGCCGGCGGCGTTGAACGTGACTGCCTTCGACAGCAGCTTCATGCGGGTCTTGCGGTTCATGGCCCAGAACGTGCCGCCGGTACTGTAGTTCGGTTTGGCCGCTCCGAGGTAAAGCAGAAGCTCGGAGAAGAATTCCTCGGGAGTCATACCGGACGGGTCAAATTTCAACAGGTTGGATGTGCTGAGATTCGTCCAGGCAGGGGCTTTGGCGCTCCAATTCGACGGCTGCGTAGTCTGAGCCAGACGAGTAGCGATCCCCAAGGGCATTTTTGTGCCGGTGCCGTATAGGATCGCCTTGTCAGCCGCTAAACCAATTGCCTGGCCGAGTATGTCCATGATCTCATTGGCCAGGTTAAGGTCACTATCTTCCAGCGTAGCATTCGGAATGGCGATGAAACCACCGACTTTGTAACCATCCACTTCAATCTGGTTGAGCCCAAAGCTCAGCTCGTTCAGCTTCCCAACGGCCTCCGTCCAGACACCTTCAGGCACCGCACCCATGATGTTCTGGCGTGCCTTGCCGCCGACAGTTCTGACGCGGACCTGAGAGATAAGCTTGCTGTACCTATAGAGATTGTCCCTTAGCAGTTCCAGCATGATGTCAGGGATGGTCAGCTCAGCACCGGTAACAGCTCGCTTTTCTCCCTTGAATTCACGTACGCGGGCAATGAATTCCTTAACGTCCTCCCGCTTAATGATGGCATCGACATCATTCCGGCTCATGCCTGCGAAAAAGCCTCGTTTCATTTTGTATCCCTCACTCTCCCTTGTCTCAAAGATTTCGTTATCCCTTTTCACCGTATTAGCCTGGGCTTTGGCCCGGCTGTTCAGTTCATCGAGTTCCGCCTGCAGCTTTTGGGTTTCCTGCTCCAGTTTGGACTTTTCGGCTTCATTCTCCTGCTGTTCTTTGTCAAAGGCCTCCTGTTCGGCCACAAACGCATTCACCGCGTCCTCGACAGTCTGTCGGTCTTCATCGGGAGTCTCCTCTGTCACTTCGTTTACGGCCGCTTCCAGTTCCGCCTCCCGCTTCTTCAGATCCGCAGCACGAGCTTCATACTCCGTATCCTTCGCCCGAAGCGCTTCCAGCTTCTCCTTCAGTTCTGCGATTCTCTTGGTGATTACCAGCTGTTTCAGTGCCATGTCGTCTCTTCAACCTCACTTTCATTTGGGATTTCCAGGCCTCGACTCGCCGCGCCCGGATTTGTTCGTAGTCTCTTTTTCGCGCCTGTACAGAGGTCTCTTCATAGGCCGGGAACGTGCAGACCGACACTTCGTAGAGCTTGACCTTCTTAATTGTCCAATGCGCGGAGCCGTCCTCGCGATACCCGATTTCCTCCTCTAGGATGTCAAAGCCGAAAGAGCACTGATCGACATCTCCGCGCTCCACCCGGGCGTGTAAGTTCATGGCATCCTGGTCTTTCTCGTTGATTTCGATGCGGCCCCAGAGCCCTTTCTTCCCCTTGATACCTTCCTTATCTACCATGAGCTCAAGTGTACCAGCTTTTGTGCGCCCGAGCACCAGCGTCGTATCGTGATTAATCAAGGCTCGGATGTCGTCATCAAGAGCCCCATCGAAAGCACCTGGATCGATGCTTTCTGTAGCGCCAGGGAAGATTTCATAATTCTCACCAAATACCGCAAAATAGCCCTCGATGTACTTTTTGCCGCCCGACTCCGCCGCCCGGAATTGTGTCGGCCGGCTCCGAGACTGCCGCAATGTTCTATCCGCCGTCTCCACCGTCTTCTTCACCTCCTTCATCCTCGGCGTTGCCAATCAGTTTTTTCTGCTTGCCCAACATCGACGCCGGGATATAGTTCTCCAGCGCCAGCAGATCGTCCATCTCCGGATCAGGCGACATGCCAATCCAATCCCGCCACTCGTTACGGCGCATGGCCATGCGGTCCACCATCGCGCTGCCTATCTGCATGATTTCCTGCAGGCTGTAAGAGTACAGGCTCCTCGGGTTGAATTTCCAGTACAGCTCCGAAGAATAGAGCAGCTTCCGCGTCAACTCCTGCTCAATTACTTTGGCCTTGCCGAGCACCCGGGACGCAATGAAGTTGTTGTATTCCTCGCGGTTGAAATCCCCGACGCCAACGAGAAAGGACGGCACGCCGAAAATCCCGGCAACCGTCCTTTTATCGAGCTCCATATTCTTGGCCAGCGCGAGGTCGTTCAAAGTTAGTGGCTTGACTTCTTTAATATCTATGGCCTCAGCTGGTACGAACCACGGGCGCCCGTTTTCGCTATCATCGAGATATTGCTTTGCGAGCTGTTTTCTGCCCTCTGGACTTGCGAATTCCTCTACCAGTCCGTCAACCTTGACGATTATTGACGGAGTAGGACTCTCAAGCAGTGCCTGCTTTGTTGCCGTCGCTTGTTTCAGGCCTTTGATAATATCCCGTAAGACTACTCTATACCCGGTGCCGATGTACGGACGGTTTGGGTCTGGGTTGATGACGAAATGAAGAACTTCGTCCGGACTGAATATCTGGTCGCCATACCTGATGAGATAGCCGCCGTCCGGAGTTTCGATGAAAGACACAGAAGAAGGCTTGAGCGGAATCAGTTCTTCGAGATACCCTTCCTGTGAGAATCGCGGATACGTGACCTGGTTACCGTCACCGTCAAGCATTAATGTCCAAACAAGGTTGTATATGAACGCCTTGCGCGTCATGTGCCCGTTCGGCTCGATGTCGAGCTTGCGGGACAGTTCGTTCTTAATCCGAACATCGCCCTGCTCGGTGTTTTGCATCAAGTAGATGGTCATGTTAGAAATCAGGTCAGCATAGATGTCCACGCACATCCTGACTTCCGGACAGTTTGAGAGCTTTGTGTATTGCCCCGCCGCTAAGATCTCAAAAGCATCCGGGGAACAAAGCCACACTGCGCTCCGCTTCTGCTGTGGGGCGTCCCTGCTTTGCGTGTTTTTCTGTTTGATTTTAGCCATTCAACCACCCCTTTGCTTTCTCGGACCTCTCCAGATTCTCAAGCATGCGGATGCAGGCGAACACCGCCGCATCGAAGACGTCGATGCGGTGTGTTTCCTCCACCTTGTCGTACTGAATCATGTCGTCCGTCTTTTCGATAGCGCGGATATTAGCCACGCAATATTCAAATGGTTCCGCGCCGAGATAGTAGAGCTTGCCATCCTTTGCCTTCTTTTCGATGTGACGGAAGCCCTCGGACTTTTTGAAGTAATACTGCGGCTGGTCGATAATGTTGAACCCCTTCTGCTTCATTCCGATGAAATATTCCCGGCAGAACTTCCGATCATGACCGATCTGCTTGATGCGAAAGCCGGATTTCTGCATTTTCACGAACCAATTGACGACGTCAGAATGGTTGACTGTCGGGTTGTTGCACATATCCAGCCAGCCGTCTTCCTGCCAGCCGAATAGCGGAATATTATCCTCCTCCGCCTTGACGTATGCCATTACAATCGGGAACCAGCAATGCGGAATGATGATGTCAACGCCCGTCTGTTTGTGCGCACCATACAGCGCCGCCGTCGTGAGGTCATGCAGCTTTGAAAGGTCTGCGCCGCCGTACCAGCTGATGCCGAGTGCTTTAACCGCTTCGAGCTTTTTCTGAAGGCTCCATTTCGGGTCTATCCCAAGCGCTTTCTCCGCTTTCGCGTTGCTAATCTGGAACTCCGTCAGGTTGAAGTACGCCTTCATGCTGGACGTGTAGATATTCAAGCTCTTCGCCAAGAAATCCTTGCGCTGTTGCGGGTCGTTTTGAGCCTGCATGGCGTCGTTCATGATGTCCGCAGGCCGGATCGTCACCCCGTAGGACGGGTTAGCCTTCTCATGCTCGATCGGATTCGTATAGTCAACGTTCCCGTTCTCGTCTTCGTCAGCCTTGCAGATGAAAATGAAATAGGCGTCGTCCTGCACGACGCCATCAAGGATTTTTTTGCAGTATTTCAGCCTCTGGTAGCAGAAGCTGTTGACGTCATCGCCGGCCGTCGTAATACCGATGACCAGCTTGTTCGTGTAAGCCTTCGTGGCCTCCTTCAAGATATTGTACTGCTTCGGCGATTTGTAGGCGTGAATCTCGTCCGCGATAATGATGTTGGCGTTGAAAGAGTCATGAGCATCCGGATTGCCGGCGAGCGCCTCAAGATGAATCATGCCATCGTCGAAATCGTCGTGAGATATCGAATGCTCCATGTTATTGTCAAGGATGCGCCATCCGTCAACCTTCGCCGCGTTTTTGTCCGGATACCAAACACTCGTCAGGTTATATTCCCACGTCTCGAAACTCTTTAATGCCTGCTTGAGCGCATACCCCACGACGTACACCGTCGAGCCGCTGTGGCGCTCCAAAATCGAGAGTGCCCATGCCAGCGCAGCCGCGAATGTGGTCTTTCCGTTTTTCCGGGGCACAAAAATAAACGCCTCTTTAAATCGGCGTTCCTTCGTCCCCGGTATGTAAAAGATGAGGAGCCCGTAGATGATGAATTTCTGCCAAGGCTCTAACAGAAACGGTTTTCCCCGCAGGGGCGTCCCGTCGATGGCCTGCCCCTGGCGATGCTTGAACGTGCTCTCAATAAGGCCGATAACAAAATCCGCGTCTTTCGTGCGGATATCCCATTTACCGGACTTTATGTCATTCAAAAATCGCGTGCAGCACTGGATCCGTTCCTTATTTGCGACAATCTTCCCGCTTACGACGCCCTCGACATACGCCAGCACCTCCGCCGCATATTTGCCCTTGATCATTTACTCGCCGCCTTTAAGGCCTCGATTAAAGCGTTGGATTTACTTGGAGCTTTGAATGCGTCCTCTTTAGCCTTGAGAAGCCCCTGCGGCGTCAGCCCAAGCTGATTGGCATACGAAAGAATGTCTTTGCGGAGGGCCTCAAGAGTCGTCACAATCGGAGCTTTTTTTGTGCCGATTTCAGTGGCCTCGTCGAACTTATAATCCGATTCGATAAATCTCTTCGTCAGCTCATCGTACTGTTCCTTGAGCTGCCCATAGACCTTAATGATCGGCTCAAATTCAGGCTTATAGATGCCGAGCGCTTGCATATGCTTCCGCGCTTCGTTTGCAGGTTTCGGCATCTAATCACCTCCTGGAAACTTTTTTTCGCGCGCCGGGGAGGGAAAGACTTTCACCCCGGCCAGTTCTCGACCTCGACCTGTCACTCTGGCAGGTAGGGGGGGCCTTTGCCCCTTCTCCGGGTGTTTCCTGTTGTGACAGGCCATGCATAGCGCAACACCGTTTGCAACGTCATACTGCAGCTCCGGATACACTTCGCGCGGCAGTTTGTGGTGCGCGATCGTCGCCGGCGTCTTCCGGCCGTACCGCAGGCACTCCTGGCAAAGGTACCTGTCCCGCCTTAAAACCCTCTCGCGCCACGCCCTGTGTTTCGCGTTGCGATAGTAGCGATTATCCTGCATAACGACCTCACTGCCCGCTCATTACAGGTCTTGATTAGACTTGCAATACCGGGATAATGTTTGGGTACCCATTGATAAAACAAAGCATAAGAAATGATCTTTTCCGGATATGAAACTCCGCCCCGAACGTAAAAGCGCCGAGCCTGTCCGGCTGGCGCTTCTCTTTGTGCTGCTTCCTGATGGTACCAGTGTAGCACGACCAAAGCGAAAATCAAGGACAAAAAACGGACATTTTTGCTTTTAGTGAAAATATGATTACAAATATCTGCGTTGACTCATGAAGTCATACCCGTTTTGTATTTCTGTTAAAGTAAACTTCGGTTTTATTCCTTGCACAGTTTTACAAACACTCTCCTTGTCTTTTTCCTTGTATCTGCGATTAACAAAGAGTATTGTAGACAGCAATTCTAACTCCGTGGCTTGTTTATTTTTAAAGCAATCAATTATTTCAAAAATACTGTCTTTGTATTGGTTAATTTGAGGGTTATTGCTTAAAAGATTTCTCCCTTCTTCAGTGCAGCTAATTTCATAGCCATAGGCATTAGGGTATATTACTCCATCTACTTTCAAATACCCCCGTTGCCGTGCAAAATCGACTTCCGACATCACTAAAGATGAATATGGTCCGTATGTATAAATCTCAAAATCGTAATCAAGTGGGATGCCCTTAATTGTCTGAAGGAAAAATACACATTTCATCATTGCAGTTTTCCCTATTCTTGGCCATCTGTCTGCAATTTGAGTTAAAACAGATAGTCTAAAATTCAAATTCATAACTACATGCCCTCCAACTTTTAAGCTTGTTTTATATATAATCTCTTTATTTGAGGTACGGCAACCATTGATTTTATTATTGGAGAGTATTCGCTTAAAGGCTTTAAAAAACCATGTATCTCATCAAACACTTCGATGTCCTTATCTAACTTGTACCACTTTGTACTTGCATATGGTGTATCTAAAAAGTAAGTATCTTCGCTTCCCTGCTCTTTAATTAGAGAGTTAATTCTTTTTTCGTCTTCAGGTGTCGGTATCATCTCAGTTTCATGTTTTAATCTGTAATGAGTCCGATTTTTGATTATTTCTCCATGTAGTCTTCCATTCCCTGATTTTATTCCGTACAGAATAGTCCAATCATCAAATTCAAGATACTTGTCAATGTTTTGGGGAGGAGGATAATTACCAGCATTACCAATTTGTTTTTTGAGTATTTCTTTTGTTGCTTGACATAAGTGATAATCATATATTCTTCGTGTTTTGTGAAAATATACTTGCGAAAACATTTGATATCGGGCAATTACTAAACTTTCGGCAACATGCCATCCTCCATCTTGAATAGCAATTACGGGCGAATCTGTCTCTGTAGTATATAAGGCCAAGCAATGTATTAAGCGATTTCTGTCGTAAATTCCGTAGCTTACACCGGAGTGAATCGAATCTCGCAACAAATAATCAGCTCTATCTGCATCAAGTTGTCCTGAAATTAAACTTTTCCATAATAACATACAGGAATCTGCTTTGATTGATTTATCACCCAGTAAAGCAGTTACCTCTCCTGCCTTAATACCGTAATTACGATTATTTGGATGATTTTCAATAATGTCTTTAAATTGCTTCTTAATTATTTCAACACTATAGTCTTCGTGAGTATAGCATTTACCTGATTCGTTGTTTTTCGGAGGCATTAAATCCTCTCCTGCATGTGAAAATGGGGGATGGCCTACATCGTGTAGTAAAGCAGCGATCCGTATAATTTTCCTCCAACGTTTAACACCTTCATCATTGAGGCTAAGCTCTCGCAGCTTATCTCTTGATTTTTTCACAATACAATCGTACATATTAGTAGCCATTTGCAGAACCCCAAGCGAATGTTCAAACCTTGTGTGTGTTGCTCCAGGGTAAACCATTTCAGTCAGAGCCAATTGTCTGATTCGTCGAAGGCGCTGAAATGCTGGTTGATTTATAATATCTCGTTCCTGTTCATCTAACTCAATAAACCCGTATACAACGTCTCGTATTTCAAATATTTGTTCATTCACTCCTATATCACCTCTTTAACCTACACACAGTTACATGCACACTACCAAATACTGCATTTTTAATAAAAATAGCATTACAGAATCGAAAAATCAAGGAGAGGCCAAGACTTTCAGCAAACTACCGCCCCGTAATACGCCCGGGCGAACCTGACAAGCGCATCGTCGCGCCACCGCCGCGCCGTACGCTCGTCGCAGTACTCACGCGCCGCCACGCGCTCGGCGCAGCTCCTCCCGCCGACTATGTACCACTCCTCCAGCACGCGCCTGTCCCTCTCGCCGATGGCCGCCCACGCCGTATCAAAACGCCTGAGCCGGCGACGTATCTCGCGCAGCCGCCGCTCCTCGTCCGCCTTCGCCGCTATCAGGTTCAGCCACCGCTCCTCCGTCCGGCTCCCGCCTCCGCTCACCGGGTCCGCCTGCGGAGACGGCACCTTCAGCGCTTGCAGCCGCTCATCCAGTTCCACGAGCCTGTCCAGGCACACCTTCTCCGCCGCCCTCAGCTCGCCGACGCTCCGCAGCTCGTCGATCGCGTACCTACGGTAGTCCATCACTCTAAAGCCTCCCTAAGACAGTATTACTGATGTGCCGTTGACACTTCTGCGTGCCCACCGTTTTTCCGAGCATGTCTGGAACTGACCTCGTATTCCGAGCACATGCGCAGCTTCCTGCACATGTCGCACTTCCAAAGCGCAGATGATGCCTCCCGTTCCATCCGCTTTGCGGAATACGCGTCAGCCAGAAGCTGCGCGCAAGCTCTGCAAACCATCAGCTTCTTAACCAACAGTCTCGACCTCCGTGATCTTACCAGCCTTCACCAGCAGGTCCCGGACCTCAGCGACAGTGCTCACGACGAATGCGCGCCCGCCGGCCTCGTTGATCTGTCTGATCGTCTCCTCCTGAATCGCTGTCAACTTCCCAATGAACGGGCGCTTGATCTCAAACGCCCAGAACTCTCCGTCTATGATTGCCGCGATGTCGGGCAGCCCTTGGCGCTGGTACGGCCCCGCCTGCTGCTTCCAGAAGAAGAGGCGCGGCATTGCGCCGGCGGCCTTCTGCTCCTTGAGCCAGGCGAGGATCTTCGCCTGGCACTCCTTCTCAGACGGAAGGTGCTCGCGCATCCATCGCCCCGCCTCGGCCGCAGTCCGCGCCCGGCCCGTCTCCCAGAGCCACTCCTCAATCTCCCGCCGGCTTCCGAATCGCTCGGGATTCATTTTCGAATTCACGGCTTCTTCACCCCTAATTTCCAATTGAATATCTATTCAATTTTAATTAAGTTAGCAGTTTTGTATAAATTATGCTCGACGCATTTGTTAACATCTGATAACACAGCCTAACCACTAACCACTACGCTTTAATACATAAAAGCGATATCTTTCCCTTGCGGCACTAGGGTTAAACGCGATTCCTTACCCCTAACCAATAATTACATACACTGTTTTTTTTTTTTTTTTTTTTTTTTCCAATTTAAAAATTAAAGTTTTTTTTTCCTTTTTTTTTTTTTTTCTTTAAAAAAAAGGGTTTTGGTGGTTTGGATATAGTTAAAAGTTTTAAAATTATTGGGTTTTTTAATGGGAAAGACAAAAGT
>Ga0134094_1001085_pt1 | contig 28021 bp, 23 predicted proteins | sample 5_1taG_FD_94458 | JGI IMG/M metagenome (GOLD analysis project Ga0134094, IMG submission 94458) | Switchgrass degrading microbial communities from high solid loading bioreactors in New Hampshire, USA - 5_19_20_110_A1 metaG | ecosystem: Engineered > Bioreactor > Semi-continuous > Anaerobic >... | reverse complement strand
CGTCGTTCAGCACGCGCGAGGCCGTCCACCACCACCAGCCGTGACCGGGGTAAAAACTGCCGCTCTGCGCCTCGCTTGCCAGCCCAGGGATTGCCAGCCAGCGGATGAACTCCTCAGGCAGCAGGCGGGCGGAGTTAAGCCCGTGTACCAGGCCCTCCAGGTTGCCCAGCCCGACCACGAACAGCGCCCCGAGCAGGCCGGTTCCGCCTGCCGCCCGCCGCGACCCACCTGCTAAGCGGACGAGATTTGACACCACGCCGTATGCGCAGGCCGCAGCCAGCGCAAAGGTCAGCGCGTCGTAGAGGTCAAAACCCACCTCGGGCAGCACGCCCGATAGACGGGTGACCACCGCCATCATCACGTAACCGAAATAATAGTACGAAATGCCAAACCCTGAAAGCCAGGGGTCCAGCGGCGGGAAGCGCGGGCTGTTCAACACCCCGTTCAGGAAGGCGATCTCCATATACTTCTCGCCGTAAAACTGCATAATCTTATCCGGCGCGTAGGCACGGACGACGACCCAGCCGGCAAACGCCAGCAGGAAGAGCGCCTCGACCATCAGGATGTGACGCCGCTCGCAGCGCCAGAAGGTGATGATCTGCTCGCGGGCGTAGCGCAGCGGATTTTCGCCTGCCGGCGCTCGCGATAAGCCCGCCCAGGCAGACAATCCGGCGAGCAGCAGCAGCGCAAATGTGATTCCGCCCAGGTCGTTGATCAAAATCCCGGCGGACGCGCCCAGCCACAGCAGGTAGGAGACAACCAGCAGCCCAACGGCTTTGCTGAAGGCATAGCCGCGGTCAGGCAGCCAGCGAAAGACCCAGCCGGTCAGCGGCAGCGCAGCCAGGCCAAACAACTGGATGGTCAACCACCAGGTGAATACCGGAACCAGGCTAAACATTCATCGTATCGATCGTCCGGCCGTCCAGCGTCAGGTAACGTTTCATCAGGGTCACCGTCAGGCAGGAATGGGCCGGCAAAATGCACAGCAGCCCGCCAATTTGCACGCGGTCGAGGTCTGCCGGAGAAAGCTGGATGACGCCGTGCTCTTGCGAGAGCGAGGCCGTGTAAGCGCCTGCCAGCGGCGCGCCCCACCGGCTGCCTTCCGGCAGGCACACTGCGCCGTAGCTGCGCTGCTCGCCCTCGACCAGGTAATCCTTCGAAAGATGGACCGCGCCGCCGTAAACCACCACCTGGCAGCGGTCCGGGTGCTTTGCCACCACCGGGCAGGCCAGGGCGACCGCCACATCCTGCCAGCCGCACGAGCCGATCTGCACCTGCTGCGCGTCGAAAAAGACAAAGTTGCCGGGGCGCAGCTCATCCACCGTACCGGGAATTTCGCACAGGCTGGCAGCCGGCGTATCGCCAACCGAGATCTCCAGGGGGCCAAATCCCGCCCTGGCAAGCGCAGACCGCAGCGCTTCGATGCGGGTGATGCTCTCGCTGCTGCTGCGGCAGACCTCGTCCGCGCCGCGCGCGGCATAGGTAAACCCGGCATGGGTCAGCAGCCCGCGCAGCCTGAAGCTGCCGGGCGGGGCCGACCACACGGCTTCAAGCACCTGCGCGGCAGCTTCTGGCTGGTCCCAGGGCAGGCCGGTGCGGTGAGCGCCCACGTCTACCTTCAGCCAGAGATCAACCGGCGCGGTGAGCGTTTCCGCCAGCCGCCGGACGACCTCAGCCGATTCGACCAGCAGGCCCAGGTGCGTTTGCCGCGCCAGGTCGTTCAGCTCGCGCGATTGGCGCAGATTGACCGGAAAGGCGATGGTGATATCCTCCCAGCCGTGAGCGGCGAAATACTGCGCCATTTCAAGCGAAGAAACGGTGATGGCATTCACGCCCTCGTCGCGGAACCACTCGCCGATCTCAGCCGACTGGTGCGTTTTGAAATGGGGGCGAAAGCGCACCCCCGCGGACTTAATCCGTGCAGCCATGCGGCGGATGTTCGCTCGCGCCGCGGCTTCGTCAAGCAGCAGTGTTGGTTTTTCGATAGAGTCAAAGATGGATTCCATGCCGCTTATTATATCCGGGATGGAAGGATAATTTGGATTATTGACTTACCAGAACTCACGTTCTATAATCAAAGTATGGACGGGGTGCAGAAGCTCACGCAGATTGCAGACAGCATGGGGTTTGAAACCGATGAAACGCCTGCCGCCGCGCCAGATGGCAGCCTGCTGACGTTGGCGGGGACGGAAAGCTGCCCTGGCCCGGCGCGTGAGCGCCAGGCAGATGCGCACGGGCTGCCGATTCATATGGCGGCGCTGCCGAACGGCAGGCGCGTTCCGCTGCTTAAGTCGCTGCTGACTTCGGCTTGCGAGCGCAACTGCTATTACTGCCCCTTCCGTTCCGGGCGCGATTTCAGGCGGGTGACGTTTAAACCCGATGAGCTGGCAAAGCTGGTTGTGCAGTTGACCGAGGCGAAATTGATCGAGGGGGCGTTCATCAGCTCAGGCATTGCGGGGGGCGGCGTGCGCACGCAGGACCGCCTGATTGCCGTTGCTGAAATCCTGCGCAAGAAGCTGAATTACCGCGGCTATCTTCACCTGAAACTGATGCCGGGTGCAGAATATGCGCAGATCGAGCGAGCGATGCAGCTTGCGGACCGGGTTTCGGTCAATCTCGAAGCGCCCAATGCAAAACGGCTCTCGCTGCTGGCCCCGCAGAAAGACATGCTGGATGAACTGCTCCAGCCGCTGCGCGTGGTCGAACAGATTCGCCGCACCCAGCCGCCTCACCTGGGCTGGAAGGGGCGCTGGCCTTCCAGCACGACACAGTTTGTGGTCGGCGCGGTGGGTGAAAGCGACCTGGAACTGCTGCAGGCGACTGAATACCTGTACCGCAAGCTGCGGTTAGCGCGGAGCTATTTTTCAGGCTTCGGGCCGGTCAGCGGTACGCCGTTTGAAGACAAGCCGGCCGCCAACCCGTGGCGCGAGCACCGCCTGTATCAGGCGTCTTTTCTGCTGCGCGATTACGGGTTTGAGCTGGAAGATCTGCCGTTTCAGTCCGGCGGCGACCTGCCCTTAGAGGTTGATCCCAAACAGGCCTGGGCGAAACAGAATCTCAGCCATTCACCGGTTGAAATCAACCGCGCCAGCCGCCATGAGCTGCTGCGCGTTCCGGGCATTGGTCCGCGCGGCGCGCAGGCCATTCTGAATGCACGCTTGCGGGGCTCGCTGCTGCGCTCGGTCGATGATCTTAAGGCGCTGGGGGTGTGGTCGAACCGCGCAGCGCCTTTTGTGCTGATCAACGGGCGCCGCCCGCCGGCCCAGTTGAGTCTGTTTTAGATGAGGTTTCATTTTTTGTGTAAAATGTGGGTGGGCAGCCCGCATATTACACAGAAAAAGGCACGCGTTTGTTTTCGATGAACACGACCCCTTTGCATTTTTTTGATGAACCCATCGAAGTTTTCTTCGATGAACCGCCGGTATTCGAGAAAAGCCCGCCGTGCCCTTCGGCGTTTATCTGGCGGGGAGACAGCTACCGCGTGACGGAGATGCTTGAAGCCTGGGTGGATTATGAACGCCGCGGGCGCATGGCGCGCAACATGCAGCCTGCTCACGCTGTCACAGCAGCGCGGCGCGGCTCGTGGGGCGTCGGGCGGTTCCATTTCCGCGTGCAGGTCGAGGGCGGGCGCATTTTCGATCTCTATTATGACCGCGCCCCCATGTCGGCAGACGACTGCAAGGGGCGCTGGATTCTGCAAGGCGAGCGGCGAATAAATTAAATCAACCGGGCTATTAAAAATATTTCACCAATTTTAAAGAAAATCAAAAAACGTATTGACAAAAATAAAAATTGTTGTATTATTAACGCAGAAAGTGAAAGAAATTTCCTAGATATTCACCCAGGCGCACGAAGGGAAAACTGAATGGTCCCTGTCGAAACGCTTGCCGGCGCGCAGGCGTGTCTGGAATCGCACCTTAAAGAGGAGTAAGCCTACAATGAACCCCTTACCGACCAAATGCCCGGTATGCGGGGGAGATCTGATCGTCACCCGCCTGCAGTGTCCCAGTTGTGAGACGGCCCTGGAAGGCAGTTTTACCCCAGGCGGCAGCCGCTTGCAAGAGGCGTTTTCACCTGAACAGCTTCGATCGCTGCTGCCTTTCTCACGACTGACCCAGGAGCAGCTCTATTTTGTGCTGACCTTCATTCGCTGTGAAGGGCGCTTCAACCGCATGGAAGAAGAGCTTAACCTGTCCTATCCAACGCTGCGCAGCCGGTTAGACGAGATCATCCGCACCCTGGGCTTTGAGCCTTCCCCCGAGAAAGCAGAAGCGCCTGCCGTAAACCTGCCCGGTCCAGCGGAGCGCCAGGCAATTCTGGACAGCCTGGGCCGGGGAGAAATCAGTGTAGAAGAAGCGCAGCGCCGCCTGCGCGGTGAACCGCCGCAGACCGGGACAGCCAATGAAAATGAAGATGACAACCGCACCGAAAATCATTAGGAGAATCGATCATGGTTACAGCCGAAGAACGAATGCGTATTTTAGAGATGCTGCATGAAGGAAAATTGACCCCCGAGGCGGCTTTTCAACTGCTGCAAGCATTGGGCGAGGGTGAGGCGGATGCCGAAGCGCCAGGGATGCAGGAGCCGCTGCCCGAACAGCCGTTTGGAACCCCGGAAGCCGCGTTCACTGCAGTTCCTTCAGGACGCAAGCCGCGCTGGCTGCGCGTGCGCGTCACAGATGTCGATACAGGCCGCCCGCGCGTTAATGTCCGCGTTCCGGTCACCCTGGTCAACCTGGGTATGAAGCTGGGTCAGCAGTTCGTACCCGAGATCGAGGGGCTGGATTTCAGCCAGCTTGCAAAGGCGATTGCAGACAGCGAAACCGGCACATTTGTCGATGTGATCGACGAAGAAGACGGTGAGCATGTCGAGGTATTCCTCGAATAAGGCATCCTTGAGGAATACAGAGCAATCGTTGTAGAGGGCTGCCCTTGCGCATTTGGGCAGCCCTTTAAATATAATTAACTATCTTTTAAATCATTTTTGCCTGTATAATGGCTGTGGGGGCGGCAATGACCCATGCATCGCGGAGGCACTACACTTGACAACATTCTCTGAAGCGCAAAAACCGGCTGAGGTTAAAGAAAACTGGCAGCGGCCTTTCTTCCTGATTTGGACGGGGCAGGCATTTTCGCTGCTCGGAAGTTCCATTGTCCAGTTTGCGATTATCTGGTGGCTGACCGAAACCCAGGATTCCGCCATTGTGCTGACCATGATTTCGGTCGCGTCAATGCTGCCGGGCGTCCTTCTGGCGCCGTTCGCCGGCGCGCTGGTCGACCGCTGGAAGCGCAAATCGGTGATGATGATAGCCGATGGGTCTGTCGCGCTGCTGACCATCATATTGATCCTGCTCTTCTGGAGCGGGGCGATCCAGGTTTGGCATATTTATCTGATCGCATTTTTACGCGGGTTAGGCGGGGCTTTCCATTGGCCCGCGATGGAATCTTCCACGTCATTGATGGTCCCGGCGCAGCATCTGTCGCGGATTCAGGGCATCAACCAGGCGCTGAACGGCATGCTTTTCATCGCCGGCCCGCCGCTTGGCGCGCTGCTGGTCAGCCTGATGGTGATTCAGAACATCCTGCTGGTGGATGTGTTCACCGCCGCCATTGCCGTAGGGACGATGGCCTTCGTGCGCATTCCCCAACCGGCGCGCGAAGCCAGCCCTGTGACCGTTTCGCTGATGCTGAAAGACGTCCGCGAAGGCTTCCGCTATCTCAGCAGTTGGAAGGGCGCGATGATGATGCTCGGGATCGCCCTGCTGATTAACTTCCTCCTGGCCCCGGCGTCTGTGCTGCTGCCGCTGATGGTCACCCGCGAGTTTAACGGCGGCGCGATGGAGTTGGGGATGATCAACTCTTTCTGGGCGGTGGGGATGGTCGTTGGCGGGCTGACCCTGGGCGCGTGGGGCGGCTTTAAGAGCAAAGTCCAGACCACGCTCTTTGGCCTGATCCTGATCGGCGCTGGCGCTGCGGTGATGGGCCTCGCGCCCAACCACCTGTTTTATGTCGCCGTCGCCGGAATGACTTTTATGGGGTTTGCCAACCCGATCGCCAACGGGCCGGTCAGCGCGCTGCTGCAAGAGCGCATTGCGCCTGAAATGCAGGGGCGCGTCTTTACGCTGATCGGCGCCGGGGCGAATATCATTTCGCCCGTGGCGATGATCATCGCCGGGCCGATGGCAGAGGTCCTTGGGCTGCGCTTCTGGTACCTGCTCGCTGCGGTCGCGTGCATCCTGCTGGGGACGCTGGCCCGGTTCTCCAAAGATATTATGGGGATGGAAAAGGAAGCCCGGCCCGTTGAAGCCAGCTAGAATCAGGGGTTGACAACGGATTTCACGGATAATGCGTTATTGCCGTGCGGTTGTGATTTGTTCTCACGAAGATTACCGCGAAAAGCCGTCAACGAATGGCCAAAGGGAGTAGCGTGCGGCTGCGCGACTGCGTCGCGGAGCTGTAGCGACCAATTCACCTAGCCGTCAACGAATGCGAGATCCGGCAAAAACCACGCCGGATCTCGCGAAACGAATAAACGAATTCTAGAACAATTATTCGATTATTCGTTTCCCTCATTCGTTGACGGCTGATCTCCCACGAATGTGCTTTTTGCAAATGGATGAACGAAACCAGTCATTTTCGTCCATCCTGGTGCAGACACGGTCTGCAACTTATTTATCTCGAAAATCGGCCGAAGAGTCGTCAAACGAATGGCGCAGCGGCAGTTGGAAACCGCAGCAACTATTCCAAACGATCCCTTCGGGATCGTTTGGGTCCCTCCGGGGCTGCTAGAACCCCACGAAGCCTGAGAAGCTGTCTGAATATTTAGCAAAAATGATAAGTTCGGACAGGCTATGGGGATGATCAAATATGGTAATAAGCGGTTTATGGAAGGAAGATACTAAAACATAACAAGCTAGCGAATACTATTTCGATTACATTCACTCGATAATGCTTAATAAGGAAAACAAGAATGCCACCGATACATACAGTGCCAACCGCTATCCATCTAGAAAGAGATGGGGTATGAGGAAGGAAATGGAATGCGATACCTGCGAGGCAGGCAATCAGGCTAAGTGAGGCTAAACTGAATGCTTCGTCCGTTCGCTTTTCTCGGTAAATTATCATCCCGATGACTGATGTAATGGCACTGATCCCAAGAACCCCGGATAAGATAAACCAGGCGGGGGAAAAGGTACCGCGCAGAGATAATGCCAGCAGGATGCTGATTAGCGTACCGATTGCTACAGGAATTCGGAATGCTTTTATCAACACGAAAAGGAGGATACCAATCAGGATATTGACGATCGATATGAACCAACCGATAGAAAATCCCGTGATTAACGAAAATACACTTACCCAGCCAACTAGCGAAACTGCATATAAGCCCGCGAGCCGCTCTTGTCCAGAACGCAGCGCCTGAACCAGTAGCGCGATCGATAGGAAAATCATCAGCACAAGATACATTGCCAAAAGATTTGCCGGGGTAAATTGGGACAGGAAATCGAAGACTGCCATATTTATACCCACTCCTTCTGCCGGATCACACCACTCGTAAAAGTGCAATCATTTTCATAAGTTGATTATACAACCCAAGCTTGAAGGGCCTGTTACATTTTTAGTATTATCAGACAGTCTCTAAGCAGCATGCTGCGACAGCGGCTTTGCTGCGACAGCGGCTTGCTGCGATCATTTTCATTCATCCTGATGCAGACACCGCCTGCATTTTGCTTTATTCGTTTAACGAGATCCGGCGTGCTCTTTGCCGGATTTCGCATTCGTGGACGGCTCAGCTCTCGCACATGGCCGAAATCCGGGTAATCCGGGTTAAAAATCCGTTGGCACGCGCTTGCCAGGATAAAAAATCCGCCTGCATGTCCTGGCAGGCGGATTTTTGTTTTATGCGATAACTTCTATCCCTTCTTCAGGCGCAGGTGCGTCTGGTACGACCGTTCGGCGAGGTCAGAGATGCGGGTGTTGTCGAACCCGTAAACGGCGCTGTGCATGGTGTCGTTGAGCGGACCAACCCACTCGCGCGGCAGGGCCTTTGCGCCGTAGACTGCGCCGAGGATCGACCCAACCGTCGCGCCGTTGCAGTCGGTATCCCAGCCGGCCATGACTGAAATGGCAATCGACCGGGCGAAATCGCCTTTACCATAGAGCAGGCTGAGCAGCACGATGGCGGCGTTGTTGATGGTGTGCACCCAGAAATAATGCCCGCAGGCTTCGCGCACTTTGGCGAAGGCCTCTTCCCAGGTGGCGCATTCGCGGCTCCACTCGATCACCTGCCGCATCATGGCGGAAAGGCGGCTGTTGGCGGGAATCTGCGCCAGCCCGGCCTGAATGATCGTGTCCATGTCGCTGGTCGCGAAGGCTGCCGAGATCATGGCTGCCACCATCATTTCGCCGTAAATGCCGTTCTTGACGTGCGAAAGCGCCGCGTCGCGGTAGGCCAGCTCGGCGGCAGTTTCCGGCATACCGGCGGCGGCGTAGGCGAACCCGTCCGCCCGGATCTGCGCCCCAATCCACTCGCGGAAGGGGTTGCGGTAGAATGCCGTCTGCGGAATCGGCACGTCGTTGACCAGGTTGCGGTAAGCCACGCGCTCGGCGGTGAAGACCATGTTGTAGGGGAACAGGTTCAACCAGGCGTCGCCCACGTTGGCTGTGGTGAAGCCGGGCCCGTGCTTCTCCAGCAGGTGCAGCCCGATGATGGTGTAGTCGGTGTCGTCGTCGCGCGACATATAGCTGATCCGCCCGCGGACTGTGTCGTGATAGCTGGGATGCAGTTCCACGCCGGCAGGGAAGGGCTCGATCAGGGGGATGTAATCAGTCAGCGGATACGCATTCGCGGCGTCGAGATAGGTGCGGATCTGCGCCTGGTCCAGCCCTTCGACGGGTTTCCCCAGCGTGCAGCCCGCGGAGCGCCCTAACCACGCGCCGTAGAACTTGTCGCGCAGCGCTTCTTCGCTGAGCTTCAGCGCGGGAAGGCTGACCGGTTCGGGCCGCGCCGCGCGGATCGATTCGAGATCAGAGGGTTCCTGATAGGGGAAGTCCGGTGAAACTTCCAGCGCCTGCAGGCGGTCGAAGGCATCTTCCATCGCTTTCACAGGGGATTGGTCGTCGAAGGCTTCCACCTCGTCCTTGAATGCTGAAACGTCGCAACCCTCTTCGCTGCGCTGGGCCAATTCCATCTTGAGCAAGAATGGGAGTTGCATCCAATAATCTGCCATACGTCCCTCCAGTATTGTTATTGAATTCCGGAGCCGCTCAGATGATCGAGCGGCCCCGGTGAGCAAACGGTGTTATGGTTTTACAGTCACAACTTCACAGGCGGTCCGGCCTTCTTCAACGACCAGCGCAACCGCGCCTTCGAGCAGCGGGCGGTCGCTGTCGGTATATTCAAACAGCGCCTGCCCGTTCAGCCGGGCCGTCACCTTCGCTCCGCTGACGGCCAGCTCAAAGTGAAGGGTGTCATCCCATTCGAAGTTGAAATCGGTCTCTGCGAGCACTTTCTTGCCGTCCAGCGCTTTCACTAACTGAGCCTTCTTATTCTCCGTGACCAGCAGCGCGTAGTAGCGTTCCAGGCCCTGGACCCGCGCGGCTAACCCGGTGGATTTCACCAGGTGCGGCGTAATTTCCGCCGATACCGTGTAGTCTTTCCACTCGCGCGTGCCCTGGAGGATCATGCCTGTGCCGTGGTTCTGCATCAGGCGGTAAGGCTCTGGATAGCGGAAGCCGTATTCGTCCACGGCATTGACCCACGCCTTGCGCCACATCGTCCCGCCTTCTGCGGGGCGGCCCAGGCGAACATCCGGCGTGCCGTCCCAGGTCAGCCAGTCCACGTAGATAACGCCCGAAGCGCGCTTCTCGCTGGCAATCGCAAGCCCAATTTCTGCCACCGGCTGCCCGTCCAGGTCAGGGATCGTCCATGCCAGTTCGGCATCCTGGCCGGGGGCCAGTTCCACCGTTTCACCGCGGACCATGACAAACTGGTCATCTGCGCCGTAGCGGTTGAGGTAAAGCCCGACCTTCACAGGGCGGTCATTTTCAGCGCCGGCAATCACCCGCGCGCGGACGGTCTGGCCGGGGTAAAGCGTGGGCGAGGCGAGCAGTTCGTAGTGCAGCTTGCTCTGCGAGAACGAGAGCGGGATGAAGGTCGGCGTTGCGGCGCGGGCTTCGCGCCCCACGGCAATGTTGGTATAGCGCAGGGCCAAAGCGCGCTGCTCGCCATCCAGCGCGGCGTTTTCGATCTTCAGCGTGCCGCGGCTGTCGATGCTGTCATCCTCGCGGAATGCCTGCACCGACCCCGGCATCGAGAAGTGGAAGCGAGCGCCGTTCTTTGGAGCGACCGGTTCCATGCCGCGCATGGCGCGCGCGATGTTGATGATCTTGTAGGCTTCAATCACAGCGTCGGTGATCGCGCTTCCGCCGTCGGCGGTGGGCAGGAAGATCTGGTCCGCGACCGGGCCGCGCCAATCTGGGCCGGTTTCGATCCCTTCCAGCCCGTTCTTGATGCCCATGAAGCAGCCGACATTGCCCGAGTTGCAGTCTGTGTCCCAGCCTGACGTGTTGACGATTTCGAGCGCCTTCTGGAAATCATCGTCGCAGTAGAGCAGCGCCAGGATAATCAGCGCGTGGTTGGGGACCATGTGGCAGTTGCCGCCGTACTTGTCGTAGCCGTACTTGTCTTCGATAAACTGGCGGGTCTTCTCCCAATCCGGCTCTTTGGCGCGGCATTCGCGCAGGTCGGCGATGAGCTGATAGATGATGCTGTCTTTGGGGATGAAGGTGACGGCGGTATCGAGGATCTTGTTCAGGTCCTTTTCGACAAACGCCTGCGCTTCCATCGCTGCGAGCACCTGCGCGCCATAGATCGCTTCGCCGTCGTGGCTGACCGAACCTGCCCGTTTTGCAAGGTCGGCTGCCAGGGCCGGGTCGCCGGGGGCGACCATCGCCCAGCCGTCGATGAAAATCTGCGCGCCGATTTGCTCGGCGACGACTTTGCTGTTCAGGCGGATGCTGCCGCTTTCAGGCGCGGGGATGCCGCTCTTCAGGCGCAGATAAGCCGTGTGCTCGGTGGAGTTGCCTAATCCGCCCCACCACAGGATGGTGCGCTCTTCGATCAGGTAGTTCAGCCAGGTCTGGCCGATCTGCGCGGGGGTGAGGTCGAGCCGGTGTCCGTAATCGGGCAGGGCGCGCAGGAAGGTGAACGTGCCGGAAATGTCGTCGTCGGTCACGATTAACGGAGCACCGAGCTTTTCGTGCACGTAATAGCGGATGTACCCCAGTTTATCGAGGATGCGCCGGTATTCCCAGCCCTCGAAGGGCCTGCCCAGGTAAACGCCGATGATTTTTCCCAATACACCGGCATAGACTTTCTCTTCAAAGTTCGCAGGTAGTGTCATGTAGTGGACTCCTTGTTTGATATTAACCTTTCAGGCCGCCCTGAGTCAGCCCGGCGATAAACTGCCGCTGCAGCATCATGAACAGGAGCATAATTGGCAGGATCATCATCACCGCGCCGGCGTTGGTCATGCCCCAGTCGCGCCCAAAGCGCGAGGCGAATTTCCAGTAGCTGGTCACCACGGTATACAGTTCAGGTTTGGTCAGAAAGACCGTTGCCATCAGGAATTCGTTCCACACGTTCAGCCCAACCACCAGTCCCACCGTCAAAAAGGCAGGCCAGGAGAGCGGGATGATCACGTGGCGGAAGACTTGCAGCTCGTTCGCGCCGTCTACCCGGGCAGCGTCTTCAAAGTCGCTGGGGATTTGCACCATATATGAGCGCAGTAAGAAGATGGCAAAGGCGGAGTTTGTGGCGATGTAAATAATGATCAGCCCAATGTGCGTATTGACCAGCCCAAGCACGCGCCACAAGAAGAAGAGCGGTACCAGGAACAACTGCACCGGCAGGCTGGATTGGATCAGGAAGTAGAGGGTGAGGATGTTTGCGCCGGGCAGGTTGAGTTTCGCGAGGCTGTATGCAGCCATGCCGCCAAAGATCATGATGCCGATCACGGTTCCGGCGACCAGTTTGAGCGTGTTTGGAACGGTGACGGCGAACCCGCCCCTCTCCCAGGCGTTCGGGTAATTCTCGAACTGCGGATTTTGGGGAAAGCCCAACGGGTTTTTGCCCAACTCAGCCGGAGATTTGATGGAGTTCATCAGCATAATGATGATTGGCCCCAGGGCAAACACCAGCATGATGAAAATTACCGTGTAATTGAAGGCCAGACTTGACCGCTTCTGGCGGTTAAATATGCTTCGCATCATATCTCCCAACCTCGTTTGCGTAGAATGATAAAGATGCTGATGATGATCCCGGCGAAGAAGCTCATCGTCAACCCGATTGCCGATGCGTAACCGGCCTGGAAGCGCGTGAAGGCATATTTGTAAACGATGACGCTTAACAGGTCGGAGGAACCCGCTGGTCCGCCCTGGGTGAGGATGTACACATAGTCGAAAGCGAGGAAGGACCAGATGCCGGTCATCAATAACATAAAGATCAGCGTTGGGCGAATGCCCGGAATGGTAACATGGCGAAATTCCTGCCAGCGGTTTGCGCCGTCGATCTTCGCCGCGTCATACAGCTCCGGCGGGACCGACTGCATGGCGGTCAGGAACAGCACCATCAAAAAACCCCACCAGTGCCAGTTATCCACAAACGCGACCGAAAGGAGCGAAGTATCGGTGCGCCCAAGCCATGCGATATCCAGCCCCTGAATCCCGATTTTTGCCAGTTGAGCGCCAAGACCCTGCCTGGGGTGCATCAGGTTCGACCAGATATTGGCGGTGATAACGCTGGGGAGAATGTAAGCGACAAACAGCGCAGCGCGGAAAAACATCCCGCCCTTGCGGATCGGCGCGAGCACACTCGACACGATCAGCGCCATGATAATGGGAATGGTCAAGAAAAAGGCCAGCCAGATCAAATTATGGAGGAAAGCATTTCCATAATTCGGGTCTTTTAAAATATCCGCGTAATTCTGTAATCCAATAAACTCTGCAGCGCCAATGCCTGACCAATCGGTTAAGGAATAATAAATTGCTCCGAAAGACGGCCCAATAACGACGACAAGGTTAATGAGCAAAATGGGCAGGACAAATAACCACGGAACAATTTTCCGTTGAAACGTCAATCCAGAGAGGCGGCGCGTTGAAGGCTTTGTGGAAACGGTTGTAACGTTTGCCGACATTTTCACTCCTATCAATAAACGGCTTGCATTCCACTTAGAAACCACACCGCAGAATGCGTTGGGGTCGGGCCGAGTGCCCGACCCCAGGCAGTTTGCGTGCTAAGTCTTACTGGCGTTCAGGAATGGGAGGAACGCTTCCGTCTGCGAGCTCTTTCTGGAACAGATCGTTTAACCCTTCCAGGTACTGCTCAGTTGTCATTGTTCCGGCCCAAACCTTTTCAATTTCTTCGTAGATATAGACATCAGACTGAGGCGGCCAGAAGGTCCAGGTGGTGTAGCCGATATCGCCTGCGGCTGCAGCTTCGCTGAGCTGGGTGATGAAATCCACCCGGCGGGGATCCAGGCCTTGCAGTTCTTTCTCAGTGATGTTGATCGGCGCGGGGGCAACACCGCACTTGCTCATAATGTTGCCCTGGTTTTCAGGCGAGAAGTAGTAGGTGAGGAATTCTGCTGCAGCCTCAGGATGTTCGCTGGCGGAGTTGATCGAATAGGTGGAGCCGATGCCCAGGCTGAAGCTGTGTTCGCCGGTGCGGGAGGGGGTAGGAACCCAGTCCCAGTCATTCGAATTGCCGGCTGCTTCACCAAAGTAGCGCTCCCAATCGCCAAAGCTCCACGAACCGGTGAGCATCATCGCGGCTTCGCCTGCGCCGAACATCGTGTTGACTTCATCGCCCATTGCGGTGTAGTAGTTTTCCAGACCGCCCTGCCAGTATCCTTTCTGCATTGCATCGGTCAGCAGATTGACGCCGGCAGCGAAGTCAGGATCAGTCCACGGGATTTCGCCCTTCAGCGCCTTGTAGACCTTCTCAGGTCCGGCGTAGGCATTGAAGAACTCGGTCAGGTACCACTCGTTGGTGGGGCGCCACTCAGCATTACCACCGGCAAGCGGAATGAGGCCGGCCTGCTTGATCTCTTCCGCGAGGGCTAAGAACTCGTCCATGGTGGCGGGGGGCTGCCAGCCGTGCTCTTCGAAGACAGTCTTGTTGTAGAACAGCACGAGCGCTTCAATTTCGTGCGGGATGGAATACAGCTTGCCATCGACTTTGCCAAGCGACATCGCCCAGGGAGAGAACTGCTCGGACCAGCCAAACTTTTCCGCGTATTCATCCAGCGGGAGCAGCTGACCGGCGGCAGCCATTTCGGCCACGTAGGAAGGACCAGGGGTGATCACGATGTCAGGGCCGCCTCCGCCCGAAACTGCGGTGCGGACGGCATCCCAGTTGTTGGGTTGGGCAATCGCTTCGATGGTGATGCCCTTGTCGTTGATATCGTTGTAAGGCGCAATGCCTTCATCGATGATACACTGGGCGACTAAGCCGTCGCCGAAAGACTCAACCCACATGGTGAGATTCACCGGCTCGGCAGGAGCCGGCTGTTCGGCAGCGGGTTCGCCTTCTGCAGGCGCCTGTTGGGTGCTGGCGGCAGGGGAGCAGGCCGTTAACAGCAGCGCGAACAGGACCAGCACGACGATAAAACGGTACATTCCTTTCATTTTTCCTCCTTACAAGGTACAGACGAGCTATTGGTAATGCACCGGTGAAAATGGGCGACCCTGCAGATTTGGGTCATCCCGTTTGACCGGGGAAGCCCGGTAGATCCGGGCAAATACCCTTGTTATGAACTACCAGTAAAAGGAAGAAAGTCTGTAAGTGTTAGATCCTGAAAAGTACCAATAATCGAGAGGCCTAAGACAGCGGAGCGCATGATTCGCCTTCGAGAATATGCGGTGATAAAATCATGCGCTCGCGGTTCGTGGGCTGTTCGCCTTTTTCTTTCGCGCGTATCTGTTTGAGCAGCAGGTCAATGCTGCAGGCGGCGATTTGCTGGATGGGTTGGGCGATGCTGGTCAGCGCCGGAGAGACCGCCTGAGTCAGCGCAATGCCGTCAAACCCGATGATCGACAGGTCTTGAGGGACGCGCAGCCCGTGGTTGATCGCAGAACGGAGCGCGCCGATTGCCATCATGTCGTTTAAAACAAACACCGCCGTAAAGCGCCGGTCGCCGCGGCTGAGGAGCTGGTCCATGCTCCGCTCACCGGATTCGTAGTGAAAGTCGCCGCTGACCATATCGTTTTCGTCGAAGGAGAGACCGGCGTCTTGTATCGCCTGCAGAAAACCCTGCACCCGCAGATGGCTGGGCGTCAGTTCCGAGGGACCGCTAATGCAGCCAAACTTGCGGTGACCCAGGCCAATCAGGTACTGACCGGCGAGATAACCGCCCTGGAAATTGTCGAGCAGGATGCAGTCCGTCTCAACGCCGTCCAGCTCGCGGTCCACAATGACCACCGGCACGCCTTCAGCGAGGATGCGCTGCACAGCCTCGCCTGAGCCGCCGGTGGAGATAAACAACATGCCGTCCACCTGTTTTTGCAGGAGGGTGTTCGTATAGTTTAGCTCTTTGGTTGGGTTATCGTTGCTGTTGCAGAGGATGACGTTGTAGCCGTTCTGGAAGCCCAGGTCTTCGATCTCGCGGGCAATTTCCGCGAAGAACATATTGGCATTGTCGGGCAAAATCAGGCCGATGGTGGCTGTGCTCCCCCGGCGCAGCGAGCGCGCCAGTACGTTAGGGCGGTAGCCCAGGGTTTCCATCGCGTCAAGCACGCGCAGGCGCAGTTCATCGCTCACATACCGGGTCCCGTTGATGACGTGGGATACGGTCGAGATCGAAACCTGAGCTGCCTGAGCAACATCCTTGATCGTAACCATTTGGCCCCTTCCAATCGAGCGGTGATGAGAAAAACGTTTTCGCGGTGTCTCTTATTGTAGCAAACGTTTCGATTTCTAACAAGGAATCTAGAAAAACGTTTTTCTGAGAGGAGAGAGAAATTCACTTGTTTATGGATGAAAGGGGATGATCGATGCCGGTCTGGGATTAGAACGGAATAATGCCAGGTGCAGGCGGCGCCTGCACCTGGACAGCTTTGCGGGGCTGTTGCAGTCCCTTTGCGACCGGCTCGCTCTTGGCGAGCGGCTCACCACAGGTGAGCTTGGCGGCTTTGCGAGTTCGTCAACCGCCAACCAGGCCTTCAGACCAGCCGGATGGTATCGCCAACCAGCGCCGCGCTGGGGTCCCAGATCTCGGCTTCAACGACATCGATGCGCAGCAGGACCAGGTCAGGCTCGTCTAAGCCTTTCGGGAACCACGCGCGGTAGGCTTCATTCCAGAGATTCTCCATGCGCATACGGTCGCGGATCACATAGGCGACGCCGGATACCGACAGGTAGCGCCCCTGGTCGGGGATTGCAAAAGCCAGGTTCACCTGTGATCCCGCGCGGATTTCTTCAACTTTGCCTGTGCTGAAATTAGTGAAAAACCACAGTGTGCCGTCAAACGGCGTTTTTTGCATTACCATCGGGCGGCTGTGCAGGCTGCCGTCTCTGGGCTGGATGGTCGTCATCATCGCTACGTCGAAATCCGCGAGCTGGTCGCGCAGCAGCCGGATGTTCTCTTCCAGTGATGGTTTCAAATTCCTTTCTTCTGTTTGCATGAGCTGTTTTCCCTCCCCTTATCAGCAGTGAATTGTGATGTTTGCCCTCAAGAGATTGCGAGGCTTAGACCGGCATTTTTAACCGCGAAAAAGGGATGCCTCGTTATTGGCGAGACACCCCGAGTTGAGGGAGGTGGGTATGGTCGTCCTTCCTCAACCCGATCGTAAAGATAATTGTACACGCTGTGAAGACTGGGATTGTTCGCAAATTAGGTAGGGCTTTCCCGATGCCTTTCCAGAAGCCCGCTGCTGAGGTGGGGAGATTGCAGCCACTTTGATGCGCTCCTTGTTCAACTGCGGGGGCAGCGTGATGGGTGATCATTTTCTGAAAATCTTTCAGGAAAATTTCAGATGTAAACGTTATTATTCTTACATATTTCGAAATTTCAACGAAATTGCAATGAAAAACACTTGCAATGCGTTCAGACTCGTTATATAATCATGTAGCGTTACGACAAAGAAGGGTTTAGTGAAGTAGTGTTACGCCAGACAGTCGATTATCGGTTCTTATTGGTAGCTCCTGTTTATCGGTGACTGGAAAAATTAGGCGGTGACATTATCGGTAGCAACATTATTGGTAGCAACATTATTGGTAGGGAAGGCTTACAGGTAGGATGTTTATTGGTAGCGTAGCATCGGCTCCTGCAAGCAATTGCGGTCTAGTTCTTCTTCGGCGTATGTTTTATAGGTAAATTTAGTGGTAGATCCAAAGCAATCCGGGGAGCTTTTTCAGAAATCTTACTGGTAGGGAAAAGGCTCCTCGAATTGGCTTTTAACAACCATTCGATTGATCCATTATCCATATCCCAAGATCTGCTATGTCAGAACCCTCTGTCTTTACAACTGATTCGCTGGCTCTGATGCGGGCCGTTTACCCGTCCCTTCCGCCGTCTGAGCGGAAAGTCGTTGATTTCCTCCTATCCAATTTTGAAGAAGTGATTCGGATGACTCTCGCCGACCTTGCCCAGGCCAGTGGAGTCAGTGATGCGACTGTGGTTCGTTTGTGCCGGTCGCTTGGTTTTAACAATTTCCTCGAGCTGAAAATTTCGCTGACCCGTTCGATTGCAGACACGCCGCGCATGATCCACGATGATGTGACAGAGGGGGACAGCTCGCCGACTGTCGCTCGCAAAGTGCTGCGGACGGCGATCCAGGCGGTGCAGGATACCCTTGAGGTCCTGGATGACGAGGCGTTTGATCAGGCGGTGAGCCTGCTCAACGACGCCGACCGCATTTTGATCGCGGGTGTTGGCACCTCAGGCCCGCTTGCGCACGAGCTGTACAACCGCCTGATCCGCCTGCGGATGAACTGCCACGTGCACACCGATATTTATCTGCAGGTGGTCGAAGCTGCCCTGATGACCGAGCGCGATGTGGTGCTTCTGGTTTCGCAAAACGGCACCTCGGCAGGGCCGATCCGCACGGCAAAAACCGCCCGCGAAAAAGGCGCGAAGATCATCGTCATTACCGGCAACCGGGTGTCTGAGTTGAGCGAACTGGCGGATATCATCTTGCTGACGGTTTCGCACGAGACGCGCCTTGAAGCGATCGACTCGCGGGTGGCCCAGCACGCGCTGATCCAAGCGCTGTATGTCGCGCTTGCCATGCGGCGGATGGCGTCTGCCAATGAGAGCGAGCGGTTGATCTGGGAAGCCCTGCTTCGCACGCCGATTAGCCAGGCATTGTAAAAATTTCATCCAACTTTTCGGTATACCCTGACAATATTTGTTATAAAATTGATTATAGATCGCTTTAATTGCCTTGCTTCTTTTTACGCGTGATGCCTGGGAGGCCGCAGTGAAAGAGGTCCTGACCATGTGGAAGTACGCACGCATGGTAAGTCTGGTTGGGTTGACCACGATCGTCTACGCAGGGACGCTGGTGATTTTCAAGGCGGCTGTGATTATCATACCGGGCGTCACCGAAGCAAGACCGGCGAATGTCTTTCCGGTGATCTTCGGGTTAATGTTTGGCCCGGCAGGCGCTTGGGGGGCGGCAATTGGGAACATCATCGGCGATGTGCTGGGGGGAACGCTTGGCTGGGGCAGCGCTGCCGGTTTTGTCGGCAATTTTTTTCTTGGCTTCATCCCCTATAAGTTATGGGGCGCAATGGGCCTGATCCCCCAGAGCGACCTGAACCCCAATATCGACTCGCTGCGAAAACTGCTTGCTTATATCCTCATTTCAGTCATCTCGGCGGCTGCCTGCGCGGTGATCATCGCCGCAGCCACGGATTGGTCCGGAGAGGCGGCGTTTTCACTGCTGGCCGTCGTGATTTCGGTGAACAATATTCTCATCGCCCTGGTGCTTGGCCCGCCGCTGTTGATGATGCTCTATCCGCGGTTTAAAGAGTCAGGGATGATCTGGACCGATATCATGCTTCCGGAGGACGTTTCGCAGGGGAAGCGCCTGCGCCTGGGCTTTGCGCTCATGGCGCTTGGTTCGCTGGGCGGGCTGGCAGCCGGTTTAGGCGTCTCAACCCAGGGTAGCGGGCAGTACTTGTTCCAGGCGGATGGAATACCCGGGCAGAGCGGCGTCCTGTGGACCGTTCTGCCTTTTTTGCTGCTGATTCTGATTGCCAGCTTTATGCTCTCGGGGAGAGAGCAGTTTCCTCAGCCGGATGAAGCCCGGTGATGGTCCCGTTTATTCTCTCGTCAAAGCCAGGATCTGATCCCGCGCCTGGGGGTAGTGCTTAAGAAGCGTCTCGCGGTCTCCGGCTTCGAAATCATCGGGCGTGTATCCCGGCGCCATGGTTGTGCCGACCAATGAATACTGCCCGCCGGGGGCTACGCGCGAGCCCTGCCACACACCCCTTGGGACGGTAAATTGAACATGCTGCCCGCGGAGCAAATCTTGCCCCAGGATCACCAGCCGGTGCGAGCCGTCGGGGTAGAGCAGGGTCATTTCCAATGGGTCGCCGAGATAGAAGTGATAAACCTCGTCGGTGGGCAGGCGGTGAAGCGCTGAAAATGACCCCGGCTCGCCGGTCAGCAGGTAGAGGATCGCTGTTCCATGCGGCTTGACCTTTCCCGTGTAGCGTTCTGCGAGGTGCTCGCCGTGTGTTGTTTCCTCACTCCGGTACGTTTCGCGATACAGCCCGCCCTCTACCGGCAGCGGCGCCAATCCGAGCGTGTCAATGATCTGTTGGACTGTTATGGTCTGCTGGGTCATGGTGGTCCTCCTGGTGATATTTTACCGCGCACAGCCGGCATCCTACACTATAATGAGGGCTAGAGGAACTGCTTTCAAAATTCGTATTATGCGCGTAAGGAGCGCCTGTGACTCAAGATCCTTCATTATCTTCTATGGAACAGGTCGCCGGGATGTTCTCGGTCGACGATTATATGTATTTTTACGCCGACTTCCTCAATCCCGAGCACAACAATCAAGAGACGGCCAATATTGTCCAACTGCTTGGCATGGACCGGCCCATGCGCGTGCTCGACCTCGCCTGCGGGTTTGGGCGCATTGCCAACCGCCTGGCGGTTCTCGGGCATGATGTCACGGGGATCGAGTATTTGCCGGGCTTTCTCGAGATTGCCCGCCAGGAGGCGGAGCAGCTCCGGCCTGCGCTGCGCCACCGCGGCGGGAAGGTGGTGTTCGAGCAGGGCGACATGCGCCGGATTGATTACGAGAATGTCTTTGACCGGGTTTTGATGGTGTTTAACTCGTTTGGCTATTTCACCGACGCGGAAAATCTGGACGTGCTGCGCCGAATCGCCAGGGCCTTGAAACCCGGCGGGCTGCTCGGCTTCGATATTGCTCACCGCGACGGGCTGTTCAACAATTTCCATCCCCATTACGTCACTGAAAAAGGCGACAGCCTGATGATCAACCGCTTCTCTTTTGACGTCATGACCGGGCGGCTGGTAAACAACCGCATTATTATCCGCGACGGCGTGCGCAAAGACCGCCCGTTCTCGATCCGCCTATATTCGGTCACCGAAATCCGCGACCTGCTGGCGTCTGTGGGGCTGGCGCTTGAACAGTTGTATGAGGAATGGGACGGCTCGCCGCTGCGGATGGACTCGCCTTCGATGGTGGTTGTCGCGCGAAAAGAATGAGGATGGATCTATTATAATAATAGAAAGTGAGAACAATTGAGAGCCGCTTGCCTGCTCGCGCGGCTTCGTCCGGCACTCAGCGCTTGCTGAAAATTGTAGCAATCATTGATGGGCTCGAGCATGAAATCTTTCCTGGTCCTGCTGCTGTTTTTCTTTGTCCTTTCAGTCTTTTTGAATGGGGCAGTCAGCCAGATTGACTTAACACCCGATACGCCTTCAAGTGCGCCAGCGGAACCAGCCTTCAACGCGTTTGATACAGGTGAAGGGGAATTTCCGCTGCGGGCGAGAGGGGTGGATGGGCAATCAGCAGGCGCGCCCTCAGCAGCGGGCGGGTCCGGATCAGGTTCGTGCCGGGGCGCATATACCGTCAGTGAGGGCGAGACCTTGTTTCAAATTTCTCGCCGCTGCGGCATCTCGATCGAGGAACTGCTTCGCGCCAACCCAACGATTGTGGACCCTGACCTGATCTATGCCGGTCAGGTGATTTATCTCGATACCCTATCCCCTCTCCGGGCAAATGAAGAAGCCGTACCGGCAGCGGCCGGCTCAGTCACAGCAGCTGTTCAGCCAACGGTTGACCCGTTTTGGACCGAAGCAGCCCCTGCGACTCCCACGGCTGAGAAGCCCCCTGCAGCGCCTGTTCCACCGGTGTCGACCCCGGCAGAAAAACCAATATCGGAAGACGCTGCTCCGGCTGACCCCTTTGCCCCGGCTGTGACCGCAGCACTGCAGCCGGCAGGCGCGCTTCCCAACGCAAGGCCTAAGGTGGCAGTTCGCGCAGTCAACTTCTCACCGATGACGCGCGTATCGATCGAGCTGGTGAAGGTTGGCGGGCAGTTGCCCATCGCGGGCGAGAGCCGCACGGACGCGCGCGGGTCGGTGACGATGGACATTGCCATCCCCCCTGACGCGCTGCCGGGTGAAGAATGGGTCGCCGCTGTGCGAACCCTGGATGGCCCGGCGATTGAAGCGCAATCAGCGCCGTTTGTCATCCCATGAAGAAAATCGCCTATCTGATCCTGCTGGTGATCTTTTGCGCCGTCGTGTTTATTCCGCTGGCGGCAGATAAAGGCGTGCTGCGCCTGCCGTTCCTTTTCACCGGCGCGAGCCCGTCGACTCTCCCGCTGCCGCTGCCCTGGCAGGGCGAACTGCCCCAGGTCACGCTGCACCCGGCGGGGCCGGCCGGGGATCTGGCTGCGCAGCCCGGGCTGCAAAGCGGCGGCGTGTATATCGTCCGGCAGGGTGATACGCTGGGCAGCATCGCCAGCCAAAGCGGCGTCGGGATCGAAGACCTGCTTGCCGCAAACCCTGGGCTGGACGACCCCGACCGCATCCACGCCGGGCAGGCGCTGGCGCTCCCCGGCAGATCGGGCTTCCCTGCCGCGGGCCTGCCCGAAACCGGCGGCGGTGGGGCGGCCCCCGGCGGCTCGATTGCCGTCAAAGTTGCAGGGCTTCCGGCAAATGTCTCCGCGCGGATCGGCATCGGGCTTTCGTCCACCGGCTACCTGCCTGCCGGACGCGCTGTTACGGATGAAGCCGGCAAGCTGTCCGCCGTGGTTGCCATACCTACCGAAGCGCAGCCCGGCGAAAGCGCCTTTATTCTGATCACGGTTGAGGATAACCCGCTGCTGCAAGCGAAGTCAAAGCGGTTTGAAATTGGTGAGTAGTAGAATATTTATTAAATTCGAAGTTCTCCTGCCGAGAAAGTTATTATCCCCAATCATCGAGCCCTACAATGCGCAAATTCATTCAAACATTCCCCCTTCATTCGCTGTTGTTTGCCGTTTATCCGATCATTTCGTTGTATATCCATAACATCAATATGGTGCCGGTGGAGCAAACGTTCCGCCCGCTGCTGATCAGCGTAGGGGCCTGCGGGCTTCTGTTCGCCCTGTTCTATTTGCTGGTCAGAGACGTTCACCGCGCGGGGTTTGCCGTCTCCGGCCTGTTGATCCTGTTTTTCTCGTTTGGGCATATCCGTATTGCCTTAATGGAAGGGACCATTTTGGGGCTGCGGTACAACCGACCTGATGTTTTGTTCTCTGCCTGGGCCGGGATGTTTGTGTTTTGTATCTGGTTCAATCTCCGCGCCTTGCGGGCCGGGCAAAACCTGACGCACCTTTTCAACATCGTTTCCGCGGCGCTTCTGCTGTTTTCCCTGGCCTCGATCTTCGCCAATCCAGCCTCGTTCGACTTATTGAATAAGGCAACTGCTTCTCCGTCGCTTCCCGGCAGCCAGGACAAAGAAATGGTCCACAGGCCTGATGTTTATTACATCGTCCTGGACAGCTACGGACGGCAGGATATGATTGAAGCGCTTTACGGGTATGACAACTCGTGGTTCATCGAGGCTCTGGAATCCCGCGGGTTTTATGTAGCCGATGAATCGCACAGCAATTATGCCTATACAGCCCTTTCTCTGGCTTCGTCGCTCAACTTCCGCTATTTGGATGAATTAGTCCCTCTGAACAACAACTCGGATAATCTTGAGCCGCTGACCAGCGCTATTAAAAACAATGCCTTGATGCAGTTCTATAAATCCAACGGCTATCAGACGGTTGAGATTAGCTCAGCTTATGATGGGACTGTCATTCCAACTGTTGACCATTTGTATCGATTTGAAGACCGCTGGAATGATTTTGAGGATATTGTCATCGAAACATCTTACGCCTCGATGCTGGTCCTTCTCGATTATTACCCGCCCTACTGGTCGGCAAATATCCGCTCATTATCTGACTTGAAGGATGCCGTTCAAATCGAGGGACCAAAATTTGTCTTTGCGCATATCATGATTACCCATTTGCCGTTCGTTTTTGAACCGGACGGCAGTTTCAGGCAGACGATCGTGCCAACGAGGCGCAATACCAGCCCTGATTGGCTATCAAACTTTATCGAGGCCTATCCGGATCAGGTTCAATTTGCTGACCAGGCCATACTCGAAGTAATCGATTTGATCCTTAGCCAGCCAGGAGATCCGCCGGTGATCATTGTCCAGGGCGACCACGGGCCAGATGCTTACCTCGATATATTTTCGGTTGAAGACAGCTGCATTGCGGAACGTTTTGGGATCCTGAATGCTTATTTCGTCCCTGAGGAGATCAAAGCGCAGCTTTACCCATCCATTTCGCCTGTGAACACCTTCCGGCTGCTGTTGGGCGAATATTTCGAAGGCGGCCTGCCGCTCCTGCCCGACAGCGCTTACTTTTCCAATCTTTTAGGCCCTTATCAACTGGTCGAGGTAACCTCGCTGCTGGACCGCCCTTGCACGGTCCCGTAAAGTAGAGGGGTTGACCAAATGTTCTTTTTGGTCAACCCCTCAAACTTCCTTACACGTCCAGGTTCACCACTTCTCTCGCGTGGGTCTGGATAAAGCGCTTGCGCGGGGGTACGGCGCTGCCCATCAGCATGTCAAAGGTGCGGTCGGCGGCAGCGGCGTCTTCGATGCTCACCCGCAGCATGATGCGCGTTTCGGGGTTCATGGTGGTGTCCCAAAGCTGCTGGGGGTTCATTTCACCCAGACCCTTGTACCGCTGCACGTAGGCTTTCTCGGCGCTGACGCCCAGTTCTTCCAGAACGGCATCCCGCTCTGCATCCGAGAAGACGTAGCGCTCCTGGTTGCGATATGCAACGCGGTACAGCGGCGGCTGGGCGATATATAAATGACCGTTCTCAATCAGCGGAGACATGTAGCGGAAGAAGAAGGTCAGCAAAAGGGTGCGGATGTGCGCCCCATCGACATCGGCATCGGTCATGATGATGATGCGCCCGTAGCGCAGGTTCGAGATGTCGAACGATTCGCCCACGCCGGTGCCCAGGGCTGAGATGAGCGCCTTGACCTCGTTATTCGAGAGGATCTTATCCAGCCGGGCACGTTCGGTGTTGAGAATCTTCCCGCGCAGCGGCAGGATGGCCTGAAAGTGCCGGTCGCGTCCCTGCTTGGCGGAACCGCCAGCCGAGTCACCCTCAACGATGAACAGCTCGGTCTGGCTGCTGTCGCGCGATGAGCAGTCTGCCAGCTTGCCCGGCAGGGTCATCGACTCTAACGCCGATTTGCGGATTACCAGATCGCGCGCTTTGCGGGCTGCATCGCGGGCGCGGGCAGAGGTAAGGCACTTCTGGATGATCATGCGCCCGGCAGCCGGATTTTCTTCCAGGAAGCTCATAAACGCTTCACCCACAATTTGCGCGACGCCGGTCTGCACTTCGGGGTTCATCAGCTTGACTTTGGTCTGCGACTCGAACTGGGGTTCGGGGATTTTGATGCTTACGATGGCGGTCAGGCCTTCGCGGGTATCGTCGCCTGAGAAGTTCGGGTCGGATTCTTTGATCAGGTTATAGCGGCGGGCATAGTCATTAATGACGCGGGTCAGGGCAATGCGCAGGCCGGTCATGTGCGTCCCGCCGTCGACGGTGTTGATTGTGTTGGCAAACGAATAGACCGATTCGGAATAGGCGTCGGTATACTGGATCGCCGTTTCAATGGTGATGCCGTCGATCTCTTTTTGTACATACATCACCGGGTGGAGTGGAATGCGGTTGCGGTTCAGATAGCGCACGAATGAGACAATCCCGCCCTCGAAATAAAAGGTCGCTTCGCGGGTCGGCACCCCGAAATCACCGCCGCGCTCGTCGATCAGCTTCATCTGCACCTTGCCGGTGACAAAAGCCATCTCGCGCATGCGCTGCACCAGGGTGTCGAACTTGAAATCTACATCTTCTTTGAAAATTTCTTTATCGAACCGGAAGGTCGTTTTGGTCCCCGATTTTTCGAGCGGGCACGGGCGGATCGGCTTGACCGGCTCCTGCGGAACGCCGCGCTCGTAACGCTGGAAATAAACCTGCCCGTCTTTGCACACTTCCACTTCGGTCCATGCCGAGAGCGCGTTGACGGCTGAAACGCCCACGCCGTGCAGCCCGCCGGAGACCTTGTACCCGCCGCCGCCAAACTTACCGCCCGCATGAAGCACCGTCATGACAACTTCCAGCGCCGATTTATTCTTTTCCGGGTGAATGTCCACCGGAATCCCGCGGCCGTTGTCTTCTACGGTGACTGAGCTGTCAGGATGGATCGTAACGGTAATCTGATCGCAGTACCCGGCCAGCGCTTCATCGATTGAGTTATCAATAACTTCATAGACCAGATGGTGGAGCGCTTTGATATCCGTCCCGCCGACATACATGCCCGGGCGGCGGCGGACAGCCTCCAGACCTTCCAGCACCTGAATATCTTTTGCGGCATAAGTACTGACTGTACCTGTTTGTGTCACTCATACCTCCATACGAACAACGCGCTTTCAGCGGGATAAATCGCAATAAATTCCACTGAAAACCTGAACTTCATGAAACGGCTGAAGCAAACGGCTGAAAGCAAAGCGCTAAAGCGACGCCCTGTCGCCGGTTTGCAGGTCGCTTTATAGAGACCTCAATCCAATTTTTCGCAGCGCCTGGATATATTGCAAACCGCTGCGGTAGTAAACAAAAGACGCTGCCAGCAACCCGGTCGTGATGAAAGCATGTCCAAATACGCCGACAAGCAGCATCCACGAGTTATCGGGCGGCGTGCGCCACAGAAGACCCATTCCCTGATAAAGCACAACCAGAGACAGCAGAAAAAGCCCTGTACTCGGCAGTGAGAAGCGTACAACCCGGGTGCTGTTGAAGATCGCGCTGAAGGCATTCAATCCACACAGATAGATCCCGTGCGGTGAGAAAACAAGCGGAACCATCATCCAGATAACGCCAAAACTGATGACCAGCAGCGCCAGTTGGGCCAGCGCCGGGCTGATCAGCGCCAGGAACGACGAGATCAACAGGCCGGGGCCGAGCAGCATCAGGGCAACAATCAAAACGATCAACACCAGCAGTACCAGCTGCAGCGTTTGCCACAGCAGCACCTTTGGCGTTAAAGGCGGCACCGGGCGAATGTCGGGGCTGTTCTGTTCCTCTGCGGGCATTTGCTGGGCAAAGGCCGCCGATTCCTGCGCAAGCGGGCCGGCAGGGATGCCTGCCGGAATGCCGGCGCAGTCTTCCTGGGCAATTTGCCGCCCGGTGCAGTTCGCAACCCAGGCATAGAAAGCGCTGCCCAGAAACAGACCCAGGAGTGAGATACCCAACCAGCCCAAAACCAGCTGCCACAGCGCGCTGATCTCGATGATTTCCGGCTGTCCCAGCGGCGTTTCCAACGGAAGCTGCCCTGCCATCAGCGAGGGTACGCCGAGGGGGAAGGTGCTCAGATTGATGAGCAGATTGTAATGGTCGAGCAGCACCGTCCACAGGTTCTCAATGTTGTCAAGCATTGGAATCATCTCCATCGATCCGCTCTCGCGCAGCAGGGCGATCACATCTGTCAGGAACGGCTCGAGCAGTGATTTGAGACGCAGGTGCGGCCCGAGCCAGAGAAACAGATCCAGCGCGATGGGAAGCAGAATGAGATAGATATGATTCGCTACGGCGTTGAACCCACCGGTTAACGATGAAATTAACTGCGGCGGACGAATTTTTTGGATGCTTGAAGGGTCTGTTTGCATATTCATAACCCATTAATTTTACCACATCTTCACTTCTCCCTTCATTAAATGCGCCGGGGAAAGCGCGCCTCCAATTCATTTAAGGTTTGGAGTTAAAGGCGCATCTGCTGCTGCGCGACCGCGCAGCAGTTTGCATTTCTTGACAATGTTTCGCCAGCTGTGCTATTCTGACCTTAACACTGCTGGGGCAGTTGTTGGTCGGTCTTTGATCTCGCGGCTGATTAAAGGATGGTGTGCCTATCTCGAAGAGCCGTCAACGAATGCGATATCCGGCAAAGAGCGCGCCGGATATCGCGGAACGAATAAACGAATTTTAGCGCATATGTTCTAGTATTCGTTTATTCGTTCTGGCGAAGCCATTCGTTGACGGTTGTCCTGACACTTGTCTGCATCTTACGTTTATTCTCTGCAAGCTGCAATTTTCAGAAAATGCGAACCATCATCTGATTCGGGGGAAAGCCTTTCATGAAGAATTCCCTGAGGAGAATTATCGAAATCCTCAGTTTCCTGCTGCTGGTTGGGATGCTGTTGTTGCCCCAGTCGATTGGGCGCGCACAATCCGCGCCGCCTGAGGAGGTCTCGCAATGCGTTCGGCTGCTCGAATCGCTCACCGGGGACCCAGACTGGCGCGACCAACTGCGCGACCCGGTCATCAACGAGCGGGAGGAGATCGCGGAGCGGGTTGAATTTTACAGCCAGATTCGCGATTGTATTCAGTCGGGCGCGCTTGAGGTCAGCCAGCATCCTGCG
>Ga0134094_1001079_pt1 | contig 28194 bp, 24 predicted proteins | sample 5_1taG_FD_94458 | JGI IMG/M metagenome (GOLD analysis project Ga0134094, IMG submission 94458) | Switchgrass degrading microbial communities from high solid loading bioreactors in New Hampshire, USA - 5_19_20_110_A1 metaG | ecosystem: Engineered > Bioreactor > Semi-continuous > Anaerobic >... | reverse complement strand
TGAATTTTTTTGTCATAGATAAGAGTTAGAAGATTACACCCAGGGCAATTAAAATTAATACTGCTATAGCAATGATGCCAGCACCTACTCCGAAACCACCGGCATAACCATAGCCACCACCGCAATATCCGTACATCTGCTTCACTCCTTTCACCTATAAGCTCTCACCAATTAATTAAAAAGAAAGGGAATTTAATAGTTTAGAAGAGAATCCCCATTGCGATTAAGAGGAGAATAATTACAACAACAATTGCAATGCCGCAACCACAGCTCCAGCCACCGAAGCCGCCTGTTGCACCTGCTCCATCATATGCCATTTGATAGACCTCCTTCTTTGTTTTTCTTTAACACTACTATATGCTCAATTCATTTGTTTGGTTAATTATGGAAAAAACATTTGATGGTGGGGATAGAAAAATAGTTGTAAAAGCTCTTATATATACTCATTGATTCAAAAAAAATTTCATGTAATAATTCTAATATATTGATTGTCGAAAAATTTAGAAAAGGGATTTAACCTACTGGTTATTGTTTACGCTCACAATAGCAGGGGAAATTAATTATATTTTAAAGATTTTATTAAGTACTTGGGTTCTAAAGTACTTTGTTTTGTGAATTCATCGACTCACTTTATTGACTGATAAATTGAAATGTGATATTTTGGGCTAAAAGATATTTTTTTGTGAATGGAAGCGGAATGCTTATTATTTTTGAATATAATTTTTTTAAACTTCTCAATTTTAAAATAAATTGATTATGCTGTTAGGGAGTTGGGACACTGGACAAGCAATATAATTACTTTTCAAACGAAATATTTCCCTTTAACAGCTAGTCAATTTTGTATTTTACACAAAAAAATAATAAGGAAAGTAGGGGAAAAATAAAAAGAAATGGATGTGAGAAAAGGGAAGAAATTAAATGAGAAAAATTGACAAAGAAAGTAGGGAAGAAGGTAGAGAAAAAATGTATTGGGAAACTCTGATGAAAAAAAAGAAACGAGATAATATTTTATGGTATTGAAGCAGGCTTATTGAAAGTTTATGCAAACGCACTGGAATGGTAAATCGTTGTCATTCCTATCCGGTGGAGTGCAAGTTCCAACCAGCGGAGTGCAAGCTCCAACTAAATGGAGGTTAATAAACGATGAGCAGTAGAAATATTAGAAAACTAATATCTGTAGGGCTTTTAATTATTATGGCCATAATATTTGCAGCTACAACAGAATCTTTCTTTAATGCAAGAAATATTATTCTGTTGCTTAGGGAATCATCATATGTTGGACTTATTGCCTTAGGAATGGCCTTTGTGATAATCGGTGGCGGCATTGACCTTTCTGCAGGCGGCATTGTTTGTCTAGCAGCAGTGGTAAGTTCTCGACTGGCTGCATCTAATGATATTCCGGCCATATTTATTGTGCTAGCCGGAATTCTAACCGGTATGGCATGTGGCGCCATAAATGCTTTAATTAATAATAAACTGCATCTAACTGAATTTGTTGCAACCCTTGCCAGCGGCTTTGTTTATACTGGTTTAGCCCTGATTGTTGCTTATAGGGAAAACGGGCGATTGGTAACACAAGCTGTTAAGAATAAGGGTTTTTTGCTATTGGGAGATAAAATATTCGGTATACACATCATGACTTTAACTTGGATTGTCTTGATGATTGTACTTATGATAATTCTTTATAAAACTAAATTTGGTCTTCATACTTATGCTCAGGGATCCAACGCCAAATCAGCGCAGATGTCAGGTGTTAATAATGCCATGATTAAAGCCAGCGGGTTTATTATCTGCGGTTTCTTCTGCGGTTTGGCAGCTGTTTTTACTTTGGCTTACCAAGGAGCTGTGTCGCTTACTACCGGGACTGGAATGGAGTTTCAGGCAATAGCTGCCTGCGTGGTCGGCGGCCTGGTATTAGGCGGCGGTCATGGAGATACCTTGGGGGCTTTTATTGGTGCCCTTTTCCTAACTCTTATAATGAACGGGCTTTATAAATATGGGATTCCGATAGCATATCAATATATCCTGCAAGGCGGAATTATCTTGTTAGCCACTGCATTTGACACCCAGTTCAACAAATTTACCGAGAAACGTCTGAGTGCTGCTTCTAGCGGTTCTAGCAGTTAGAGAGGGGAGGGCTTCGTCGTGGAAAATAATATCCTACTACATGCAACCGGTATTAATAAACAGTTTTCCGGTGTTCCCGTTCTAAAAGATGTGGAATTAAGTATTAACAAAGGTGAAGTACATGCCCTCATGGGCGAAAATGGGGCCGGTAAGTCCACTTTGATAAAAATAATTACCGGAGTATATACCAAAGACAGCGGTCAAATTTTTATTGAAGGGAAACCAGTAGAAATTAACTCTCGCCAAGACGCACGTAACTGCGGTATCTCAGTTATTTATCAGGAACTAAGCCTTATCCCGGCACTCACAGTAGTAGAAAATATCTTCCTTGGCCAAGAAATTAAACGCCGCGGTTTTTTGGACAAAAAAGAGATGCGCCGCAGAGTGAAGGAACTTATCGATAAATATGAGTTTGACATTAATCCCGACACAGTCGTTCAATCTTTGGGGATGGCCAAGCGCCAGTTAATTGAAATCCTTAAAGCTCTGTCCATGGATGCCAAACTCATTATCATGGATGAACCTACTTCAGCTTTATCTGCGGCAGAATCGGAAAAGCTTTTTGAGACAATCCGTGGCCTCCGCGATAAGGGAACAAGCATTCTATACATCTCCCACAGGCTGGAGGAAGTATACAAATTGTCGGATCGTCTGACCGTAATGCGCGATGGAGAAATAGTCGGCGTTTTAACCAAGGAAGAGATAACACCGGCCAAAGTTATGCGCATGATGATCGGACGCGAAGTAAAACAGATTAAAGATACTTCCAAGAAAAAAATATTCAAAGACAATGTTTTGGAAGTAAAAAATTTAGCCTTTAAGAATATACTCAAAGATGTTAGTTTTAAAGCCTATGGCGGTGAAATATTAGGAATTGGAGGGCTCGTTGGTTCCGGCAGGACAGAACTTATCCGCTGTATTTACGGTGCCGAAAAGCCAAGCAGAGGTACTATAACCTTGAACGGAAAGCCGGTAAAAAGATCGATTAGCAAAAATATTCTTGATGGATTTAGTCTTGTACCGGAGGACAGGCGCACTGAAGGTTTCTTCCCTGTACTTTCTATAGAAAAGAATATTGCCATTGCCAGCTACGATAAACTGGCCAGATTTGGAGTGGTTAGCAGGAAAAAAGAAATTGAATTGGCTAATAAAGCCATAAAAGACTATGATATTCGTCCACCAATTAAAAGCATGCCGGTAGGCAACCTCTCCGGTGGTAACCAACAAAAGGTTGTTTTAAGCAGATGGTTGACCCGTGATCTTAAGGTATTACTTCTTGACGAACCGACAGCAGGTATTGATGTCGGAGTAAAAGGAGAATTATATCAATTCTTGGAGGAGTTATCTCAAACCGGTGTAATTATTATCATGGTCTCCTCCGACCTAGGAGAATTGACTAGTGTAGCTGACCGCATACTTGTTATGCATGACGGTAGATTCTTTGAGGAGTTTACTCATGAGAATGTTACCCAAACTGCTGTCTTGCTTGCCGCTTCAGGAGTACATACAGAGGAGGGGAAAGCACTGTGAACAAAGTGGTGAAATTTTTTGGCAGTCCATGGGGACAAAGAGTAATTCTTTTGATTATAGTTATATTAATCATGGCCATATTTCAACCCAAGTTTTTTAGCTTGGATAATGTATCCAGTATCTTACTAGCCATTGCCATATATGGAATCATGGTTTGTGGCATGCTATACGTGGTTATTTTAGGTGGCATCGATCTCTCCATCGCTTCTGCAGCGGCCTTAGGCGGCAGCATTCTGTCCGTAATCGCCAAAGGCAGTGGGTATACTGTGGAAGGTTTTATAACAGGATTTGTCGTTGCTATTGTTGTGGCTATACTGGTCGGCTTGTTGCACGGAATAATGAACACGGTTTTCGGCTTACCTTCCTTTGTGGTCACTTTAGCAACTCAATACATACTATTGGGGGCTGTCCTAATAGTTACTAAGGGAGCTTATATCTATCATTCCGACTATGGTATATTCTATATGCTAGGAAATGCCAGACCCTTGAACATTCCCTTGCCCGTAATTATTTTCCTTATTTACGTGGCAATCAGCGCCTTTATTTTGGGTTGTACCACTTATGGCCGAAGGCTCTACTGTATCGGCGGAAACCCTATTGCCTCAGGACTTGTCGGTATTAAAACCAAAAGAGACACCATAATTGCTTATGTGATTTGCAGCGTATCAGCCTTTTTCGGAGGCATGATTCTTGTTTCGATGAATATGATGGCCGGAGCGGCCACCGCTTCTGGAGCTGTCGGCAGTGTCTTAACGGCAATCATTGTCGGTGGTATCAATCTGGCAGGCGGTGAAGGCGGAATACCTGGTGCTATCTTTGGTGCCTTACTGGTTGGAATTATCAACAATGCTTTGATTTTGCTTGGTGTTCCTTCGGACTATCAAAAGTTTGTACAGGGTGTCATTATCATTGGAGCTATAGCGCTGAGTGTCTATACCGGTCGCAGAAGTGAAAACATTAAAACGCCAACGACGAAGAAACCTACTAAGAAAGCTTTAGATAATGCCCAAAGTGCAGAAATCTGAATAAGTGGAACCAAAAGAAAGGGTAAAGTTCTTTTTGCATTTGAGTAATAAAACAATAAGGGGCTGCTGCTAGATAAAATGTAACCTATGGAAATAGACCTTTTTCAAAGTGTCCATTTCATAGGTTCCATTTTAGGCTAAGACAGCCCCTTTTTTTTGGCTTTTATTAAACATTATAAAACATTATAGCCTTAACTTGTTTTCGCTTTTTATTGCTCTGCCGGTCCTTTTCTTTACGATACTTGTTATGGAATATGTTAAAATAAAAACAAGAAAGAAACGGGAGCGAAAAAATGATTACCGAAAATGTATTAGATATGATAGGCAATACACCTATGATTAGTCTTAAAAAACTTACTGGCCTCAATATTTTCGCTAAAGCGGAGTATTTAAATCCCGGAGGAAGTATTAAAGACAGAATAGCTAAATATATGCTGGAACAAGCTGAGAAAAAGGGTGTTTTAAAACCGGGCATGACCATTATGGAGCCCACTTCCGGAAATACCGGTATCGGTTTAGCATTGGCCGGAGTGCAAAAGGGGTACCGGGTGGTAATTGTCATGCCGGAAAACATGAGCGAGGAAAGGAAGAAGATCATTGCGGCTTTGGGAGCGGAATTGATCTTAACTAAAGCGGATGATAGCATAGGCGGTGCCGTGCAGGAGGTAGAAAGGCAACGGGCGAATGATCCGAATATTTTTGTTCCGCAGCAATTTGAAAATCCGGATAATCCAGAGATTCATTATCTCACAACAGCCGTAGAAATTTGGGAACAAATGCAAGGAAAGGTGGATATTTTCGTGTCCGGGCTTGGAAGTGGCGGCACACTGGGGGGGATCGGAAGATTTTTGAAGGAACACAATCCACATAGTAAAGTTATTGCCGTAGAACCTAAAAATGTATCGGCTCTTTTAGGACACGGACCTGGGATACATAAAATCCAGGGTATCGGTGACGGCTTTATTCCCAAAGTTTTAGATGTAAGCTTGGTGGATGAGGTTGTGGAGGTAATCGACGACGACGCTATTGAAACCGCACGGGAACTGGCCAGGGTACAGGGGATTTTGGTTGGAACTTCTTCCGGGGCTAATGTATGGGCTTCCGTACAAATGGCTAAAAAATACGGAGAGAGCTGCAATATTGTCACAATTTTGGCAGACAGAGCGGAAAGATATTTCAGTACATCCCTTATATAGAATTGTGTAACCGAATAATTATTTCATTGGAACAGTTAATGTGATTGGATTGTTATACAGAAATACAGGTTATTATTTGTTTTGTTTGAGGCGATTGGATGATGAATAATTGTAATGTGCTTAATAACGAGGATCTCGGCTTAAATTGGGACCAAGCTTTGGCTTTAGCTTCCCAAAAAGGGGAAAGGGTTATTCCAACTCTCTGTGCCATGTGTGGACCTATAGCGCGGGGATGTGGTATTTACGCTTTTGTTCAAGAAGGAAGATTAACAAGAGTTGCCGGGATGCGTGAATGTCCGGTAAATCAAGGAGCGCTCTGCGCTAAAGGCCAAGCCGCCCCACAGTGGGTTTATTCTCCTGATAGGTTGAAATATCCCTTGCGTAGAATCGGAGCCAAAGGCGAGGGAAAATTTGAGAGAATATCCTGGGAGGAAGCCGTAAATATCATTGCCGTAACCTTAAAACAGCAGAAAGAACAATATGGTCCTGAGTCCTTAGCTATTTTAGCTCCGGCGATGAGAACTTATAATGCCTATTTAAAACGCTTTCTTACTGTTCATGGCAGTCCCAACTATGGACATAGCGGGATTTGTGCCTTGCAGAGAGCCTTTGCCTTTATGTATACTTTGGGCGACAAGCCCGAGGCTCAGATAGACCAAAGCGATCTTATTATTTTCTGGGGAAGACAGCCTGTTTTTTCCGGACCGGCTATGAACGCTCCCAAAGCTTTGCTAAGGGCTAAAGACAGAGGAGCAAAAATAATAGCTGTTAAACCATCGGTTGAACCGGATGTAGCGAAAGCCGATATCTGGGTTCCCATAAGACCTGGAACGGATGCTGCCTTGGCTTTGGCCATGCTTTATGTTGTGGTTACGGAAAATTTGATAGATCATGAATTTGTTGCCAAATGGTGTTATGGTTTTGAGCAATTGCAGGAACATATTCAAAAGTATTCTCCACAATGGGCTCAGGAAATAACCGGTGTTTCTGCCGAACAGATATACCAGATAGCACGTCTCTATGCTACAACCAGACGGGCTTGCATTGATTTAGGGAACGGAGTGGAACATGCCCCATCGGCTAATGACGCTATCCGAGCTATAGCAATTCTTATCGCCATAACCGGGCATCTGGATCGTCCGGGCGGGAATGTTTTTAATATTACAGGAGTCAGTCGGCTGCAGCCGAAAGATATTACCCTTAGGGAACGTTTGACTCCGGAAATGGGCAAGAAACTGCTTGGACCCGAGTTTCCGCTGGAATTTCAACCATTTATTGAGGGCTATACTTCTGCTTATTACCGGGTTTTGGAGAGTGTGCTTACCGAATCTCCCTATGCTCCCAGGACCATAATTGCGCCGGGAACCCAGCCGGCGGTAAGTACAAGGGGTTCGCAATACGTTATTAAAGCTCTGAAGAAGCTAGATTTTTATGTTGTAATTGACGTTACCAGAACTGCTGATATGAACTATGCCGATATTGTCATCCCGGTTACCACCCCTTATGAATCGGATCATCCCTTTGAAATGTTCGGCGGTCGTATTATGGCCCGCCATAAAGTAATTGAACCTCTGGGCGATTATAAATCTATTTATGAATTCTTCCTCGAACTGGCTGTAAAAATGGGTTATGGTGCCGATTTCTGGGACGGAAGTATTGAGCAATGTTTGGATGATCAACTCCGGCCTTTAAATCTAACTTATGCGGAATTAAAAAAATATCCTGTAGGTTTGGAATATGAGAAAACACAACCCAGAACCTATGAGAATTACAGCCAAGTCTTTAACAGAAAAAGCCCAAAGCTTGATCAGACACCGTACTTACCTCATGGCAAGGTTGAGATATATAATACTTATTTTAAAAAAGCGGGATTTAACCCATTGCCCGAATGGCGCGAACCGCCTGAAAGTTTAACCGGGACTCCTCATCTGGCTAAGGAATATCCTCTTATTTTATCTGATTATCACACTTCCAAATGTTTTACAGCCTCCTGGCAGCGCAATATACCTTACCTTAGGGAACTTGAGCCTTACCCGGTTATTCATATTCATCCCCAAACAGCAGCGGCCAGAGACATCAAAGACGGAGACTGGGTTATGGTTAAGTCCCCCCATGGCTATATGAAAGTAAAAGCGGAGCTCTATCCTGGAATTAGGCCGGATACGGTTATGATTCTCCATGGTTGGTGGCAAGGGTGCCAGGAATTGGGTCTGCCGGATTATCCCTTGCTTCAAGGCGGGGCCAATGTGAACATAATGTACAGCGTGGATCCTCGCAAGGCTTACGATCCTCTTATCACTGCTATGAGCAGCCAAACTTTGGTGGAAGTAAAAAAACTTTGATATACAATTTAAGAGAGTGGGATGTGAATGGCTGGGCTATGTATTTTATTTGAACCTGAAGCTTGCGTTGGTTGTCATGGATGTGAGGTAGCTTGTAAAAGCTGGCGGAAGGTGGAGTTGGGCCTTAAATGGAGAAAAGTGGATACTAATTGGCAGGGGATTTATCCTGACGTCAAAAGCGTTTTCAGTTCTAAAGCCTGCAAGCATTGTGAAGAACCGGAGTGTATGTTAGCCTGTCCGGCAGAGGCAATTACAAAGGAAGAGTTAACCGGCGCAGTGGTAGTTAACCAAGACGATTGTATCGGTTGCCGGGTGTGCTTACAGGCTTGCCCTTATGATATTCCGCAATTCGGATCGGACCAGAAAATGCAAAAATGTGATCTTTGCCATAATGATTTGGTCGGTAATGGACAAGAATCGGATAATAATTGTTATGTCCCTCCCTGTGTCGCGACTTGCCCCACGCATGCTTTACGTTTAGTTTCGGTCAATATGGGCCATACCCTGCCGTCCGGGGACAATTGAGCATACCTATTAGAAGACATTCGGTCGATGATCGCTGATAATTTTTGTGTTTTAAGGAGGACTTATGAACAAGCAAACAGCAAATGTGCTGCGGATAACTGAAAGTGTATGTCCCAAATGTTTAAAAAAAATACCGGCGGAACATGTGCTTATAGACGGTAATGTTTACATGCATAAAGTATGTGCGGAGCATGGAAAATTTTCTACCATTATTTGGCGTGGCAGCGGCCAACTTGCTTATAGCTCCTGGAAGAAGGAAAAAATATTTTCTCATCCCGAAATCTGCTTGACAAAGGTGGAAAAAGGTTGCCCTTATGATTGCGGTTTGTGCGCAGAGCACAGACAGCAAACCTGTTGTGTGCTTTTGGAAGTAACCAATCGTTGTAATCTTAATTGCCACTACTGTTTTGCCAGCAGCGGTGAAAAGGATAATGATCCCTCATTGGACCAAATCAGAGAGTGGCTGGAACTCCTTACCGACCTTGGAAAACCTTTTATTCATTTATCTGGCGGAGAACCTACAGTTCGTAATGACTTACCGGAAATTATCAGCTTGGCAAAACAAATGGGATTTTCTTATATCCAATTAAATACCAACGGAATCAAACTCGGGGAGGATCCGCAATATGTGCGCGAACTTAAAGATGCCGGTCTATCCTCGGTTTTTATGCAGTTTGACGGTACTAAGGATGAGATCTACCAGCGGCTCAGAGGCCGCAATTTATTGACCGTTAAAGAAAAGGCTATCCGCAACTGCGGTGCCAACCTGCTGGGCGTTGTTTTGGTGCCGACAATTGTACCGGGAGTTAACGACGATAACATCGGCGAGATTGTAAACTATGGCCTGTCCAGGATTCCCGACGTCAGAGGTATACATTTTCAGCCGGTAAGTTATTTTGGCAGGTATCCAACAGCTCCTTCCGATGAACAGAGAATTACCCTGCCGGAAATAATAAAGGGCATTGTTGAACAGACTAGCGGGATTTTTAAAATAGAAGATTTTGCCCCTTCGGGCTGTGATCATGCCCGTTGCGGTTTTCACGGCGATTTTATATTGCTGTCGGACGGCAGTATTCAGGCTCTAACCCCTAAAAGTGACTCTGAAAGCTGCTGTTGCCAACCGAATCTAAGTCCATCTTTTTCCTCGGCTGTGGAAAAGAATAGGAATTTTGTTGCTCGTCGCTGGGTAAGAACAGACAGCGGCGGGGAGTGTTGCGAAGAAAACAAACAATCCTATGATTTGGTTTATTTTTTAAATCGCCTTAAATCTCACGGCTTTTCCCTTACCGGGATGGCTTTTCAGGATTGCTGGAACATAGATCTGGAGAGGCTTAAAGAGTGCAGCTTGCATGTCTTAAGCCCCGCAGGTAAGATAATACCCTTTTGTGCCTATAATCTAAGCAGTACAGAAGGGCAAACCCTTTACCGGCAGCAGGAGCAAGCCGATGCAACTGATTTAAGCAGAGCTAAGCAGTATGTAAAAAATAGAATTAAACAAATTACCGGCAAGACTCCAGCGGCTGGAAATGTTCTCCAAACAGAAGGATGTCTGATTTGTGGCCGAGAACTTATTTACCGTACCGACCGCTCGGAATATACCTGCTTTGTTTGCGGCAAGCAATTTACCGCCAATGTTAGCTGCAGTGCCGGTCATTATATTTGCGACCTATGTCATAGTGCCGATATATTTCAAAAATTAGAAAGTTTTCTAGTAGCCAGTAGGGAAAAAAATCCCCTTAGGCTTATTTCCCAGGTTTTTGAACTCCCCGGTTTGAATATGCATGGTCCGGAATATCATAGTATTGTACCTGCTGTGCTGGTAGCTGCTTATCAGAACTTTACGGGCCAAAAGGACAGCAAAAAAATTAAAGAGAGCATTGCTCGGGGTAGTTATATTAAAGGCGGTGGCTGTGGTTATTATGGAACATGTGGGGCTTGTGTCGGAACCGGTATTGCTCTGTCGGTCTTAGAAGGAGTAACGCCAATGGAGGTTGAGAAGCGGGCTTTAGCCAACAGGATTACCGGACTTGCTCTGTTGGCTATTAGCAAGCATGGCGGGCCTAGGTGCTGTAAAAGGGAAACTGTTACCTCGATTAAAACCTTTATGCGTAATACCGAATATTTTGCCAAAATGTTCGATATTGACTATAAATGCAGGCAATATAAGCAAAACAAGGATTGCATTAATGAGAAATGCCCATATTTTCCGCGGTGAAGTGGTATCATAATACTTGAGAAACACTTTTAAAGGTGGGATGGAAATGACATTTATTGAAATAGCAAGAAAAAGATGTTCTGTTAGAAAGTATAAAGATCGGACTATTGAAAAAGAAAAAATCCTCCAAGTTTTAGAGGCGGCAAGAATTGCTCCTTCCGCTGCCAATTATCAACCCTGGCACTTTATCGTGATAACGGAAAAGAAGATGATAGAACAAATTGCGGAAGTATATCCGTCAAGCTGGCTTTCCCAGGCTCCGGTTATTATAGTTGCTTGCGGTGATCACTCCAGGTCTTGGAAAAGAAAGGACGGCAAAGACCATTGCGATATCGATCTTGCCATTGCTATTGACCATATGACACTGGCCGCAGCGGATTTGGGTATTGGTACTTGTTGGGTATGTGCTTTTGATGCAGCAAAATGTCATAAAATATTAGCTTTGCCGGAACATTTGGAACCGGTAGCATTGCTTCCTATGGGCTATCCGCTTGAAGAAGCTTTGCCCGAAAAGAATCGAAAAAGCATTGAAGAAATAGTTAGTTGGGAAAGATATTTGCCAATTCCATAACAAGTAACAAAAATCGAAGAAGCGAGGATAAAGGAATGGCCTGTAACAATACAACCGGTAATCTTCAAACTGACCTTGCGAGGATCAAAGCCGAATGCAGCGAATGTGGTTTATGTGTCAGCGGTTGTGCATTTTTAAGCGAAAATACTTCCCCTGCTGAAATGGCCAGGAGAGGAATATCGAAGGAAGATGCTTATGCCTGTTCGTTATGCGCCAAGTGCCGGGCGGTATGTCCCTTGGAGTTAAACCCTATGGGTATGTTTCAGGCAAGAAGAGAGCAAGCAATACAGAATCAGGAGCTTGATGCCGAAGAATTCAATTATTTTATGCCTGATAATAAAGATAATGTTATGAGTACTTACCGCCGGTATTATGCTGTTGATTATAATGATTTAAAAAGAGATAAAAACTCATCTGTTTTCTTTTTTCCGGGTTGTACCTTAATGACCTATTCTCCGGCTTTGACCAGAGAAATATATAACCGTATACGTTGGCAGCAAGGTTGTGGCGGAATTATAACTGACTGCTGCGGATTGCCTTTGAATCAAATGGGTTTTAGATACCGGGCCAGTCAATTTACGGATTCTTTGGTTACCAAGATCGAAAAGTTGGGAATTAAAAGCCTAGTTACCGCTTGTCCCAATTGTTATTATAAGCTCAAAAAGGCTCTTCAACCATTGGGAGTTAGATTATTCACTGTATATGAGACTATAGATTTTCCGCCGGGTATGCAAATAGATTTGCCCCGATGCACCATTCATGATTCCTGTCCGGACAGGTTTGATGGATTATTTGCGGCTCAGGCCCGCACTGCTCTCCGGAATCAAGGCTATAAACTGGTTGAAATGGCGAATATACTTCGGGACTCTCCTTGTTGTGGCAGCGGGGGACAAGTTTCTCATTTCCGGCCGGATTTAGCGGACAACCTGGTGATAAACAGATTAACAGAAGCGAGGAACAGCGGTGCTGAAATACTAGTAAGCTATTGTATGAGTTGTGTCCTCAATTTTGCTCGTTTGGCAACAGATTTAAAAGTAAGGCATGTTATGAATCTTCTTCTCGGCATAGATGAAGATTATTCTGAAGTGAAAAAACGAGCTGCCGCAATTTTTGCCGCCAAATAATGTATAAATTTCGGACCGAACGGGGATTTAAAAATTATTTTGGGATTAGATTAAGAGAATAAAATTTAGGAACGTAACGAGCTTTAGTTTCGTTACGTTCCTGTTTTTGGGCCCTATCAAAAGTTTGTTAATAATTGTCTTGCAGAAAACTTTTAGGTATTTTGACCATACCTTTTCCTACCGGTAAAGATATTAACTATAAGCAGTAGAATTATTGAACCTCCTAAAGCAACAATAAAGCTCCAAATATTAAAGCCGCTTATGCCTGTTCCACCAAAAAGACTCATTAACCAACCGCCAAGGAAAGCTCCGATTATTCCTACGACAATATTCATACCTACACCCATTCTGGCGTCATTACCGGTTATCATGCTTGCTACCCAACCGGCAAGACCTCCTAATATAATCCAGCCAATAATGCTCAAGTTTATTGCCTCCTTTTATTCAAGAAAAAGTGGTTCAATAATATAATCTTCTTTAAACAAAGAAATATTCATATTTTATGATTTAATTTAAATACAGACTTGAAATATGGACTTAAACTTTAAGCAATTTGGCACGTTTAAATTTAATCAATGAAAAAAATACTATTTAATCGGTATTATTTGTATCCTGGTTCCATTACTTCTTTTTTTAAGCTTGATAAGGGCGGTGCCGTCGGGGGATAGAAGGTTATTGTCTCCTTCAATGGTTTTGGTCTTTAAAGTATTTTCTGCAATTATATAAGCGCGGTTTGCTTCGTAAATTACTATTCTTTCGTTGGCATTGATACCAATTTGCCTTTCAGTGAAAGGAAGGTCTCCTTGCCAAACGGATCTCAGTTCATAGTTATTATCCATCTCACTGCAGGTTAAGATTTGACGTAAACGATTGTTAACTATTTCTCCAATATAGAGCCGGTCTTTAATACAACCTAAAATTTCATGATTATTGTTGTCAGTTATTAATGTGCGTTCATTACCTTCCACTGCGAGGATACTCTTAGTCGCTGCTGTTTTATTTTGGATAAAAAGTGTTCCCAGATGGTCTGAGGCAGCAAAATCGAGTATGGTTTCTCCGGATTGCTGTAAAAAACGGACATTGTACATGACATCCATCATCAGCAGTGTTGGAGAGGAGTTTGTCTCTATAAGCATGTAGATCAGATTGGTGTAAGTGGAAGTCGCTATTTGTTTAACTTTTCCTTCGGCGGGGAAGTTGGAAATAGTAATGTTTTCGCGATCAATAGGGGGGTTATTCTCTTTACTGTCGGGAAGTTCCAAAGTATAAAGATAGGTTAATTGCGGGGTGTAAACGGTTATTTTTTCCAACTCGTCCTGGTTTGGGGAAGCCCGTGGAACGAGAATAGTTGAATAAGGGTCAGGATTTTTCTTGACGTAGATATAAATTAAGGTATTACGGTCAGGGAGCCAATGGTAGTTTAGGACTCCCAAACCCTTTTCTTCAGTGGAAGCGGGACCTTTGGAAAAAACCAGTTTATTTTGCTTTAGATTAAAAACTTTAAAAACTCCGTTTGCCATATAGGCCAGATAGTCTTTGGCATAGGAGATTTTAATGTTCTCCGGGTTGTCATCCGGTAAATCGGCTGTCAAAAAAGAGACAGGCGGCTGATTACCGGGGGTTTGAGGAATATTAAGAATTTTTGCTGCGGCATTATTAAGAAAAAGATAAAAGGCAAACTGCAGGATTAAGGATATAAGGGTCCAAACAATGAAAGTTCTCAGGATAATTCTTTTTTTGGAATTAGGGTTTGTAATTTGCACCTTGCTCTCCTCTTTGGTTTGGCTATTCTCTAGGCATTACAATAAAAGCTGTGGGTATATATCGTTCTCCAAAAAAACCGCAGACTTTGTTAATTACTTTGCCTCGAAAAACCATGGTGGTTGAGGAACCTCCATCGAGATTAACAGCGGTTACAGCTCCATATCTCCTAAACACATCCATTAAATCACTCAATGTTGCTCCAATACTCCAGGTTGGCTGGCGACCGTCAATAACCACAAAGATTATCGTACCGTCCGCCCTTTGGCCGATACCTGTACGCGGACCGATTCCCCATCCTCCGTCTCCCTTTATGACCGGTTTGCCATCCTTAATGAGAACGGGATAAAAGGTTACTGCTTCCATAATTTGTTTTTCCAGAACCTGTTCAGCTGTCATATCCTCTGCAATAAGCTTTCCATCTTTGTTTAAGCCTACAATATGTGCTTTTTGCCTGCCAATATTGTTGTGAACGATTTGCCCGTTTTGGACAGTAATACCGTCGGGAAAAGCGCCGTTGCCTTTACCGTTGGGATCATAAAAACCCCCGGCATTAATGCCGGCGATTGCTCCAGTTTCTGCCACCAAATCGCTTACACGTTGACCGACGATACCGATTTCTTTGGTTATAGCCAGCTTAACTCGCTTTGGGTCTTCAATTAACATTACTATACCTTTAAAACCTTTGCCTTCAATCTCTTCTATCGTTATACCTTCCGCATCAGTGAAACGGTTACCCGTATATATTTGGCTGCCGGGGCTTATACCTTGGTTTTCACTCCAATTCATAATTTCTTTGATCTCATTTGGGGACAGAAAAGCTTCAACCACTTGGGGATGGCGGGAAGTGGCAATAGTACCGACCGCCAAGGCTTTTAAATCCTGGAAAGGACCCCAAAAAACAATAAAAGGGGCTAAAATGCAAGTTAAAATAAGGTTATAAACTAAGAAAATAGTTAGTCGCTTGATTTTAATTCTTAGCTTCATAAAATTGTATTCTCCTGCCAACGGATATGATTATTATTTGGAAGTATATTATATTTTCTCATTTCTAAGCCTAGATTGCCAAGGAAATTACAGGGAAAAAATATTCTGGCAATTGCGAAATTTTTCATTATTGATATTTAGACTGGATTATATTACTATTAGAAAGGGTTAGATATTCTTTGTTAACTTTGTTAAAAAAAGTACAAGATCAAAATCGATAACTTAATGCTATCAATTACATATGTGCTTTAGTCTTATCTAAGTACGTCGGTCTTTTGCCTGTTCCCCATAATGGAATTGGCCAAAGGCTAAAAAAATAATAAAAATATTATAAAGGTGGGATTGTTAATGCCGGTGAGAATGTTTGATTGCTGGCCCAAAAGAGTAGTTTCTTATCCAGGTGCAATTAAGGACCTTGCTGAAATCGTTAAAAGCATGAACAAGAGTAAAGTGATTATCTTTACCGATAGTGTTATGAAAGACTTTCCGATGATCACCAATGTAATGAACGATTTAAAGAGTCAAGGTCTTCAAGTTTGCTTATTTGCCGATATTGGCCCTAACCCTGTAGTGGATATGGTTCATAACGCTGTAGACTTTATGAAAAAAGAAGAGCCGGATATCATTGTTGCTATAGGTGGTGGCAGCCCTATTGATACAGCCAAAGCCGCAAATGTAGTCTATACTCACGGCGGCCATGTAACGGAATATGATATTGCAATCGGCGGCATTACCAAAATTACTCCCAAACTCTTGCCTTTTATTGCCGTTCCAACCACAGCGGGAACAGGATCGGAAGTAACATATGTCGGAGTAATTACTGATACCGAAAAACAAGTCAAGTTCGGTGTTCTGAGTCCTTTATTGCTAGCGGATGTCGCAATTCTTGACGCCGAATTAACGGTAACTATGCCTCCTAAACTTACAGCCTTTACCGGAATAGATGCTCTAACTCACTGCATTGAATCTTATGTAGCTATAACGGGATTCCCTCCGGCAGACGCCTTCGCCCTTCATGGTATTAGGCTGATTAGTCGTTCCTTACGGACAGCGGTTAAAGACGGTAACAATATCAAAGCGAGGGAAGATATGCTTGTGGCTTCCATGATGGGAGGTACTTCTTTCAGCCTTAATGGTTTGGGAGTTTGCCATGCCATGGCTCACCAGCTCAGTGCTTTCTTTAATACACCTCATGGTTTGGCCAATGCCATGTTGTTAACCCGTGTTATGAGGTATAACTTATCTTCCAACTTGCAAAAATTTGCCGACATTGCAGAAGCCATGGGAGCCGACATCAGAGGGTTGACTGTTGAGCAAGCCGCAGAAAAAGCGGTTGAAATGGTTCAACAACTTTGCGATGAATTGGAAGTTCCTAAATATCTTGATGATATTGGCGCTACTAAAGATAAGATACCTGCCATGGTGGAAAGAGCCCTGATGGATAATCCGATTACAACTAACCCCAGACCGGCATCCGCCGAAGATGTAACCAAATTATACGAAGAAGCTTTCAAAAACTGAATTTACCGGCTAACTTAAATTAATATGTGGTCTAAAGTTAAGAACTGCTTCCGAGCTTTTACCGGAGGCAGTTTCTTTATCATTATAAGCTTTGTAATTTCTCCAGTTCCTGCAGCCAGATTGCCGCACTGGCATCACTCGGCATCCGCCAGTCTCCACGAGGGGAGAGGCAGATGGTTCCCACTTTTGGTCCGTCAGGCAGGCAAGACCGCTTGAATTGCTGGCTGAAAAACCTGCGGTAAAAGACTTTTAACCACTTTAGGATTTCCTGGTCGCTGAATTTTTCTTCAAAAGCTTGACAAGCGAGGTAATAGATTTTAAGAGGTGAAAACCCCCAACGCAACATATAGTAAAGGAAAAAATCATGCAGGTCATAAGAACCGATAATATCCTCAGTTTTTTGTTCTATTTTGTCAGTGTGGTCAGGAGGCAATAATTCCGGGCTGATAGGCGTGTTCAGAATGTCTTTGAGGATTTCAGCCACCCGGGAATTTTCCGTTGTATCGGCATACCAGGAGATTAGGTATTTTACCAGGGTTTTGGGTACTCCGGCATTAACGGCGTAATGGCTCATATGGTCACCGTTATAAGTACACCAGCCTAAAGCCAGTTCAGACAGGTCACCGGTTCCCACGACAAGAGCATTTTCCTTATTGGCTAAATCCATGAGTATCTGGGTACGTTCCCTGGCTTGAACATTTTCATAAGTTATATCGTGAATTTGCGGATCGTGACCGATGTCTTTGAAATGTTGGGTACAAGCATCAACAATAGATATTTCCCTGCTTTGGATGCCCAATTCTTTCATTAAGGCCTGGGCATTTTTTTTGGTACGATTTGTTGTTCCAAAACCTGGCATGGTAATCCCTAATACCTGGGAGAAAGGGTATTTTAAAACGGCAAAAGCTTCCCGGCATACCAACAAGGCCAGAGTGGAATCCAAACCGCCGGAAATACCGATTATAACTTTTTGGACTCCGATTTTTTTCAGTCTTTGGACTAAGCCCATGGTCTGGATAGTAAATATCTCCCGGCAACGTTTGTCACGGTCTTCCTTTTTGTCGGGTACAAAGGGGTAAGGTTTAATCGATCTCTGCAGCCTTATTGGATGTTGGGCCGAGAATGTTGAATTTAAATTAAAAAAGATAGTTCTGTAGGTAGGGTCAATAAATCTGGTATTGATTAAATTGTTGGTTTTATGGCGTTCATGCATCAACATTTGTATATCAACATCGGCATAAATCAATTCCGGCTCTTGGAATTGTTTTTCCGCTAACATTTGACCGTTTTCGGCGACCAATAAATGTCCGCCGAATACCATATCGGTCGTTGATTCACTTGGACCGGCCGAAGCGTAAACATATGCGGTTACGCAACGGGCTGATTGTTGGCGTACCAAAGATTCCCGGTATTCCATCTTACCGACAAGTTCATTGCTGGCCGACAAATTCAGAATTAGGTTGGCGCCGTGCAGAGTATGAAGGGAACTGGGGGGGATAGGTGTCCAGAGGTCTTCACATAATTCCAGCCCCAGGCATAAGGGGCCCACGCTATCCCTAAATAAAAGATTTTCGCCAAAGGGCACTTCTTGTGAACACAATACTATGCTATCCTTGACCCGTTCTGTGGCGGAACTAAACCATCTCTTCTCATAAAATTCATTATAATTTGGGATAAATACCTTGGGTACAACTCCTAAAATTTTCCCTCTGTGCAACACTATACCGCAGTTAAATAGTTGGTTATCAGCTTCCACAGGCATTCCGACGATAATTAACATTTCATATTTTTTATCCCGGGTAGTATCCAGTAAAAGCTGTAGACCGGATATTGTTCGATCCAACAGCAATCGTTGTTGAAAAAGATCGGCGCAAGTATAACCGGTCAAACAAAGTTCGGGAAAAACCAAGACTTTAATCTGGAGCGCTGCAGCCCGCTCTATTAAATCAATAATGCTAAGAGTATTGGCTTGGGGATTGCCAATCTCTATTTTGGGGACTGCCGCTCCTACCCTAACATAACCCATTTTATAAGTATCAAACATATAATTAACCCTTTCCTTGATTTTAGTTGGAATTATTATAGCACAAATTACGCAGCAAACTGACAAAATCGTATGGTTATGATTTGCCGGCTTTAATTATAATATAATGTAAATCTTAAAGAGAAGTAGAAGAAAGATGGGTGTTGCCCTTTCTTTTTAATATAATTTTTAGGAGTTTCTGATATAATTTTCGAAGGAAAGATAAAGCTAAAAATGAACGCAAAATATAGGTTTTTGCAAAATAAAAAGGGAGAGATTATTTTGAAGGATTATTTGGTCAAGGTTTTGGCTTATAATGGGCAGGTTCGCGCTTATGCCGTGAGAACCACTGAGACTGTCGGAGAAGCTCAACGGCGGCATAATACCTGGCCTACGGCCTCCGCCGCTTTGGGGAGAACAATGACGGCCGGGCTTATGCTGGGAGCCATGTTAAAAGGTGAAGAGAAAATTACTATCAAAATAGAAGGACGAGGTCCTTTAGGAATTATTTTGGTTGATGCTAACGCCCGAGGAGAGGTTAGGGGTTATGTTACCAATCCCCAAACCCATCTTGCCATTACAGAGTCGGGCAAATTGGATGTTGGTGGTGCAGTTGGAACTGACGGTACTCTCAGAGTAGTAAAAGATATTGGCCTGCGTGATTATTTTACCGGACAGGTTCCTCTTGTCTCCGGTGAGATTGCGGAAGATTTTGCTTATTACCTGGCAACTTCGGAACAAATACCTTCATCCGTAGGCTTGGGAGTCTTAGTAAATACGGATAATTCGATTCAAGCGGCAGGCGGTTTTATGATTCAAATGCTCCCCGGAGCGGAGGAACAAACTATAAGCGCCATTGAAGAAAGGCTAAAAACGATTGCCCCTGTTTCTTCCATGATTCAGGAAGGGCTTACTCCTGAGGAAATCCTGGAACAACTTCTTGGTCCTGGCGAGGGGCAAGTACTGGAAAGGATGGAGGTAAAATTTAAGTGCAGTTGTTCCCGGGAACGTATTGCCGGAGCATTGGCAAGTTTGGGTCCGGAAGAAATCAAAAAAATTATTGACGAGGATGACCAGGCCGAAGCGATTTGCCATTTTTGCAATAAAAAGTATTTTTTTAGCAGGGAAGAACTTGAAAAGATGCTAAATTAAAAGACGGTATGGCAATTGTCCCCATATCCATTTTTACCTATTCTATGCTATTATTGAAATTAAATTATTTATGTTAAATTCCCAAGGATACAGAAGGAGAAAAGAGATGAAACCATTGTCTTTACAACGCTTGAAGGAAACTATGGCCGAAATTGTCCTGGGCAAAGATGAAGCTTTGGAATTGTTGCTGGTAGCCCTAATAGCGGGAGGGCATATTTTAATTGAAGATGTTCCGGGGGTAGGCAAGACATTAATTGCCAAAACCTTGGCGGCTTCATTAAATGCCGATTTTAACAGGCTTCAGTGTACACCTGATTTGACTCCGACCGATGTTACCGGTTTCTATGTCTTAGATCGCCGGCATAATAATTTTGTCTTTAAAGCTGGACCAGTAGTGACTAATATTCTTCTAGTGGATGAAATAAATCGTGCAGTTCCTCGTACGCAATCCAGTTTGTTGGAGGCCATGGAAGAAAGACAGGTTACTCTGGATGGGGAAACGGTTAAACTTCCTCAGCCTTTTTTTGTAATTGCCACCCAAAACCCGATTGAACATGATGGAACCTTCCCTTTACCTGAAGCTCAATTGGACCGTTTTTTGCTTAAAATTTCCATGGGATATCCAAGTGCTTCAGAGGAAGAAAGCATCCTGCAAAAACATGGCCGGGAAAATCCTCTTTCAAGCATTAATGCGGTTGCCTCCACCCAAGATGTACTAAATTGGCAGGAGTTAGCCTGCAACATTTTTGTTGAGCAGTCGCTTCAGAGTTATATCGTGGAGCTGGTCCGTGCAACCAGGACTCATACCGCTGTAGCTTTCGGGGCCAGTCCCAGGGCCAGCTTAGCCTTATTGCGAGCGGCCCGGGCCTTGGCTTTATTGAAAGGACGGTCATTTGTGCTCCCGGATGATGTTCAGTACCTAGCTCCTTATGTGCTTACCCACCGTTTGTCTTTAAAGAGAGAAGAACGCCTCAGAGGAGTGCAAGCCTCCCAGGTTATGGCTGAAGTTATCGCAAAAGTACCGGTTCCGGTAGATATTCGCGGTGAATAAAATGGAACAAAAGCATGATAACAAGACTTATGGTCTAGTGACACCTGTCCCCGTTTCCACTTCTGTTTGTACAATGCTGTTATTTAGAGCAGGATTTGTAGTCTTATTTCTCTATTTGCTAAAAGTGGGATACTATTTGCCGTCCTTTTTTTTATTTTTGTTAATTCTAATGCTTGAAACAGCGGCTTTATGGTCAAAACTTGGAATACAAAAAATTCAGGTTGAAACAAAGATGAACATAAACCGTTTGTTTCCCGATGATGAAATAGATTTAACGTTGGTTTTCTGTAATAAAAAACGCCTGCCTGTTTTCTTAAGCTGGTATCTGACTCTAACCCCGGAATTCGAACTGCTAACCGACCAGGAGGCGGCTTTAAACGGGGAAATAAAGGGTAGAGCTTATTTGGGCTCCTATCAGATTAAAGAGATGCATTACCGGATAACTATTAAAAAACGCGGCTATTATCAGATCCCTGCTTTATATGTTTATTCCAGCGATTTTTGGGGTCTCTTTTTCCGGCAGAAGATTATCGAGGAAAAGAATAGGCTGATAGTATATCCAAAGTTGTTACCCTTGGAAGAAATAGAAATGAAACCCGCTGATTTTAGCGGCCTAAAGCAGGATAAACGCCCTTTTTTGTTTGATCCTATCATGTTTGCCGGTTTAAGGGATTACACTCCGGATATGCCGATGCGCTCTATTCATTGGAAAGCATCGGCCCATCAGGACAGGCTTTTAGCCAAAATTATTGAACCATCAGCCAGCCTGCAGATACTTATTACCATAGACGCTCAAAGTTTTTTCTCTTTAGATGGTGTAAATCAAGCAATAATGGAAAAGGCTCTGTCAGTGGCTGCTACCCTTGCTGTTGGGGCTGACAGCCAAAAAATACCTTTTGGAATAGTAGCCAATCTATCTATGAAGGAAAAAACGGGTCCTATTTTTGTTCCTGTTAACAGAACTCTGGACCAAGGGAGACTTGTGCTGGAATCCTTGGCCAGGGCGGAGTTGGCCCAATTGGGTAATATTGAAGAACTGCTTAAAGATATGGCCGTCAGTTTACCCTTTGGGACAATTCTGATTTTGATCCAAAAAGAACCTCGCTATATTGCCTTACCTTCTCGCTTTTGCCAAGTAATATCCTATCCCTTGACGGAGGACTAAAATGACTGAGAGGCAACTAGGTTTAAATTTAGCGCTTATTTTTTCCGAAACTTGCTTTCAAGCTTTGCTTTATGTTTGTGTTCTGGGCTTAATGAAAGAGAGCTTGCCAATAAATCCGTTGCTTTTCTTTGTTTTAACGGCTACCCTGACAACGGTTAACTATTTTCTTAGCTTTAAAAGCATACGTTTTTTAACTATTGGACTAATAAACCTAATAATTACCGGCTTGCTTGTCGGACTTATGATATGGTTGACAGGGTTGCCGTTAGTGTACCTCTTTGTACTGCCTTCTGGGCTATTGCCCCGAATAAAGGTTGCCCTTATAGATTGCATTATTCTTTGGCTTGTCTTCCGTTCTATTTTATTGGTTTACAGGCGCAAACCTATTAATGTTTATGGCCACTTTGATCTCTATATTTTTTTGACTCTGGGCGTTTTCCTGGCCATCGGCATTGCTGAAATTCCTTTGCCGGGCAGAATGATCTGGATTCTTACCGCTTTGTTTTTTAACTTACTGCCCTTATATATCCATAATAATGCCGGTACTTATAATCCTTTGACTGTTTGGTTTTGTGGCGGCTTGGCGGTTATTTTCCTTTACTTTGCTTCCCAGAATATAACTATTCTCGCTAATGTTTCCGAACCGGCGGGAACTGTATTTGACTTTTTACAATCTGCTTTTTTGGTTTTTGTCCATTCCGTAGCCCAGATCATAGGGTTTTTAGCTAAATTGCTCTATGGCAAAAGAGGGGTAAGCACAGCGGATAATCATGCCTCGGCTGAAAGTGAAGTGGTAACCGGAACAGACGTTCCCGATTTGCCCTGGCTTTATGTTGCCATAAAAATCTTGCTGGGAATTTGTTTACTCATAGTTGCGCTTATTATTATCTTTGCTCTTTACACCCTTGTTCGCTATGCAATATTTACGCTGCTAAGGAAAAGAAAAGGGCAGGAGCGAACCATTCCCTCTTTTGATCCTTTTCAACCTTGGAAAACTGTCTTTGGCCGGTTGCGGGAATTTGTTCAACAAATTAGCTGTTTATTGCTGCCTTTTTTACCTTTTAAAATGTCGGTTCAGCAGGCTTATAACTTATTATTGCGTTGGGGCCACTATAAAAGATGTGCCCGGGGGATAGGGGAGACTCCTTATAATTATTACCGGCGGCTGGCTGTAAAATATCCGCAGCTAAAAGAACAACTGCAAATTATTACCGAGGCCTTTATTTATTACCGTTATGCTCCTGAAAAGGAAGCCCCGGCTGATAATCCTTCTTTAAAGAAAACGGTAAGAAGAGTTTACTTGGAGGATTTGTATCGGTTTCTGAGGAGGTAGATATTCAAAACAATTATTCCGAACTACTTTAAGCCGGTCATTTATTGTATAATAGTTTGTTGTATAAATAAGCGGACAGTAACGGGATGAGTATTGGCTTGTAGTTTTACTTAAAATAAAGCTGAGAATGGAGGAAACGATGAACAAGATTAAAATGAATGTCCCCTTGGTTGAGATGGACGGGGACGAGATGACCAGGATAATTTGGAAGTCCATCAAGGAGATTTTGCTTCAGCCTTATATTGAATTAAAAACAGAATACTATGATTTAGGTCTTAAGAAAAGAGATGAGACTGAAGACCAAATAACAATTGAAGCTGCTGAGGCTACCAAAAAATATGGGGTAGCCGTCAAATGCGCAACCATTACTCCCAACGCCCAAAGGATGGAAGAATATAAGCTGAAACAGATGTGGAAAAGCCCAAATGCTACAATCCGAGGTATCTTGGATGGAACGGTATTTAGGACCCCTATCACTGTTAAAGGGATAAGTCCTTTGGTAAGCACCTGGAAAAAGCCGATCACCATTGCCCGCCATGCTTACGGAGATGTTTACCGCGGTGTGGAATATAGGGTAGAGGGGCCAGGCGTAGCTGAACTGCTTTTTACCGGGGAGAATGGGAAAATGATTCGTAAGCCCATTTTTAATTTCCAGGGCAAAGGCGTTGTCATGGCCATGCACAATATCGTCTTATCAATAGCCAGTTTTGCCCGCGCTTGTTTTAACTATGCTTTGGATTTGAAACAGGATCTCTGGTTTTCGACCAAAGATACCATATCCAAAACATACGACCATCAATTCAAAGATATTTTTCAAGAAATATATGAACAGGAGTATAAAAATAGATTTGAGGAAGCCAACATAGAATATTTTTATACATTAATTGATGACGCCGTGGCCAGAGTGATCCGATCGGAGGGAGGTTTTATCTGGGCCTGCAAAAACTATGACGGTGATGTTATGTCTGATATGGTGGCCACAGCTTTTGGCAGTCTTGCTATGATGACATCCGTTTTGGTCTCGCCTGAAGGCTATTATGAGTTTGAAGCGGCCCATGGAACTGTGACAAGGCATTATTACAAATATCTAAAGGGAGAAGAGACTTCCACCAATCCCATGGCCACTCTGTTTGCCTGGACCGGGGCTTTGAGAAAACGTGGGGAGCTTGATGGTTTGAATGATTTGACTCAGTTTGCCACAGCCTTGGAAAAAGCTGCTTTAGCCACTATTGAAGCCGGTATTATGACCAAAGATTTGGCCCAAATTTCGGCTTTGCCCGATAAGAAAGTTGTAAACACTGAACAATTTTTACTGGAAATCCAAAAAAATTTAAACAAATGTCTTGAGCAACAATAAGTTTTGATTAAAAAGGGCTGTTGCTAACGAAAAAATTGTATGCAACAAGCCCTTTTTAATACAAAGCTTTTGAGCTCAAAGAATCTAATTTATTGTTTAAGCCAACGGTCTCAAACTTAACGGTTTTCTTTACTAATATCTATCCCTAATTATCAGTCGGAGGAACAATCCTTGGCTTTATCTTTTTTATGCTTTAAATAATTGTATAAAGCCCGGATATCATGATCAATAAACCTGTGCTGGACTTTGGAAATGTCAAATTTAAATAAGTTAAAGAAGAATTGAATAAAATAGCCGATCGTTACAACCATAACCAAAGTGCCGATCCCCACTTTCCCGCCCAGCAAGAAACCGATAAAAGTCGCTACGGATTCTATGGAAAACCGAATAAATCTTACGGATTTTTTAGACCTTTTTTTAAGGGCAACCATTAAACTGTCTCTGGGACCGGAGCCTAACTCGGCGCTCATATAAAAATATGTAGCTAATCCCATAGTGGCGATGCCCACAATAAGCATAATAAAACTGGGGATAAAAGAGTCAAAAGTCGGAAATACATGGTGGTATAAGAAAAAATCCAAGAGTACTCCGATTACAATAATATTGCCTAAAGTACCCCAACCCAACCGTTCGCCTAAAAAAGAGGTTGTAATTATGATTGCAATACCTACAATTATGCTGGCTTGCCCCATGGTTATGCCCGTGGTTTTACTTATTCCCTGATGCAAAACATCCCAGGTCGACAAGCCGAGGTCGGCATTAATGGTCATTACAATCCCGCACGGATAAAGAAAAAGGCCGATTGCCAGCCTTATTATTTTAATGACAATTTTTTTCAATAACTATCACACTCCATATACAGCTGCCGTGAATATCTTACATCACTTGATCAGCAAATGGCAAGGAAAAAATTAGAGAGAAGGGGTTTTCGGTATATGGAGCGGAAGGGAGGGATGTACAGTTCAAAAAGCTAAGGCTTCCTTATTAAAATTCCTCCTTAAAGAGTTTACTGAGGGTTTTGGTTTCCTTTTCGCTTGTTAAAGGATAAACGGCCGGGCCTTCCAAAACTTCGCCGTCATAGGAAAACCTTGATCCGTGGCAAGGGCAATCCCAGGACTGTTCTGCAGAGTTCCAGTTAAGCTCACATCCCATATGAGTACAGGTGGTATCGACAAAATGCAGTTTATTTTGGTTATCTCTGAAAGCCCCTATTCTATTGCCGTCAATTTTTACGATTTTGCCTTCACCGGGTTTAATCTCTGTATTTTCCAAGGAATCGGCAATGATCCCTTCAACTTTGCCGTTGACCAAATGTTTGGCCACGTTCAAGTTTTCTATGACAAAGTTTTTGCTGGAAGCTAAAATGGTTTGACGGGAAGGATTAAAGGCTTCCTGCCAGGGACTCGATCCTTCAACAATAAGATCTCTGAGAATCATTGCTGCCGCCATGCTATTGGTTATTCCCCATTTGCCGAAACCCGTAGCTACATATAAACTGGGGGTATCGGATATATAGCATCCCACATAAGGAAGTCCGTCCAAGGTCATGCAATCCTGGGTTGACCAGCGAAAAGGAATATCCTCAACCGTAAAAATTTGTTGGGCGAATTCCACTAATGCCTTATAGTGAAGAGAGGTATCTTCACCCTGGCCGGTTTTATGATTGTCTCCTACCACCAATATGAGTTCTTCCAAGCCGGAATTTTGAGATCGTAAAGAACGGGCCGGTTGTTCCACATTGATATACATACCGCCGGGATAGTTTTCTTTGGCCTTAATTGCAATAATATATGTTCTTTCCGGATAAATTCGGGCAAAATAAAATCCGGATTTATTGTAAAAAGGATAATGGGAAGCGATAATAACTTTTTGAGCCGTTACTTTTTTTCCTTGGGCTGTGGTAAGAGTGTAATTTAGACTTTCTTCGAGATCGACCACTCTGCTTTTCTCATAAATTTGACAGCCATTGCCGCAGATTGTGGAAGCCAATCCTAAAAGATATTTACGTGGATGAAACTGAGCCTGATTATCAAAGCGAACAGCAGCTTTAATTTTGAGCGGTAAGGGGATCTCTCCAAGAAAATGGGCGTTAATTCCCAAACTTGAGGCTGCTTCGGTTTCAGCTTCTATTTGTTCGATGTATTTGTCCTCTTGAGTGTAGACATAGGCTGATTGAAGAACATAGTCGCATTCAATGTTGTTTTCATCCGCTATTTTCTTAATTTCTTTAATAGCCGTCTCATTGGCGTCAGCATATTGTTGGGCTATTTCTTTTCCCCTTTGCCGGATAATTTTGTCATATATCAGATTGTGCTGGGAAGTTATTTTGGCGGTTGTATGACCTGATGTCGCCTTGGCGATGCGATCGGCTTCCAGAACTACCACATTAAAACCCGCTTTTTTAAGTAAGTAGGCACAGGAAATCCCAACAAAGCCCCCACCTATAATAGCAATGTCCGTTTTAATATCGTTTTCTAAAAAAGGGTAGGATGTGTCCGGAGTTGAAGCCAGCCAAAATGAAAGGTTCATAAAAATCCTCCTAGTGATGTTATTTTAAACCTTAAGGCCTTTCTTTGCGTCTATTTTATTTTTGCCTGGAGGATTAAAAATATCCCTGCTTATCGTTAAACTCTTCTTGGGTGGGTTATTTTGTGATTGCCTTTTCCCAATTTGTTTTGTAACATATTAACCGATATTAAATTGTACTTAGGGGTTTGAGTTAATTGAGTAAATATTGGAGTAAACGGGCTTTGGGTTTGGAACCCTATATTCCCGGAGAACAACCCAAGGATAAAAAATATATAAAACTGAATACCAATGAAAATCCTTATCCGCCTTCTCCAAAAGTATTGGCAGCTATTAAAGCCGCCGCCAATGATAGTTTGAAGTTGTATCCCGATCCTGAGGGAGAAGAGCTCAGGTCCACAATTGCCGATTATTATGGTTTAAAAAAAGAAGAAGTATTTGTGGGCAATGGTTCGGATGAAATCTTGGCTTTTGCTTTTATGGCTTTTTTTGATCCCGGTCGGCCCATTTTGTTTCCGGATATTACATATAGTTTTTATCCCGTTTACGCTAAATTATGTAATCTTAATTATGAACAAATTGCATTAAATCCGGACTTTTCCTTGCCGGTTAATCAGTTTTTCCGGGAAAACGGCGGCATTATTTTTCCCAATCCTAACGCTC
>Ga0134094_1001073_pt1 | contig 28251 bp, 28 predicted proteins | sample 5_1taG_FD_94458 | JGI IMG/M metagenome (GOLD analysis project Ga0134094, IMG submission 94458) | Switchgrass degrading microbial communities from high solid loading bioreactors in New Hampshire, USA - 5_19_20_110_A1 metaG | ecosystem: Engineered > Bioreactor > Semi-continuous > Anaerobic >... | reverse complement strand
TATAAATATTTACTTTTGTATTTTTGGATTTATTTTTACCGCAGCAGTCAGCCTGGCAAATCAACCTGATGTATTATTGAACTCTCATTCGGATGTGTTTATAAACCAAAGTAAGATTCATTATTAAGATCATTCCACCGGGAAGATGTTTTAAAACAATCTTTTACATGATTTTAAGAAGAATATGTCTGATATAGTAAGAGATGAAGTTATAGTTCGACTTTGATTGGACTTCATTATCTCAGGAAAGTTTATAGCTTAAAAAATGCGAAAATGTCGTAACAAAAAAACAGCGTTAAACGCTGTTCTTTTTTAGCTGCATATGTCTGTATTGAAATTATTCGTCCCGGTTTCTTCGGTATATTCAGGAAAAGAGGTTTCTTCAACAATTTCTCCATTTACAATATGGTATTCCGTTCCATATCCCTCATATATTTCGTAATGAATCCAGATATCCGACCCGTCTTCGTTAAAGTAAATCGTCCCGCTAACTTTTTTCGTACTAAATTTACGCATATTCGGCATATTCTTTTACTATTAAAACTTATATAATATCAAAGTAAACGTTATCGGGAGCGCAGGAACGCTGCAATAAACAGTATCAGCGATATCAACAACCGTAATCCGGACGAAAAGAATAAGAGTTAATTGACAGTACCGGAAGGGATGTGTTTCATATGAAGAGAAGAACATTAATAATGTTTCTTTGTTTAACTGTTTTTATTTCACTTGTTACAAGCGGAACAAATACCGCAGAAGGCAGCCCGGCGTATAAGGGAGCATCTTCGTGGGCAGTGCCCGAGCTTGACAAGGCGGCGGGGTATGGGCTTATTACCGAAAGGATCAAGGATAACATGTCCGCAAATATAACCCGTGAAGAATTTGCCGAAATCGCGGTCAGGTTTTATGAGGTTTATACCGGCAGGAAAGCTGAACCCGGAAACGCAAGCTTTTCCGACACGTCCAACCCTGAAATATTGAAGGCGGCGAATCTGGGCCTTACCTCAGGCATCGGCGGCGGTAAATTCGGTCCGAATCAGCTTGTGACGCGTGAACAGATTGCGACAATGCTTGTAAGGGCTTTAAAAGTGGTCCGGCCGGATGCGGATTACTCAAGCGCCGGATCAGCGAAATTTACCGATGACAATCTGATTGAAGACTGGGCCCGGGAAGGGGTATATTATTGTGCCAAATCCGGAATTATCAAGGGAATTCAGAATAATGACGGAACCTTCCGATTTGATCCCGATGGCAACAGTTCCCGTGAGGTTGCGGTGATTGTCGTTACGAGGGCATATGAATACTTTATCAGCGAGGCAAATAAACAGGCAGGCGACAGCGGCGGCGGAACACAGGGGAATGGCGCCCGGGATGATACGGCTGCAGATGAAGCGCTCTGGAACGGCGACATCATCATATTTGACGGGGACTTTACTCCGGAACAGTACATTATCAGGGAGGTTAACGGGGCAACTTTTATTTACCTGCCGTATGATAGTTTTCGGTATGTTTTCAGAATGCCTTACGCCTGGCTTAATACCTATCCGGAAGGGCAGATAAAGGACGATGTTATTACCCTTGAATGGAAGAATAAGCAGGGAGAAACGTTTAGACAAGTAATAATGCAGGTCGGCAGTACGACAGCTTATGTAAATGGAGCCCCGGCAGACATCAAGGCAGGGCCTTTTGTGAAGGAAGAAGAAATATATATTCCCATTAACCTGTTTATTCAATTATTCGAAATGAAGTCGCAAATGTTCCTTGGAAGGTGGTGTTTCCAATATAAAGAGGACTTTCCGCAGGATATACTGACAGGTTCCTGGAGCTCTTCGCAGGTCAACCTGTTTACCCATTATAAGGACATAGTATCCGGAGTGGAAAGCATGCCGTCGTTTTACTGGTATATCGCACTGAACAAAGACGGGTCGTACAACCTTTTTATAGCCAGTTCCGGCGGGTGGCTTCAGGATAAAATGTATTTTGAAAAAGGTAAATACAAAGTTATCGGAAATGTTATCATCTATTACGATCGATATGAAACCTTATACGAGGGAAAGCCTTTGATGCTGCAGTATGAAAACAGGCATATGGGCGACCGGCTCGAGTTTGATTTCATAGAAGGCTACGACGAGAAGGAAGATAAAATTAAGCTGAGAACTTCCTGGTATTACAGGGTAAATGATTAAGACTTAAAAAATAATACCGGCAGTAACTTGAAAAGTTTTCGGGGAAGGCAGCAGCATGTTTGCCTTCCCCTATGTTTTTCTATGACCGGCATCCGATTCGAATGCATTGAAGAATTGGAGAAAAAATCAAGAATGCCGGGCAGCGGTATGATAAAATTGAATCATCTTAAGATGTCAGGAGTACTCCGGATGAACTATTATGAGCGCATTCAGAAATCCATTGATTACATTGAAAGCAGGCTTGAAGAGGATATTGAAATCGATAAACTGGCACAGGAAGCCTATATGTCATGTTCGAACTACTATCGTATGTTCTTTGCGTTAACCGGCTATTCGGTTAAAGAATATATCCGGCGCAGGAGAATAAGCAGAGCGGTTGACTGCATAAAGGAAACGGGCGAAAGTATTCTGGACATAGCGTTAAAGTTCGGATATGAAAGCAACGAGGCGTTTACCAGAGCTTTCAAACGTATCACGGGATATCCTCCGAGTGCGTTCAGAAACAGCAGCCTTAAATTTTGTTTTGAAAGGATGAATATTATGGATAAGTATTTTGATATTCAAGATGAAAAGCTTCTTGAAAAATATCCTGACATTAAAGTGCTGAAGGAACTGAAACCGTTCAGAGTCGCATACTACCGTTATTATGGTCCGGAGCCGGAAAAAAACGCTTTTTCTGTAATGAGGGACTGGCTGAAAAGAAGCGGTTTGAAATTCGAAAAAGACAAAATGCGTATATTCGGATTTGATAATCCCAGCCCTTCGAGCCCTGATCAAACCGAATACGGCTACGAGGTATGGGTTACGATAAGCGACGATTTCATTGTAAATGACGATCTTGTCAAGACAAAAATGTTCCAGGGCGGTCTTTATGCAGTATGCGGGGTCAGAAACCTCGTTCCCGGCGGTGAAGGCCCGGAAATAGGCGATACCTGGCGAAGATTCGGCAGATGGCTTAAGGAAAGCAAATATATCATGGGAAATCACCAGTGGCTTGAAGAACACTTGCATTTCAACGATGATTTTGAGCATACGGGCGGCATGGATCTATACATGCCCATAGCTCCGAAAGAGGGCCTTTCAAAGTGAGCAGGTAAGATACGGAAATGTCTGCCGGGGTTGAAAGCAAACACCCCGGCAGGTTTTCCGGGGACGGGAAACCGGAAAATAATAATTAATCGTGGAGAGTACTGGAATGAAAGAATTGGATTTTTGCGAATTGAGATAAAAGGGCACCCCAGTCTTGAAGAGAACAGGGAAATAACCGGATATTGCTTACAGCATGGTTCAGGGAAAGAGCATTTTAAAAAATATATGAAATATAAAAATATTGTCCTGGTTGAGGTAAAGGCAAACTTGATTACGCTGTGGAAAGACGGCGGGAGAGAGTTTTTGGATTTTACCAGGGGCAAGGCATACAGGATAGGTTAGAATCAACAGGGATAGCCGGTGCTGTAGTTTATTGAAAATTCTTTGTGCCGGAACATCGGTATACCTCATACTATAAAGTGAAAATGTATGAAGGTGGAATTGCGATGCTTCTGATTAAAATGCCTGTTGCCACGGTAAGCCGCGTGTACCGTGCACCAAATGTAACTATGCTTTATCCCCAGGTAATAGGACACCGAAACATGTATGCCGGTATGCTGATGAATAAAAACATCCGTGAAAGAATGACTGAGCTGGTTCGGGATTTAAGGCAGCCCGATTTGAAAACAACAATAGAAGGCTCATATGAAATCAAGAACAATCAGCGTGGAATATTGAGCTTATCCCTTGTCGGTCTGGCCGAATTCGGAGGAGCCCATCCAATGACGAAGGTTTATTCTTTGACAATGGATACGGCAACGGGGGAGAATTATCAACTGCACCAGTTATTTGTTCCTGGAAGCGCTTATATGGACATCATTAATGCGGAGATTGCAAGGCAGATTAAAGCCAGGGATATCCCTCTGCTCGAAGGGTTTAAAGGCATTGCCCCTGACCAGGATTATTATGTTTCCGACATAACCCTTGTTGTATATTTTCAGCTTTATGAGCTTTCCCCATACGCGGCTGGTTTTCCATACTTTCCGATACCTCTCTATATGCTGACAAAAGTGATTCCCGAAAACGGATTGCTGTCCCGTTTAAATTACTTTATTTAACAGGTATCTGTTTGAGATTTAGCAAAGAAACACCATTCAGGCATGAAAAATGTTTGGATGGTGTTTATATTTTATAATGTAAAAATTATGGTATTGTTAGTATTAGAAAAGTTTGGTAATATTTAAAATAATTTAATTTGCGCGCGATGAACTGCCCTATGTCATGCACATGCTGTATGATGTGATCCGGCGTGAATTACACGATATGATTAACTATTATATAGGCACGCAGCACGGGTTTAATCTTTCTACAGGCAAAGCCGGCAAATGTTTCAAGAAATATCTGCCCGCGGAACTGTACGCGCAGTATTGCGCCACCTGCTCCGGCAGCGATTATGCCGACATTTGGGCATCAATTGACGCAATGTGTAATTTGTTCCATACGCTGGCGGTAACGGTAGCGGCTCATTTCGACTTTACTTACCGGCAGGAGGAAGAAGACGGAATAAGAGAGTATTTGAGGATGGTGAAATTAAATGAATATTGAAATCTTGCCATCTGATTGGGATGAGAATAATGTTAAGATAAACAAGCCCGATAATTATTCACTATTTAAAACAGATTTGAGCATATCAGGCTTTTTAATGGGCAAATCCCCATGCGGTTGTTATGCGATTACGGTCAACCCCGGAGCGGACGATTTTGCCGATAGGTTGTTTGATTTTATTACATATGAAAATTTATATAATCGGCGTGTTTTGATTTACTCGCCGGATTTTGATATCCAACCGATTTTGCTTAATCATAAGCCTCAAATCGGAATACGTTCCAATGACCCGCAATATGCTGTTCACAGTACTTTGCTGATTTATTATGAACAAATTATAAAAGACGGCTGCCTGAAATCCGCTGCAAGACTGCGAAGAGAAGGCATTGAACGAAAAGCTATAGGGTTTGTACCGTTAGGAGAGCCAAAGGATTATTTGGAATATGTTATGTTTGCCCCACTGGATGGGTGGGGAAGCGGCAGTGAGATGGCAGTAAACTCTCATTTGCGCGGCCAAGCCTGTTTTGATCCGGATGCACCTTATATACCACAGGCACGGATGTATTTTGATGCACGAAAAATTATTGAAGATGGTCTTGCAGTGCGCGATGGCGTGCATTTTCTCAAGGTTTATGACATGCTGAGTTTATCAGATTATCTATTGCTTACCGTTTTTGAAAAGAATGTTAAACTGCCCGAAGGCAAAGAGTATTGGACACCGACCGTTTTTACTGAAGCCGCAAATAAATATTTTTTTGAATATATGAGGGGAAAAGGACGGTGAAGCTGTTTGTTCAAGGAAACCGCAGAAGAACAGCGCGCGAGAATTTACCCAGTTATTCTGAGCGAGTACAATCCGGAATGGCCGAAATGGTACGCGGAAGAAAAAGCGAACCTGGAACGGCTGATCGGCGCGAAAGATATCGCACGAATCAGCCATATCGGCAGTACGTCGGTTCCAGGACTTACAGCAAAGCCAACTGTGGATATCCTGCTTGAAATAAATGAGGATACGGACATCAACAGGCTGATTTCCGCCCTGCCGCCGCCGGAGTATATCTGCCTTAAAGACGCAGCCCTGACTATGCCGACTCAGCCGCCGCACGTGATGTTTTTGAAAGGATATCTGCCTGACGGCTTTGCCGAAAGGGTTTATCATATCCATGTGCGCTACCCCGGCGACTGGGATGAACCATACTTCCGCGATTACCTTATAGCGCATCCCGAAACGGCCGCAGAATATGCCGCGCTGAAAATCAGGCTGCACAAAGAGTTCGAGCACGACAGGGACGGTTATACAAAAGCAAAAAGCGAGTTTATCCGCGCGGTGACAGAGAGAGCGAGGAAGGACGCCTCCTTTTTTTGATTGTTTCGTACGGCAATCAAAAAAAGAAAGGAGCTTTTATATGAACTATGCCAATAATGTCTGGAAACTCTATGCCATCCGTTTCTTTCACAACCTGATCCCCGCCTATGTGATTGAAAGGCTGTTTTGGGAACAGCGGGGCATGACAATCCAGATGGTAGTATATACGGAGATCATATACGCGATAACCGTGGTTCTGCTTGAGATTCCAACCGGGATCATCGCCGATAAGTGGAGCCGGAAAAAAATGATTGTTATAGATGGTTTTCTCGGCTGCTGTGAGCTGCTTATACTGGTTTTCGCGAACAAATTCCGGCACTTTGCCGCGGCGATATTTCTGGCGGGGGTCGGACGGGCCGCATACAGCGGATCTGAAAATGCGCTGCTTTATGATTCGCTTCTTTCAAGCGGTAAAGAGCATAACTTTGAAAAATGTCTCGGACGCTTGAATGCGTGTGATTTTTCAGCGGCAATCCTCGCGGCGTTAAGCGGAAGCTTAATGGCAAGCCGGTTCGGATTCGAGTTTAACTATTGGGTATCCTTTGCCGGGATGTTTGTTTCGCTGTGCATTTCTTTTTTGCTCGCGGAGCCTGAAATAAAGAGCAGGCCGGATGCCCCAACCGCAATAAAAGAGTATGTGGCGGAATCGGTGCGCTTTTTCGGAAGGAATTACGGAGTATGCGTTGTACTGCTTTCCGGAATGGTCATGGGTGCGGCGCTTAATTTTATCGACGAATTCTGGCAGCTTTACGTAAACAGGCTTGGCATCCCTGTGATATTTTTCGGCTTGTTTTCGGCGGGGTTAAGTTTTATAAGACTTCCGGGTAACGTGCTTGCATACAGGCTTAAAAACAGGATGAGCTACAGGGGATTGATATCGGGAGTGGTTTTTGTCTTTACCGCCGGATTCTTATACATATCCGCGGTTAAAGGATACACAAGCCTTGCGGTGATCTTCGTTATCTGTGTTGTGTCGGGCGTTATGGAACCTTTAACTTCCGGATACTTGCATCACCGTATTGATTCTTCGATGAGAGCGACCATTGATTCGTTCCAGTCTCTCGGATTAAGAGTAATGATTATTATCGTGGGACTGGGCTTTGGCTTTTTCTCATCAAGATATGATATTTTCGGCGGCTACGGGTTTATCGCTTTGATATGCGGCGTGTTCCTGATATACTTTTTGGTTTCATCGAAAAAAATAATAGAATAAAATTATCAGGCATCAGCCCTTGCAAGTCAATGTAACCGAACCGGGGGCATTGACTTGCAAACATGCCGATGCCTGAGTCTGTTGATTGCGTTTACGGTATCATAACCGGTAAGAGATGACGGAAAATGCGAAGGGCCGGTTATTAGAGAGGCATGCCGTGCCCTCTGTATAATTCAGGATGTTCCAGCCGTTCTTTTACCATCTTTACGGCTATTTTTGCCGCGTCGTCATATGTTTTGTTTCCAAACTCGGCGGTTGATTTCGAAGGATCCCTGCTGGACATGATCCCATACTGAAGACTCTTTTCTGCTCTCGACAAATCGACAGTTTCGGGGTGCGACGCTAAAAGATGCGAGGTTTCCCAGCCGCCTGCGTGATCCCCGGGGGAATCGTATATATCACGCAGCAGTCTGAAATCGGCAAAAGCCCATGCGCCCATTTTTGCCCATTTTTTATCATAGCACCATTGATTGTAAAACAGTATCGCCGCCCTGGCATGATCCAGCAGTGGATAATGACCGACAACAAATACGGCAAGTTTAAAATCGTATGACGCGGCTTCCGCAAGAATGTGAACCAAATGATGATGATAGTGCTCAATCTGCTGGCTGTGCGAATAGGGATGCCTTTCCTCGTCAAAACATTCCAATGGGACTTTCATTCTCTCGGCGACGCCGGCTTTAAGATCGGGGGCCGTTTCAAGCAGTGAACCTACTCTGCTTTCTCCGTAATATACAGTCGGGAAAACCAGGCCGCCTCCAATTGTCGCGCATCTGACAGCCAATGCTTCCGCCTGCAGTCCGTCCGCTCCCATAGGATTATGCAATCCGTGCCATTCCAGTGTTCCAAGCGGTATATAAACTACAGGGAATTCCCGGCGCCTTTCGTATATTTGTTCCGGTCTTAATAAATGAAAACGTACTTCCATATATGCGTTCTCCCCTTTATCCTTTTACTCCGCCGATGGTAAGTCCGGAGATAAATGTTTTCTGATTCGCCAGGAACAGTATCATAATAGGTATGACCGATAAAACCGCCCCGGAAAACAATGCATTATAATTATTCCCGTAAGGCGAAAGGTATGTCTGCAGTCCTACGGTTAACGTAAAATTCCTGTTCGTTGACATAACAATTAAGGGCCAGAGAAAATCGTTCCATGCGGTCATTGCCTGCAATATTGCCATGGTACCGAAAGCAGGTATCATAATCGGGGCCATTATTTGATAATAAATGCGGAATTCACCGCAGCCGTCCACCCTTGCGGCATCCATAAGCTCTTTGGGCAGAGTTTGCGCATACTGCATGAAAAAATATATCGCAAATGCCGAAACCGCAAAAGGTATTACTACGCCGGTGTAAGTGTTAAGCAGCCCAAAACCCAACATTTCCCTGTATAACGGCAACATCAGTATCTCCAGGGGAATCATCATCGTGCTCAGTATTATAACGACCAAAGGCCGTTTAAATTTAAAATCATACATTGTTACGCCGTAGCCTACAAGCGATGAAAAAAATAACGACACTACCGTATAGTATATGGTAATAATCAGGCTGTTTTTATACCAACTGAAATACAAGCCGTTGTCCTTTGTAAAAAGCAAGGCATAATTGTTTATGCTAAGCATATCCATGCTTATTTTCAAACTTAGTCCGTTTTTAAATACCTGGCTCATGTCCTCTATGAAAGAAGCAATTAGCAGATATACAAAAGGGCCGAGCGCGCATATTGATAATATCAGAAATATTATCGTAGTTGCAAGCCTGTACCCTACATAATACTTCTTCATGCTCTTCCCTCCTGTTTTCCTATTCCGAAGAACTTAATAAAAAGCATGTTGATAAGTATCAGGCAGATAAAAAGCAATACGGAAAGAGCCGACGCATAACCAAAGTCAAAGCTCGTAAACGCGGTCTTGTAAATGTACAGAACTATAGTCACTCCAATGCCGCCGGGCGTGTTGCCTCTCGGCCACAGCACATAGCTTTCTCCAAACATTCTTAAACCGCCGTAAACCAGGGTAGTACCGACAAAAATCAATATCGGCTTAAGTCCGGGTATAATAATATTCCAAAATTTCTGAAAAGAGTTTGCGCCATCAATGTCTGCGGCCTCGAATAACTCTTCGGGAATGCTTTGCAGTCCGCACAGGAAATACAGTGTGTTTGTTCCGAGCCAGCGCCATGTGGCGGTAACAACCAAAACAAAAATTCCGGATAGCCTCGTATCGTAAAGCCACTCCCGGGTGGGCAGATTCAGCAATGTCATCAGTCTGTTCAACGGTGTTGCTTCGCCGCCGGCAAAAAATAACCTGAAATATATACCCGCTACCACAATGGAGGTTAAAGCCGGCAGGTATATGGCTGATCTGAACCCGTTGCGGAATAATGTTTTTTTATTATTCAGCCCGACAGCTATTAAAACTCCAAGGACAATATTTACGACAACTATGCCGATGGTAAACAAAACGCTGTTCATCACAGCCGACCCTATATGAATATCCGCAGACAGCCGTTTGTAATTATTAAACCCCACAAATGACCAGGATTCAAGGCTCTCTATTTTCTGAAAGCTCATCACAAACATATAGATTACAGGGTAAAGAAAAAATAATACAAAAGATATAACAAAGGGCAGTGTAAAAAAATAGGGGGCTTTTTTCACTGCATTATAATAATGTCGATTCTTATGCCCATTCATTTACCAAAACCTCCGTTCCGCTGAAGGGCAAGCTATACATAAAAAAGATTACGGGGTGTATGGGTTTACATACACCCCATCGAATATGTTATTTGCTGCTCTTTAATTCATTTGCCGCTTCTTTCAGGGCTTCTGCCGGTGTAAGGTTCTTTTCGCTTAATGCTTTGAACAGAACATTCTTAGCCACGAGTTCATTAGCTTTCGGGAACTGTTCGTGGGTGATGTACGTCGGATAGAATTCGTCTTTCATTTTCATGATTATTTCGAATATATCGGGCCCGAAGTAGTCGGTATATTTGTTCGGCACCTTCATTACGTCGGTCTCCCAGATATCCCAGCGCAGAGGGTCAAAACCTAACACGTTCCAAATCTGGGCTGCGCCCTCGGGGCTGACTTTGGCGTCAAACAAAAATCTCTTCGCAAGATCCGGGTTTTTGCACTGAACGGTAACACATGTCCCTGTACCGCCGAAAACAGGCGCAACATCGTTGTCGGTCCACTTCGGTATCGGAGCGATTTGTACCTTGCCTTTAAGCTCGGGCATATAGTCGGTAAATCTTCCCATATACCAAAGAGGCAACAACATAGACGCGGCGCCGCCCTTTGCCATGAACCCGAAATATTCTTCGGTGTGGAAGTTTCCACCCGGTGTTGTTATTGCTGTTCCTTCTTCGAGCATGTCAAGCATAAACTGAAGTGTTTTTACATTAATGTCGTTATCTATGATGCATTCGCCGTTTCTGTCAAAATAATCGGATTTCTGCTGCGTGATCATAATGTAATAGCACCATGAATCGCTTATCTCGAAAGTAATAATCGGTTTCCCTGTTTTCTCAAGAACTAATTTGCCCGCGTTGCGCAAATCATCCCAATATTTTAAGTCTTCTACTTTAACACCGGCCTGGTCTAAGATTTCGGTATTGTAGTATATGACCGGAGCGCCAACATGATATTCAATGCCGTAATATGTGTCGCCCTTTTTATAGATGTCCAGAACAGCCTCGAGGAAACTGCTCTTTTCGGCTTCAATAATATCATTCAGCGGTACAAAGCCTACATTATTACCCTTCATGAAGTTGCTGAACTTTGCTACGTTGACATCTACTATATCAGGGGCTCCCTGGCCTGACTGAAGAGTGATAAGCAGCTTGTTATGCATATCTTCTACCGGATAAGTTTCGCAGCTTAAGTTAATTGTCTCGTTCGGATTATTTGTGTTCCATCTGTTTGCCGCGTCATTAAAAAATTCGGTATGCTGTTCAACGTATGTCCAGAAAGTTAACGCGGTTGCTTCTGCAGGTTTTTTATCGGTCGGAGTGCCTGTGTTACCCGTATTGCCGGTGCTGCATGCCGCAAGCGGTACGACCAGCATCATTACGCATAACACTAATGTCAGATACTTTTTCATTTAGTTTCCCCTCCTATAGACAGTAATTAGTTATTGATGTTTCGGCGCCTAAACATAATAACCCTGTATAAAATTATATAAACCAGTATTTTTAGAAACAATTAACGATTTTTACATAAGACTGCACCTTTTTTACCTGATATCCCGTCTATGCCTGATTGCTGTCTTTCTTTTTGTGTTCAAGGGGCGTAATCCCAATGTATTTTTTGTATAATTTAAAGAAATAGTTATAGTTCTGGATACCGACTTTATATGAGATTTCCTTCAGTGAGTATTTACCTTCATTAATTAACGATGCGGCTTTATCCATCCGGATTTTGTTGAGATAATCGATTATGTTCTGCCCGGTGTCATTCTTGAACAACCTCGATAAATATGAACTGTTGACGTTAATTGCCTCGGCTATATCGCTTAACGAAATGTTCCGGTCGTAGTTCTCTTCGATATAGTATATTGCTTTGCGCGTATTTTCGTTATATTGCCTGTAAGTTTGAATGCGCTGCATGCACTCGTATAATTCGCAGTATCTTTTTGCAAACCAGTCTTTAAGCGCTGTGATATTCATGGATTTAATCTCTTTCTGATAGTTCAGATCGCTCTGCTGAAAAGCTTTATCGAGGGATAAATCATTTGCCCGTGTTTCCCTGATAAGTATATTGATTAATTCAGCAAGCACCAGTTGAATATCTTCGCTGCTGCAATTACTGAATTTATCGAATATCCTGTTTATGACCGCGTCAGGTGTGAATCCGCCTTTTCCCCTTAATGAATCTACAAGAGCTTTTTCATCGGAAATGTCTAAAGTCAATATTTTATCTGCTTCGGGTTTATCGCCTGCTTCCGCTATAAAGCTGGATTTTCCCCGGAACCGGTTTTCAACCAGAGCCTTCACGGCTTGCTCGTAATAATGTGAGATCTCCATGATATCAGTACAGATATCGCTTACTCCGAAAGAAACCGGTTCATTGAGGAACCTCATCACATTGTTGTTCATTTGGGACAATATCCGGTGATAATTCTCCTTAAACAGGCTGAGGTTGTTTTTAATTGCGGGGATTAAAACCAGGATCCTGTTGCGCCCGATGATAGTTACGACAATCCCGTAATCGGAACTTACGGATTCTTTCATAATGCTGCAGACTGAATAAAGAAATTTATAATAATCGCTTTCATTGAGATTATTAATTAATTCGTTATTATCAGGTTCCGCAACCGCGACAATTAAACCTTGCAGCAAATCATCCATATGCAGCCGCTTTAAGCGTAACTCAACGTCCTCTCTGCTGCCCGCGCAGCCGGAAATCAGCAGCAGCAGAAACTCCTGTATCAGATTGTCTGTGCTGGCGATAGCCTGGGCGGGCTTGTCCTTTGCTTTTGGAGCAAGTCTTTTTACTGCCGAATTTAAAACATCGAGCAGCTTGTCCGTACTCAACTGGTTTTTCAGCAGGTAATCTTCCGCACCGTTCTTCAAACTGCTCCGCACATAATGAAAATCGTTATATCCGCTTAACGCAATGATACTCGTATTTTTTTTAAATCTTTTAACATAGTCAATCAGTTCAACTCCGTTGATTATCGGCATGCTGATATCGGTGATAACTATATCGGGTTCAAAGGCTTCTATTTTTTCTATGGCCTCCTTGCCGTTACGCGCCTCGTCTATAATGGTATAACCTGCTTTTTCCCAATCCAGTAAACTTTTCATTCTGGTTCTGAATACCGTATCATCGTCAACGATCAGGATTGAATACAATTTATTCCCCCCCTTTATTAACGGTTATGAACGGCAGACAGATATTAACCGTTGTAAATACGCCCTTTACACTGTTTATTTCAAGACCGTACTTAGGTCCGTATAACAGTTTAATCCGATCCTGCGTATTTGAGATTCCGATTCCATGGAGCCTGGAATTCCGGTTGTGATCATCGGATTGCAGCAGCAGGTCTATCTGTTCCTGGGACATGCCAATCCCATTGTCCGTTATGGAGAAGTACAGCCTGTCATCCTGCCTGAAGCCTTTAATGACAATCAATCCTTTTTTGCATGAAGGCTCAATGCCGTGTATGAGTGCGTTTTCCAATATGGGCTGCAGCAGGAACCTGGGTACAAGACAGGAAAGAACGGAAGAATCTATGTTGAACTCGACGGAAAAACGGCCGAATAAGCGATATTCCTGCATTGTAATATAGCTTTTCAGTAATGAAATTTCTTCTTCAACCGTAATCTGGCTGTTATCATTTTTCATGCAGCCGTTCAACAGGTTCACTATGGAATCAACCAACTTTACAATATTATCTTCTTTCTTTACGGATGCGATATAGGATACCGTATTTAAGACGTTTGACAGGAAATGAGGATTTATCTGGGCCTGGAGCGCCCTGATTTCAAGCTCCTTTTTCTGCGTTTCCTGTCTTTTTATATCCTGTATCAATCTCTTTATTTCGGTTGTCATTTCATTGAAGCATCTGTTCAGTTCACTGAATTCATCGTTGTTTTTATCCTCTATAGAAATATCGAGCTCACCGTTTTTAAAGCTGTTGATTCCGTGAACAAGCTGTCTTATAGGGGTTACAATGCTTCTTGACATTATATAGTTAAGGAATAGGGCGAACAAAAGAAAGCAGATTCCGATAATAAATATATTATAGAGTAAATGCACCGACTCCGAGTAAAGGTAATCAAACCGAATAAGCGCCACAATATACCAGTCGGCCTGCTGGATCTTCGTAAATGTGGCAAGGTATGAGTCGCCGCCTATTTTGCATTTAAAACTTCTGTCATCTGATGCTTTATTGATCTCATTCAGGATATCCGGCTCATGGTACGGCAGGGCAACCTGCGCGTAGTCTCCGGCGGTTGAAACAACTATGTTGTCCGAATTTAAAACGAATAACTGGGAACCGGCGCCGATATCAATGCCCCTGAACGTACTCGAAATTTTCGATTCATCAACACGCATTAAGATATATCCTATTTGATTACCGGTCTCCAAGGATTTTACCGCTCTGATAAGTATAATGCTTTCCCGATCCCCGAATACTTTCTTAGCCAGCCCTTGTTCATAATCTGAATTTACCGGCATCCAAAGAGACAATCCGTCCAAATCCCTGGCACGTTCAACGAGAAGTTCAAGGTTCTCTGTTTTCGGCATAAACCAGAAATTGCTCTCGCCGTATGCGTTAATTCTGTTAAGGTCGGTTGTGTAAATAATGATTTCGGCAACATTATAGCTGAATATATATTTTTTGTTTATATAATCAGAAAGCTCGTCCTCAATTTTATTCAGTTCATACCTGCTTAAATTATCGTAATTTGTTAAAGTCTTCTGGACCAAATCATGATATGCTATTTCAGTCGCGTCATTAATAATAGCCTGCAGTTTGGAACCCAGGTTGATACCCACCTGATCGATTGTTTCAGAAACGGAATGCCTCATTTTATTATATATTGCATTGCTTCCCTGCATATAAGAAAAATAACCTACCGCCAGTACAGGAAGCACTGTTATCAGTACAAACCCGATTTTAAGTCTCGTTGATACATTCCTTGTTCGCAATAGTGAACATAATGAATTTATGATGTCATTAAAGGTGTTTTTGATTTTGTTTTTTTTCATTGATATCACCCTTATCTTTGCCTAGGCAGTGCTAAAAATTTTCAATTTATTGCGACTTAAAACTTTTATCAGATGTACAGATGTTTTTCATAAAAAATTTGAAGTGCTTTACTGAAGGCTAAACGGCCTGAAGTTAAGCGCTCCTTACCGAAATGAACATTTTTTATATACATATTCTTTTGTTAACTCAAGAAAACAGGGAGTTTGTCTTTGCTTTTTAAAATATATCACCATATTACAAGCAAGTCAACGCCGGAAAGGATATGTAATATTTTCAATAGTCCGATAGTCCTCTTTTTTTAGTAATAAATTCTAATTGACACTAACAATGGAAATATGATATTTTTTAAAGCGCATGTAATAAATTACAGCTCTTCCAGGTATTATTCCGCTGTATCGTTTTATGCCTTTTTACTCACCGGGCAGCGTTTTAATAGCAGCGGTCGGAAGCGTTGCCGACGGAACACCGGAAAAACTGATTGACAGGTGGACCGGCAAAGAATACCCGGCTGCACCGGACAAAACGGCGCATTAATCTACGGGTATGACAATGGGGAAGGAAAAATCGGCCGCTGCATAACTATAAGAACATTAAAGGCGGAACGATAAACTACGAAACGGGCGAAGTGGCTGTTGAGTTTAAAGACAATGTTACGCACGGAAAAGGCTTTATTCAGGTAGCCTACGCTCCCAACAACCGCCAGATTAGAAAAATTACCGGTACGAATGGTGTTTTCAGGGATACCCTGGAACGCAAGCGGTACGCATTTACCGCGTTCCGAAGGTTTGGCCGCAATAGTTTCCCCCCTTTAAAAGGCCGGTTTCGATTTACCGGCCTTCTGCCATTAAAAGCGGTAAGCATTGTCTTATGGAATATTTCAGGAGGTAAGGTTATGCGGACTCTTTATCACGGAAATAAACCGGCTTGCATTCTATCCTTGTTATTAAGCATATATATCATCTGCGGGCTGTTTGTCCTCCAGGCCTGTTTTGCGTCGATGCCCGGTGCGAATGCTTCCTTGCAAAGAAAGATTCAAAGGATACTAAACCAGATCAAAGCCATAGTCCAGGTACCGGTCTATATGCTCGGGACGGTGTGCCAGTAATATCGAGTATAAAATTTTATACCGCTTCACTTTCAAATCCGTACGAAACGCAAATATAAACGTAATAGCAGTAAGAACAAGTATCGCAGATATTATCAGTTTTTTCCGCATTGAAAACTATACTCCCGCAGTTAATCAGGTTTTTTACCTGTCTGTCTGTTTATAGTTCCAAAAGTTATTTTACCATATTGCCGCGGTTCCTTTTCCTGCAAAATCTATTATACTTGACATGGTCTATATAGAAATGCATAATGGAATGGATATACAGGGAAAGAATGATTATTACTATGGCTTTGGATAAACATGATTTAACCCGTGGAGGCATTCTGAAAAAGCTGCTGCAGGTAGCGGTGCCCATTATGGGTACAACGCTAATGCAGATGACGTATAACCTTACCGATATGTTCTGGCTCGGCCGTACGGAGCAGGCTGTGATATCCGTGGCGGCAAGCGGGCTGGCGGGCATGTACATGTGGCTCGGTATGGCGCTTTTGATGATTGGGCGCATGGGATCGGAAATAGGTACATCACAGAATCTGGGCAGGAGAGATATCGCGTCTGCTCTGGGCTACGCGCAGGATTCCGCGCGGATAGCTTTGCTTTTCGGAATTTTATACGGATCTGTGCTGATTGTATTTGCTGAGCCGCTTGTATTGCTGTTTCGGGTCAGTGAGCGGAACGTGTTTGACAATACCTGCGCATATCTTCGAATTGTAGGTATCGGCGTACCCTTTACTTATCTGTCCGCCGCAATAACGGGTGCGTTCAACGGCGCGGGCAACTCTCGTTTAAGCTTCCGGGCAAACGCCATAGGGCTTGTTGTGAACATGATACTCGATCCGCTTATGATCCTCGTATTGGGGTGGAATGTTAAGGGCGCGGCTGTCGCGACGGTTATTGCCCAGGTTACGGTTTGCTCGCTTTTTGTATTGTTCGTAAAACGTCATCCGAACAGGCCATTTGAACATTATCGCATTCTGGGACGAACAGACATGGCAAGAACGCGGCAGATCATGAAATGGAGCCTGCCCATAGCGGCAGAGAGCGGCGCTTTTACATTGCTTGCAATGGTTGTTACGGGAATGGTGTCAGCGTGGTATGGGGAAACCGCCGTGGCGGTGCAGCGTGTAGGCAGCCAGATAGAATCGTTATCGTGGCTCATTGGAGGCGGGTTTTCTTCGGCCGTTACATCTTTTGCAGGCCAGAACTACGGTGCGCGTAAATGGGAACGCATCAGAAAGGGCTATAATATTTCGCTTACCACTTTGCTGGTTTGGGAAGGACTTGTGACTATATTGCTGATATTTGGCGGGCGGTTCCTTTTCTCGCTTTTCCTTCGGGAACCTCCCGAAATTCTGGACATGGGAGAAACTTACCTGCGCATACTTGCCGTGTGCCAGATTTTTATGGCGCTTGAGGGTGCATGTTCAGGTACTTTCAGGGGTATGGGCCGGACCTTGCCGCCGAGCCTGTGCAGTATTGCATCAAATGTTCTCCGCCCGCTTATTTGCTGGCTGCTTGCCCAATGGATGGGGTTAAACGGGTTGTGGCTGGGTGTTACGGTTTCGGCGATACTTCGCGGTTTAGCGATGTTTATTTGGTTTACGATCTATAAGCGCAAATTACCGCGGTTTGATGAGCCCGAAGCTGCGGTAAATATTTAATTTTATTATATAAACAGCTTTTCACTCATCAGCGCTTTTTATATCATTGTCTGTTAAGCGGTTTTCCCGTTGTTTCAGTAAAAAATATATTAGAATAACAGATTGTGGAATAACTTGCAATGTGATATACTTTTATTGTAACAGATAAATTATTGAATACATCGTGCGGAAAAACGGGAAACAGTGATATTATTGACAATACGCATGGTTCGGGCGCAAATCCTGTAAACCACGGAAATGATGCAGACAGCACTCGAGATTCCAACACCGATTTAATAAACGCGGATAATAAACCCGTCACCGATCCGGAAAACACCGGGTATGGAAACGGTGCTGCAGAGCTTGACGCATCGGTCCTCAAAAGGGTTGTAATTACCGATCTTCAGCAAAATAACAAAGTTGAGTATAGCGAAGTCGGTTTAATAAAAGAGTTATGCGCTTTGCTTGGGAGTCTTAAATATTATGAACCTGAAACAGAATGGGAACCTTATTACCGGGTTGATTTTATTGACACCCGCGGAGATTTAGCGTTATCAATAACGACAAGCGGCAGAGCCGTATCCTTTGACAGGGACATAAAAATCAACGGTGTTATCCTGAAAAAAGGGCTTTATGAAACGGAGCAGTGGATTTATGAACACATGATAAAGTTCTACGAAGGGCAGATCCTTGATCCTGCCTGTTTGGGGTATCCTGCAGGGTTAAAAACGCCGAAGGAATTCATATACCAGGAGATATCCGATAAAGGGAACACGAAGGTAAACAGTTACGAAGTCAATACCGCGATTTATAATTTTCTCGAACAATTCTTTGCGGGTAAGAAGTTCAACATACTCAAAAGCAGAAGATATTTCAGCTATGGCGAATTAGAAAAAGCAATTACCGACGCAAGGCAGAACAGCCAAAGCATTATCGTTTATACGAGCGGTCTCGAATCAGCTCTTGAGATATATTCGGACAGCCCCGTTAAACAATTCGCAAAGATCGACACCATTTATCTTTCGGAAATTCCCGAAAAGCCGGGAGTTTATAGAATGATAACGGGCAATATGGAATTTGAAATAGAAACGGGAAGTGATTTTGCTGCCGGGTTTAAAAGCATCTTCGAAGAGAACAGGCGCGTATCCCGCAGCCTTACACCCGATGACTTAAAAACCCTGTATGAGGAAAATAAACCAATTTACATGGAATATGTATGCAAGAACCTCGGTGTGACAAAATGGACCGAAAGGCCGCCCGAAAGGCTTGAGATAACAACGGTGGAATCGGGTGTACCTAACGATCCTTATACTGCAGTTTCTTTCTACACTCCTTTTGAAGTTATGCTGCTGATTTACAAGGGCGGAAACGGGCAGCCCTGGCGGTATATTGGCTATATTACATTTGGCGGCAGAGGCGCGGCCGCCGAATACGGGATTGAAACCTGGAACGGGCATACATGGATAACAGGAAACAGGTCCGGAGGCCATGGGACCGGAGAATCAAGGTATTATCACGAATGGTACGAACTGACGGATAACGGCGTAAGGCTTGTCCTGAGCTTTCCTTATGACGAATATATGGTTGAATACATGGGCGGATATATCCTGAAGGCTGAAAAGATAAAGATTGCTGCCGGTGATAATATGAAAATTGCGGTGGATTTTTTGTTAGAGAAGCGTTATCCGCTTGATCTGAACATATCGGACGACCATGGGCATGTAGTAATCAGTACGAAAATACAAACGGAATATGAATGGGACGATAAAAACGGCGTCTTCATTTCCGGGTATCCCGCCGATGAACTGGGAACACCTCTTTTCGTACATGAAAATGCTGATATAACAAAGCAGTGCGATAAAATCCTGGAGCAGTATTATAATGAACTTGTTGACAGCATTAAGGACATAGAAGCTGAGAATAATGAATTTTCCAGGAGAGTAAGAGTCGAGGGCTTGAAAACGTTTTTAGATGACTGCAGCGACGGACGGATGAAAGCCGATCTGGTAAAAATGATAGATTAATATGAACGGCCTTATGATAAATATTCCGTTATTTCTGCCAAAGTTGCTGAACGATGATAAGATAAATAAGATCCTCCTGTGTCAAATCCGATAATGAATTCGTAAACTCAGATGTCCCTACGGGGACATTCATTATAAGATTTCGATATTTCTTTATAAGATTTCATATTCTAAATAATATTAATATCCCTTAATATCCATAGTAGGCTGTTAACATCAGATCAATCAATCGGTTGCACTGATTCATTCAAAGTATTCTTTTTTTCAACGCATATACAGGAGGGAAAATGTGTTTCGGATTAAACAAAACCCGTTATTGGCAAAAAAATTAGGTTTTAACCGGATCGTTTTACTTTTGGTCCTCGTGGCGATGTATTGTTTTTTCGCGATATTCGCGAATAATTTTGTAAGCTACAACAGGTTATTGAGCGCATTAAACTATGCATATTTTCTCGGTTTTTTATCGTTGGGCGTAACATTTGTCATCGCAACGGGCGGAATTGATTTTTCAATCGGGCCTGTTATGTTCTGCGCGGCAATTATGTCCGGTTATCTTTTGACACATTACCATTGGCCGCTGTGGCTGTGCCTGCTTACAAGCATTCTGATCGGTACGCTGTACGGCACGCTGAATGGTTATCTTGTAGCGTATAAAGGCGTTCCTTCCTTCATTACGTCAATGGCCATAATGCAGATGAGCAAAGGTGTTGCGTCCGTGTTCACAAAAGCGCAGTCGGTAAGCTGGCCGCAGTTGGCGCAGGAAAACGGCTGGTACAGGAACTTAATAAAAACAAAAGTCGGAAATGTTTATATACCTGTCGGATTGATAATCCTGGTTGTCATCGCCATTATCTGCGCGATTATTCTGAACAAGACGAAAATGGGGAGATATTTTCTCGCCCTGGGCAGCAATAAGGAAGCAGTATGGCTGTCGGGTGTAAACGTAAAGAAGTGGGAAATGCTGGCTTATGTTATCTGCGGCACACTTGCGGGAATAGCGGCGATATTCTTTGTCGCGGCATATACGACCGTCCAGCCCGGTTACGGAGACCAATATAATAACGAGGCGATAGCCGGCTGCGTTATGGGAGGAACCTCGATGGGCGGCGGTCTCGCGTCAATCAGCGGGACGTTCATTGGCGTAATGATCATTTCAATCCTGCAGGAAGGGGTTCTCGCAATCGGTCTTAATAAGAATTACCAGCTTGTGATTACAGGCATCATAGTAATCGTCGCAGTGTACATTGACGTAATGTCCAGAAAAAGGAAATATTAATCTTTCTTTTGCCACACATTGATCAGTAAAGGGGTAAATGGTGCAAAATGGGCGATATTATATTGACAATGAAAGGCATTAACAAGTCATTTCCGGGTGTCCGCGCGCTCAACAATGTCGATTTTGAGCTGTACAAGGGTGAAGTGCACGCGTTAATGGGCGAGAACGGCGCAGGAAAGTCCACTTTGATGAAGGTACTTACCGGTATATATAAAAAAGACAGCGGCACTATCATTTATGACGGTAAGGTTGTTGAGTTTTCAAATCCCCGTGAAGCCCAGCAGGCCGGTATAGTGATCGTCCACCAGGAACTGAACATGCTGGGGCATTTGACGGTCGCCCAGAACATTTTTATCGGCCGTGAGTTCATGAAGGGCATCAGGATTGACGATGAGCGCATGAATGATGAGGCCGCAAAGCTGTTTAAGCGCCTGAATATCAGTATCGATCCGACGGAGAAAATGAGCAACCTTACCGTCGGCAAGCAGCAGATGTGCGAAATAGCGAAAGCGATCTCGAATGAGGCGAAAATCATAGTGTTTGACGAGCCTACGGCGGCGCTTACGGAATCTGAGGTAAACGAACTGTTTGAAATAATAAGGGATTTAAAGAAAAAAGATATCGGTATTGTCTATATTACGCATAGAATGGATGAGATCAAGCTCATTACGGATCGTGTAAGCGTAATGCGTGACGGTGCGTATGTTGGGACTCTGATTTCAAAGGATTCGACGAAAAACGATATTATCAGCATGATGGTCGGACGCGTTATCTATGAAGAGCCGAAAACGGAGAGCAAGGTTCCGGAAGACGCGCCCGTAGTACTGAAAGTTGAAAATCTCAACGCGGGAAAACTTGTTAAGGATGTCAGCTTCGAACTGCATAAAGGTGAAATACTCGGATTTGCGGGACTGATGGGATCAGGAAGAACGGAGACCGCAAAAGCGATAATAGGCGCCGATCCGAAAGAAAGCGGGGACATTTATATCAATGGGGAGAAAGTTGAAATAAACAGTCCCCGGGATGCGGTTAAATGCGGTATCGGTTATCTTTCGGAAGACAGGAAACGCTATGGACTGATGCTGCAGCGAAATGTCGCGGAAAATTCAACGATAGCTTACCTTGAAAATTTCCTTAAAGGTATTTTTATAGACAAAAAGAAGGAAAACAGCGAAACGGAAAAATATGTCGAATCCCTTGCAATCAAAACCCCGGGCATTGACCAGCTTATAGTCAACCTTTCCGGCGGAAACCAGCAGAAAGTCATTTTAACAAAATGGCTTGTGAGAAACTGTGACATATTGATTTTCGACGAGCCGACGAGAGGAATTGATGTAGGCGCGAAAAGCGATATTTATAAATTGATGAATGAGCTTGTGAAAGCAGGAAAATCAATAATCATGATATCGTCGGAACTGCCTGAGATTCTCAGAATGAGCGACCGGATCATTGTTATGTGCGAAGGACGTAAAAGCGGTGAACTCAGAATTGAAGAGGCATCCCAGGAGAAGATCATGCATTTGGCAACTATGTGGATTTAGGAGGAGGAATATATGTCGGGACGAATCCGGAATACGCCGGTATCATCAAATAAATCAGTTATCAGGCGGCTTGGAGGACAGAATGTAGTAGTGTTTTTAATTGTCGTCGCGCTGTTTGCTTTTTTCTGCATCGTCAGTCCGAATTTCCGGAGGTATTCCACAATATTAAGTATTTTGGATTATTCGTATTACATAACGCTGATTGCTATCGGCGTTACATTCCCGCTTATTACCGGAGGAGTAGACCTGTCGATCGGCACAGGCCTGATTTGTTACTCGTTAATCGGCGGTTATCTCGTTGTATATCAGGGATGGCCCGTATGGGCAGGAATGATAGTCTGCGTGTTATGCGGAGCATTGATAGGCTTACTTAACGGTTTTCTGGTAGGAACGATGAACCTGCCGCCTTTTCTTGCGACACTGTGCACAATGATGATGACGAGAGGGCTTGGCTCGATATGCAGCACAGGTCTCGGGATACCATGGCCTACGGCGGGTACCGAAGGAGGATGGTTCAGAACCATTTTCAAACTGAATATCGGTGATTTGAAACTGCCGTTAGGGTTCTTGTGGATTCTGCTGCTGACAGCGCTGATGTCGTTTATTTTAAATCATACGAAAATCGGAAGATACATAATCGCAATAGGCTCCAATAAAGAGGCGACCAGGTTATCCGGAATCAATACGAAATATGTCTACATTTCCGCTTATGTAATATCGGGTATTTTTGCAGGACTTGCGGCTATTGCCTATTCGGCGATATTTGCAAGCGTATATCCGGGCACAGGCGCGGGCTTTGAACTTGAGGGAATAGGCGGCGCAATTATCGGTGGGGTTTCGATGACGGGCGGCGTCGGCAGCGTAGTAGGAACCCTTATAGGAGTATTCGTAATATGCATCCTGAAAACAGGGCTTCCATTCATCGGCCTGCAGGCAAACTGGCAGCAAATCATTACGGGTATCGTGCTGATAGCGGCGGTACTAATCGACTTGAGCAGAAATGTCAAGGGCAGGGCAATAAACAGGTAACTGCTGCTTCCAAAAAAGCAGTAATTATAAAATTATATCGCAAGGAGGATGGAGAATGAGCAAGAAACTTTTGGCAATCATTTTTTGCATCGTATTGATTACTTCAGTGCTGGCAGGCTGCGAAGGAACCAAGAGCGGACAGACGGCGGCAGGCGACACCTCGAAACCGGCGGAGACGTCATCCGGGACTAAAACGGATGCCGAAAAACCCCTCAATTTTATAATTATCGTGAAGAGCTACCAGTCGACTTACTGGCTCGCTGCCGTTAAGGGAGCGGAAGAGCAGGCGAAGGCAAGAGGCGTTAATTGTACGTTTAACGGCCCGAACTCCGAATCTGACATTGCCGATCAGGTTCAGATGTTCAACGACGCCATTAACAGCAAACCCGACGGAATCGGTATCGCGGCCTGTGATGCTTCCGCTGTGCTTGATTCCCTTCAGGCGGCCAAAGAAGCGGGCATTCCTGTTATCTGCTTCGACTCCGGTGTTCCGGATGCACCTCCCGGAACAGTTCTTGCTACAGCTTCCACTGATAACTATAAAGCAGGCGTAACGGCAGCCCAGGGCATGTGGAAGGCCATTGAGAACAGGGTAAAAGGAGCGACCGGCAAAGTAAGAATCGGTGTCGTCAACCAGGATGCCGTATCCGAATCCATTACAAACCGTGGTCTCGGATTTATCGATGAAATGACCACGCTCTGCAAGGGCGCCGGAAAATCCGTGGCGGTTGTAGGAAATGACTTCTATGTGAACAAGGCCAAGGAAAAAGGCGACGAAGCCTCTGCTGACGTGATCATAGAAGTTCGTGTTCCTTCCCAGACAACAACGGAACTCTGTGCGACCGAAGCAAGCGCTATTTTGAACCAGTCCGATACTATCGGCATCTTCGGTTCCAACCAGGTTGCTGCTGAAGGTGTCCTCACCGCAAATCAGAATCTCGGTGTATTGGGAAGCACAGACGATAAAATTATCGCTGTCGGTTTCGACGCCGGTTCGATTATTAAAGCGGCTGTTAAGGACGGCACTATGTACGGCGCTGTTACACAGTCTCCTCTGAAAATGGGACAGGTTACCGTAGATCTGCTTATCTCAGCGGCTAAGGGCGAGCCTGTATCCGATGTCGACACGGGAGGGGCATGGTATAACAAGGATAATATGGACGATCCGAGCATTGCCCCGAACCTTTACGACTAATAAAAAATGACGTGAAGAGCCGGAACAGCAGGTCTGTTTCGGCTCTTCAGCCGTTTAATGCAACATCTCATTTTCAGGAGTGAGATAAATGCTGGTGAAAAGCATAAAAAACAGGAATAATGTAAAAACAAAAAAAAACCGGATCGGGTGTGTTTACAAAAGGTAAATCATTCGTCGATAAAATGGGAAAACTGCTTTTTAACAGTGTCGCGAAAAAAATGGCCTTTGTTTTTTCGATTTCCATTGTTATCCTCGGTTTTCTGATTGTCTTTATCCTGTTAAAATCCATTCATTTCAGCGGTGAATACAACAAACTTGTCGATAACGTTTTTTATATAAATGAAATCAGGGTCAATATTATATACCAGCCTAACAAGATCCTGAATTCGTGTTTAGTGGGGGATGACATCGAAACAGGTTCGCACCTGGAAAGCACAAAAGGGTTCCTCGCTTTTCTCGATAAACTGAAAGCCGAAATAGAAAAAGATCAGAAATATTACGGGAACCTGGGAGCGATAAGTGCCGTAAGAACTACAACGGAAAAGTATTTGGCTTATATGCAGGAGATATACGACAGAAGCGTTGACGGCAAATTTCCGCCCGTTGATCCGGAAATCCAAAAAATAGTCTGGGATATGGGTGTTGAAGGCAGGAATATATCAGAAAACCTTTCAGGCCTCCTTACGCTGGAACTGGATAGAAGCGAGGATCTGCAGCAGGAAGTCGAGAAAAATTTCAAAGTGCTGATAATTATATGTGCGGTATTGTCCGTAGTTGCCATAACCGCCAGCGTATTTTTGTTTGTAGTGTTTATAAAGCGCATTACCTCTTCGGTTAAAGAGCTTAAAACCGAATTGTTGTATATATCCGAAGGTGATTTGTCGCGTGAAAGGGTAGCTATAAAGTCGAATGATGAAATTGAAGAACTCGCAGGCAATTTTAACGTTATGAGCGACAACCTGAAACAAATTATCTCAAATGTCAGAAAAGCGGCGATTGAAATAAAGGACACGGTTGCGGTTGTTACAAGAAGCACTTACGAAAATGAAAAGGGAAGCGAAAACATTGCATTAGCGCTTGATAATATGGCTAAAAGCATGGACAACCAGCGGACCGAAACGAATAACGCTATGTCTTTAATGCAGGAAATAAAGAGAATTTCGCAGGATGTAAACACGAAAGTGTCGGATATATCCGAAAGCGCTGCTAACGCACTGGAAAAAACTGAAATCGGTAATGATAAGCTTTCCGAATATATGGTTCACCTGAAAGACGTAAACGCAACGATGGAAGAGGCGGTCCAGGTCCTGGAAGTGCTTGTCGGGCAGGCGCGTGAGATGAACAATATCCTTGAATCAATCAGGGGCATTTCGAATCAAACGAACCTGCTGTCGCTGAACGCTTCTATTGAAGCGGCACGCGCGGGCAGCGCCGGAAGGGGATTTTCGGTAGTTGCCGATGAAATCCGGAAATTATCCGATTCTTCAAATACGCTTGTCGATCAGATTGCAAATATGATTGATGCCATACAGTCATCAATGAACAGCATGACGCTGAAACTGGCAAACAGCCGCAGGGAATTGGAAGAGAGCAATGATATGGCCGGCATTGTATTGGGAAGCTTTAGGGATATAAGGGATGCTAATGAAGTCGAATGTACTATGGTTATGGAAATAAAAAGGATGATGGAGCAGCTTATGGCCGGTGTGGCTGATATTGCCGAAAGCATGGAGAAGATAGAAAATGCAACGAATGAAAATACACTCGCATCGCAGGATATCTCGGCAACCGTCCAGCAAGAAACGGCCAATCTGCAGGAAGTATCGGGCAGAATGGAACTATTGGAGGGGTTAACGAAAAACCTCGAAGACCTGGTAATGAAGTTCAAATTATAATTCTTTATCCGGAGTTTCCCTTCGGGAACCAATATTGTAAACAATTTTTCTCTCCATAAGGCTCTGCGGAAAGCAATAATTGCTGCTTTTCCGAGTCACCGTCCTCCGGCTTATGCCTAATTTGCATTTGTTTCATCTTTAAATTGCTCACACGGTTTATAACAATACATCATCTGTGTTATAATGGAAATAAGTTTATTCTGCCTTTACGGTGAGAGCATTTCCGACTATGTGAAAAGGTAAACGGCGAACGGCAGCAAAAATTCCCGCGGAAAGGATGATGGTATGGACAAATCAATACTCACAAATTATCTCGATTCTCTTAAAAATTATGGGATTCCCGGATGTGAATGCATCGTATACCACAAACATAAGCGCGTGTTCAGCCATATTGCCGGGTATGACGAACACAGCGAATGGAGGGCATCGCCGGGAACGAATATATACTGGCTGTATTCGGCGACCAAACTGATTACATGCACAGCCGCAATGCAGCTTATAGAAAAAGGCTGCATGGGTCTTGACGACCCGGTTTCCGACTACCTGCCCGAATACGGGAATGTGAAGGTAAAGCACGATTCAGTAATCAGGAAGGCGGAGAACGCCATTACGATAAGGCATCTGCTGACGATGCAAAGCGGCCTGAACTATGATCTGGAGGCCCCGTCAATAAAAAAGGTTATTGAAAGCACGAACGGGACCGCAGATACGCGGCAAATCATTGAAGCGCTCGCGAATGAGCCTCTTGAATTTGAACCCGGAACCCATTTCCTGTACAGCTTGAGCCATGATGTACTCGGCGCGGTGATAGAGGTGGTTTCGGGCATGAAACTCGGGAAATACTTTGACGAATATATTTTTAAGCCTCTTGGCATGAAAAACACGGGATTCAGGCTGACGCCGGAACTTGAGGCAAGGATGGTCGGCCAGTATGATTACCGGCCCGAAACGTGGTCTTCTGTCGAGATACCGAAGAGAAACCGCTATGTCCTTACAAAGAACTATGAAAGCGGAGGCGCCGGGCTTTACTCAACCGCGAACGATTATATCCTGTTTCTCGATGCGATGTGCAACGGCGGTACAAGCGCCGACGGGTACAGGCTTCTCTCCGCAGAAACGATTGACCTGATGCGTCAGGATCAGATGAAGGGAGAGTCAAAAAAGGATTTCGACCTGTTCAACAGAATAGGGTACAGTTACGGTCTTGGTGTGCGCACACTGATAGATAAGGAAATATCCGGCGCGAGAAGTCCCCTCGGTGAATTCGGCTGGGACGGCGCCGCAGGCGCTTACGCGCTGATAGATACCAAAAACAACCTCGCGCTTTTCTACGTGCAGCATGTTCTTAACTGCGGTTATGTATACGAGGCAGTTCACCCGAGGTTAAGGGATCTTACATATGAAATGATGGGATTTTAAC